>OFCW01000216.1_pt1 | contig 20297 bp, 13 predicted proteins | sample 1520951 | NCBI WGS metagenome assembly OFCW01 (sample SAMEA4349680, study PRJEB24078) | microbial mat metagenome | biome: Terrestrial Biome; feature: Habitat; material: Microbial Mat | place: India | collected 2012-06-12 | depth 10 m | reverse complement strand
GATCCTGATCGTGCCGGCCTGGATCATGAAGTACTACATCCTCGACCTGTCGCCGCACAACTCGCTGGTGAAATACCTGGTCGAGCGCGGCCACACGGTGTTCATGATCTCCTGGCACAACCCGACCGAACACGACCGCGACCTCGACATGGAAGACTACCTGCGCCTGGGCGTGCTGGAGGCGCTCAATGCGGTGCAGGCGATCGTGCCGGAGCGCAGGATCAACACCGCCGGCTACTGCATCGGCGGCACCCTGCTGGCGATGGCGGCCGCCTACATGGCGCAGGTCGGCGACGAGCGGCTCAACACGATTACCCTCCTGGCCGCGCAGACCGATTTCACCGAGGCCGGCGAGCTGATGCTGTTCATCGACGACAGCCAGCTGAACTACCTGGAAGACATCATGTGGAAGCAAGGTTATCTCGACAACCGCCAGATGGCCGGCGCCTTCCAGCTGCTGCGCTCGCACGACCTGGTATGGTCGCTGGTGGTGCAGCAGTACCTGCTGGGCGGGCGCCAGACGCTGACCGACCTGATGGCCTGGAATGCCGACGCCACGCGCATGCCCTACCGCATGCACAGCGAATACCTGCACCGCCTGTTTTTGCGCAACGACCTGGTGGCCGGGCGCTACAAGATCAACGGCCGGGCCGTCTCGCTGGGCGACATCAGCGCGCCGATCTTCGCGGTGGCGACCGAGACCGACCATGTCGCGCCGTGGCGCTCGGTGTACAAGATCAACCTGATCGCCGACCCCGACGTGACCTTCCTGCTGACCAACGGCGGACACAATGCCGGCATCGTCAGCCAGCCCGGCCACAAGGGGCGGCACTACCGGATGGCGCACCGGCCGTCCGGCACCAACTACATCGATCCGGAGACCTGGTTCCTGTCCAATCCGCAGATCGAGGGATCCTGGTGGCCGGCCTGGGCCGACTGGCTGGAACGGCACGCCAGCGGCCAGAACGCGCCGCCCACCATGGGCGCGCCGCACAAGGGCTATGCGCCGCTGATGGCGGCGCCGGGGAGTTATGTATTGGAGAGGTGACGGAGTGAAGTTATCCCCATCGTCCGTCCCGGCGCTCTTCCTGGCCGGCCGGCCGAACGGCGCCCTGCATGACGTAAACGAGACAGCTTGTAAAAATTTTGCCGATTCGGGATAGAATAGGGAAAAATAACTAATTGAAATATAAGAATTGTACCCGCTAGTTTGTATCCGCTAGTTAGCCGGTGTGCGCAGCCGGTGTGCGGCGCAACAAGGACGGGACAGAGACAAAGCCATCGCTGATACGGATTCCATATAGCCCTCCCATGCTGAACCCGCCCTGCTCCCTCGTCCGGTCACGCCTGTCCGGTGCCTTGCTGTCGGATAGACGGGGATCGTGAACACGATGGAAGCGCTGCTCAAGCACCTGATCGACATCACCTGCCAGCGCGACCATGCGCTGCTGGACAGCTCCGTGGTGTCGGCACTGCATGAACTGGTCGGCGCCAGGCAGGTGCGGGTGCATGAACTGTTCCGGTTCCGCGACGAGCTGTTCGTGCGGCCCCGGGTCTGGATCGAGAACGGCCAGGTGGTATCGGCCGAAGACAGCCTGGCCGCCGAGCATGCCGGCGAGGCGATCAGCAAGTATCCCGCGCTGGTCGACAGCATCGCCGAGCGCAAGACCTGCATGGAAGAGATCACTGCTGCCGGCGACCGCATCCTGTGGCTGCCGGTCTGGCTGAACGACAAGGTCAGCACCTGCATCGAGGTGGTCAATCCGACACCGTACAGCGGCGACACGCTGCACATGATCGAAGGGATCATGTGCGTCTACCGCAATTACCAGAACATCCTCGACTACAGCGAGCGCGACTCGCTGACCGGCCTGCTCAACCGCAAGACCTTCGACGAAAAGTTTTCCAAGCTGCTGGCCAGCAGCAGCGCCGACAGCACGCCGGAGAACCATGAAGAACGGCGCCACCACAACACGGACGGCATCGGCCAGTGGCTGGCGGTGGTCGACATCGACCATTTCAAGCGCGTCAACGACCAGTTCGGCCACCTGTACGGCGACGAAGTGCTGATTCTGGTCGCCAACCTGCTGCGCTCGTCGTTCCGTGCGCAGGACCGGGTGTTCCGCTTCGGCGGCGAGGAATTCGTGGTGCTGCTGCGCTCGACCACGCTGGAGCAGGCGCGCCAGATCTTCGAACGCTTCCGCACCAACGTCGAAAGGCATGAATTCCCGCAGGTGGGAAAGGTGACCGTCAGCGTCGGCTTCGCCAGCATTTCGAACGAATCGCCGGTGGTCATCCTGGGCCACGCCGACCAGGCGCTGTACTACGCCAAGGAAAACGGCCGCAACCGGGTGTGCTACTACGACGAACTGGTCAACAGCGGCCTGCTGCAGTCGGAAGTATCGAACGAGGAAGTCGAATTCTTCTGAACTCCTCCCCGCTCGTTCAGCGGGCGTCCGTCTTCTTCACCGTCCTTTTTTCGCCGCGCCCCCTCTCGATGGCCCTGTTCAGCGCGGCCATGGTCTCGCGCGGCACATCCTTGCTGCAGACGATGTAGCGCTTCACCCCCGGCGGCATGTCGGGAAAATCGACCTGCGCCGCGCCGCGCATGTTGTCGTCGCGCCCGCGCAGGTAGTCATAGTCGTCGCGGTCGATGAACATGAAGGAAACGCGGTTGGCGGCGACGCTGCGCGTCATCAGCGCCGGCGTGACTGTCTTGCGGTCGACCTGGTTGCCGGCATTCCTGATCATGCCGTCGAGTTCCGGCCCATAGGACACGCCGTCCACCACGCCCAGGATCAGGCTGCGGTCGGCCAGCAACGACGCCAGCGTGCGGTGCGCGCGCACCTTGTGCAGCGCGCCGGGCGCAGCCAGGATGGTGTGCGGCGGGTCGGTATGGAACGGTTCGGAAAACTGCGCGACCGCTTCGCGCTCCGGCAACTTGTACCAGCCGATCGAGCAATAGGATGTCGCGCCGCCGGCGAAATTGGCCCAGATGCGCTTGACCGGCTCCTCCACGAACCGGGCGGGAACGCCGGCCGCCTCGAAGATCCGCTGCGCGCGTTCAAGCAGGAAGCCGCGGGCGACACCGTTTTCCAGGTAGTGATAGGGCGCCTTGTCGCGCCAGGCGACGGTGATCGGCGCCGCCCACGCAGACGTGGCGGCCGACAGGACAAGCAGGACGATTGCGGCAGGCTTCATGCGCGGCGGGCTTCACAATGAGTTTCTTGACTATAGCAGCCGCGGCCGAAAAATCCAGCTCAGTGCAGCGCGCGCTTCACGGTCGCCATCATCGCGCCGGCGATCATCAGCAGCCCGCCGGAGGCCCGGTTGCTGGCCTTGACGAAGCGCGCATTGGCGGTGAAGCGCTGCGTGCTGCTGCCCAGCCAGGCGTACAGGCTGTAGGCCGCCAGGTCGAGCGCGACGGTGGTGGCGCCGAAGGCCAGCATCTGCAGGCCGACCGAGCGGCCCGGATCGACGAACTGCGGCAGCAGCGCCACGAAGTACAGCAGCGCCTTGGGATTGGACAGTTCGACCACCACCGCCTGCCAGAATGCGCGCGGGCCGCGCACCGCGTGGCCGGGTTCGGCGCTGACGGTCAAGGCGCTGGCCTTGCTGCGCATGGCGGCGATGCCGAGATAGAACAGGTAGGCGACGCCCGCCCATTTGATGATCGAAAACAGCGTGGCGCTGGCCACGATCAGCGCCGCGATGCCGGTGGCCGACAGCGCGAAGTAGAGCGCATTGGCCAGCGCGATGCCGGCGATTGCCCAGTACGAGCGGCGGTAGCCGTTCGAGATCCCTTGCGTGACGACCAGGAGCGCCGCCGGCCCGGGCGTGAGGCACACCACAGCGGTGGTGACGAGAAAAATCAGGTAGGTGTTCCAGTTCATGGCGCGGTTCGCTCGGTTTTTTGTTCATGCATAGTGTATGCACCGCAAACCCCGGTTTGAATGGATAATCGAAGGAAAAATCCCCGGTTAACTTTTGTTTTCATCGAAAAGCGAGGCCTTTGCCGTGAAAATCGAATTCGACGCCATGGACGCCAAAATCCTGGACATCCTGCAGGCGGACGCCCGCACCACGCTGGCCGAGATCGGCCGGCGCATCCACATGAGCCAGCCGGCGGTGGCCGAGCGCGTCAAGCGCATGGAGGCGGCCGGCGTGATCGCCGGCTATCACGCGCGCGTCAATCCGGCCGCGCTCGGCTACGGCATCACCGCCTTCATCCGCGTGTCCAAGCGCAGCCACGAAACCCCGGTCGAGGTGGTCGCCGCCCAGCTGCCGCAGATTATCGAGTGCCATTCGATCACCGGCGACGACTGCAGCATCGTGAAGGTGGTCGCCTCGTCGGTGGGCGAACTGGAAAAGGTGATCCTCGAACTGACGCGCTGCGGCGTGACCTCGACCTCGCTGATCCTGTCGTCATCGGTCGAGCGCAAGGCGATCAGGCCGGTAATTTGACATCATCGCCGCATTTCCGGTTTGCTCTTGCCGCCCAATCCACGTAAACTGACGGCATAGCGTTTTGACATCCAAAGCGCTGTGACGACCGCCACCCCGGTCCCGCGGCCTGGCTCCAACCCGCCTTACCCGGCGCTTCCAGCCAAGCCGCAATCCGAACAACAACTTTGGAGACATCATGCAAGCCGATACAGCAGCTACCCCTGCTGGGCTGTCTGCCGCCGCCCCCGGCGCTACGCCCCACGCTCCCCTCGCCCCCGTTTCCCTCGACGACAAGTACACCTCGACGTCCGGCCCGATCTTCATTTCCGGCATCCAGGCCCTGGTGCGCCTGCCGCTGATGCAGCGCCAGCGCGACCTGGCCGCCGGTCTGAACACCGCCGGCTTCATTTCCGGCTATCGCGGCTCGCCCCTGGGCGGGCTCGACGAAAACCTGTGGAAGGCGCAGAAACTGCTGGAAAAAAACCACATCAAGTTCGTGCCCGGCGTAAACGAAGACCTGGCGGCGACCGCGGTGTGGGGCACGCAGACGGTCGACCTGATCGGCCCGGCCAAATACGACGGCGTGTTCGCGATGTGGTACGGCAAGGGCCCGGGCGTGGACCGCTGCGGCGACGTGTTCAAGCACATGAACCATGCCGGCACCGCGAAACACGGCGGCGTGCTGCTGGTGGCCGGCGACGACCATGGCGCGTATTCGTCGACGCTGCCGCACCAGTCCGACCATATCTTCGCGGCCTGCATGATCCCCGTGCTCTATCCGTGCAATGTGCAGGAATACCTCGACCTCGGGCTGCACGCCTGGGCGATGTCGCGCTATTCCGGCTGCGCGGTCGGCTTCAAGGCGCTGGCCGACACGGTCGAATCCACCGCGTCGGTCGATGCCGATCCGTTCCGCCTGCAGATCGTCTACCCGACCGACTTCGTGATGCCGGAGGGCGGGCTGAACACGCGGCTGTCGAGCGACACGCTCGGCATCCAGGCGCGCAAGCAGGAAGCGCTGATGCAGGACTACAAGATCTACGCGGCGCTGGCCTATGCGCGCGCCAACAAACTGAACCGCACCACCATCGACAGCCCGCAGGCGAGATTGGGCATCATCGCCTCCGGCAAGTCGTATCTGGATGTGCTGGAAGCGCTGGAGGAGCTCGGCATCGACGAGGCGATGGCGGCCGAGATCGGCATCCGCGTGTTCAAGGTGGCCATGCCCTGGCCGCTGGAGCCGGACGGCGTGCGCGAGTTCGCGCAGGGGCTGGACGAAATCCTGGTGGTCGAAGAGAAACGCCAGATCGTCGAATACCAGCTGAAGGAACAGCTCTACAACTGGCGCGACGACGTGCGCCCGCGCGTGATCGGCAAGTTCGACGAGAAAGGCGAATGGGTGCATCCGCGCGGCGACTGGCTGCTGTCGTCGAAGGCCGACTTTTCGATCGCGCAGATCGCGCGCGTGATCGCGGCCCGCATTGCGCGCTTTCATACCAGCGACCTGATCAAGGCGCGCCTGGCCTTCCTGGAAGCGAAGGACAAGGTGCTGACCAAGGCGGTCAACACGCCGCCGCGCCCGGCGTTCTACTGCTCCGGCTGCCCGCACAATACCTCGACCAAGGTCCCGGACGGCAGCTTCGCGCTGGCCGGCATCGGCTGCCATGTGATGGCGACCGCGATCTACCCGGAATACAACAAGCTCACCACCCATATGGGCGGCGAAGGCGCGCCGTGGATCGGGCAGGCGGCGTTTTCCCAGGTGCCGCATGTGTTCCAGAACCTGGGCGACGGCACCTATTTCCACTCCGGCTATCTGGCGATCCGCGCCGCCATCGCCGCCAACGTCAACATCACCTACAAGATTCTGTACAACGACGCGGTGGCGATGACCGGCGGGCAGCCGGTGGACGGCATCACCTCGGTGCCGATGATCGCGCAGCAGATGGCGGCCGAAGGCGTGAAGCGCATCGCGCTGGTGAGCGAGGACCTGTCCCGCTACGCCGACCGCTCGGCGCTGCCGGCCATCGTCAGCCTGCACGAGCGCAAGGAACTCGATGCGGTGCAGCGCGAGCTGCGCGAGGTAAAAGGCGTGTCGGTGCTGATCTACGACCAGACCTGCGCCGCCGAAAAGCGCCGCCGCCGCAAGAAGGGCGAATATCCCGATCCGGCAAAGCGCTTATTTATTAATGACGCGGTATGCGAAGGCTGCGGCGACTGCGGCGTGCAGTCGAACTGCACCTCGATCCTGCCGCTGGAAACCGAGTTCGGCCGCAAGCGCACCATCGACCAGTCCTCCTGCAACAAGGATTACTCGTGCGTGAAAGGCTTCTGCCCGAGCTTCGTGACGGTCGAGGGCGGCACGCTGCGCAAATCCTCGGCCGGCACCGCGCAGCAGGACGATTTCGGCCCCCTGCCCGATCCGGTGCTGCCGGCCTGCGACGCGCCGTACAACATCCTGCTCAACGGCATCGGCGGCACCGGCGTGATCACCATCGGCGCGCTGATCGGCATGGCCGCGCACCTGGAAGGAAAAGGCGTGTCGGTGCTCGACATGACCGGCATGTCGCAGAAGAACGGCTCGGTCACCTCGCACATCCGCATCGCGCGCGTGCCGGGCGCGATCCGCGCGCAGCGCATCGCCACCGGCGAAGCCGACCTGGTGCTGGGCGGCGACATGCTGACCGCCGGCGCGCAGGATGCGATCTCGAAGATGCGCGCCGGGCGCACCCGCGCGGTCATCAATACGCACCAGCAGCCGACCGGGCATTTCACGAAAAACCCGGACTGGCAGTTCCCGTTCGAGCAGGTCAAGGCGCTGATCAACGAGTCGGTGGCCGGGCGCGCCGACTACATCGACGCCACGCGCCTGGCGACCGCGCTGATGGGCGACGCCATCGCGACCAACCTGTTCATGCTCGGCTACGCTTACCAGAAAGGCGCGCTGCCGGTGTCCGAAGCCGCGCTTTTGCGCGCCATCGAGCTGAACGGCGTGGCGATCGACGCCAACAAGAAGAGCTTCCTGTGGGGCCGGCGCGCGGCCGTCGACCTGGCGCGGGTGGAGCGCATCGCGACGCCCGCGCAGCCGGTCGTGCTGCACCTGCCGCAGACCCTGAACGGCCTGGTCGCGCGCCGCGTCGCCTTCCTCACCGCATACCAGGATGCGGCCTATGCGGCGCGCTACGAGGCGCTGGTCAACACGGTGCGCAAGGCGGAAAGCGCGCTCGGCGCCGGCGACAGGCTGACGCGCGCGGTGGCACAGTCCTACTTCAAGCTGATGGCGTACAAGGATGAATACGAAGTCGCGCGGCTGTATACGGACGGCAAGTTCATCGAGAAGCTGAAGCAGCAGTTCGACGGCGATTTCACGCTGAAATTCCATCTGGCGCCGCCCCTGTTCGCGAAGAAGGATGGCAACGGCCAGCCGCTCAAGGCGCAGTACGGGTCGTGGATGTGGCACGGCTTCAGGATGCTGGCGAAGCTGAAGAAGCTGCGCGGCACGCGCTTCGACCCGTTCGGCTATACCGCCGAGCGCAGGATGGAGCGGCGGCTGATCGAGGAATACCGGGCGACGGTGCTGTCGCTGCTGGACGGGCTGCGCCCGGACAACCTGGCCTTGGCGGTGGAGATCGCCGCCCTGCCGCAGAAGATCCGCGGCTTCGGCCATGTGAAGGAAAAGGCGGTCGCGCAGGTGCGGGCGGAGCAGGAAGCGTTGCTGCAGAAGTACGCGCCGCAGTCCGGGCTGCCGCATGCGGCGTGAATGATCGCCTCCTGCTTCTGCATGCGGGGCAGCCGGCGCAGAAGCCGGCAGATGTCCGTGCACCGCACGCGACAAGCCCTCCTCTCCCGCTTGCAGGAAAGGAGGGTGGGAGAAATATTTTCTTTATAGCAACAAAACCACCCAATTGACGATGGTGCTAATTGACGTTAACGTAAACGTCATCACCCGCCTCACATCACACTCCAAGGAAGAGACATCCGCGCCATGACCGACCTTTCCGTAGCCAAGCAACTCGCCGAATACAAACCCGCCAACAAGGTGCGCTTCGTCACCGCCGCGTCGCTGTTCGACGGCCACGACGCGTCGATCAACATCATGCGGCGCATCCTGATGTCGCATGGCGCGGAAGTGATCCATCTCGGACACAACCGCTCGGTCGACGAGATCGTCACCGCCGCGCTGCAGGAAGACGCGCAGGGCATCGCGGTGTCGAGCTACCAGGGCGGCCATGTCGAGTACTTCAAGTACATGATCGACCTGCTCAAGGCGCGCGGCGGCGCGCACATCAAGGTGTTCGGCGGCGGCGGCGGCGTGATCGTGCCGTCCGAGATCGCGGAGCTGCACGCCTACGGCGTGGCGCGCATCTTCAGCCCGGAAGACGGCCAGCGCATGGGGCTGGCCGGCATGATCGAATCGATGATCGCAGCCTGCGACGTCGACCTCTCCACCTACGCGCCGACCACGCTCGATGCGCTCACCGGCGGCGACATCGGCGCGCGCCACCGGCCGCTGGCGCAGCTGATCACCGCGCTGGAAAACGGCAAAGCCGACCCGGCGCTGAAGAACGAACTGCACAAGCTGGCCGACACCATAAAGACGCCGGTGCTGGGCATCACCGGCACCGGCGGCGCCGGCAAGTCGTCGCTGACCGACGAGCTGATCCGCCGCATCCGGCTCGACCAGGACGATGCGCTCAACATCGCCGTGGTGTCGATCGATCCGTCGCGCCGCAAGTCGGGCGGCGCGCTCTTGGGCGACCGCATCCGCATGAACGCGATCAATCCGTGGAACGGCCAGGCACGGGTATTCATGCGCTCGCTGGCCACGCGCGAGGCCGGCTCCGAGATTTCGCAGGCGCTGCCGGACGTGGTCGCGGCCTGCAAGGTGGCCGGCTTCGACCTGGTGATCGTCGAGACCTCGGGCATCGGCCAGGGCGATGCGGCGATCGTGCCGCACGTGGATCTGTCGATGTACGTGATGACGCCGGAATTCGGCGCCGCGTCGCAGCTGGAAAAGATCGACATGCTGGACTTCGCGGATTTCGTCGCGATCAACAAGTTCGACCGCAAGGGCGCGCTGGATGCGCTGCGCGACGTGGCGAAGCAGGTTCAGCGCAACCGGGAACTGTTTTCAATGAAACCGGAACAGATGCCGGTGTACGGCACGCAGGCATCGCGCTTCAACGACGACGGCGTGACCGCCCTGTACCAGGGCCTGCTGCCGAAGCTGGCCGAGCTCGGCCTCAAGGTGAAGCCGGGCAAACTCGCGCCGGTGCAGGTGCGCCACTCGTCCGGCAAGAACGCGATCGTGCCGCCGGCGCGCAGCCGCTATCTGGCGGAGATTGCCGATACCGTGCGCGGCTACCACAGGCATACCGAAAAACAGGTCAGGCTCGCGCGCGAGCGCCAGCAGCTGCAGGAATCGAAACGCATGCTCGCCGCCTGCGGCAAGAGCGCCGACTTCGACGGCCTGATCGCCGAGCGCGACAACCAGCTCGACGCGCGCGCAAAGACCTTGCTCGCCTGCTGGCCCGACATGCAGGCCGCGTACGCCGGCGACGAGTTCGTGACCAGGATCCGCGACAAGGAAATCCGCACCCGCCTCACCTACAAGACGCTGTCCGGCAATACCATCCGCAAGGTCGCGCTGCCGAAGTTCGAGGACCACGGCGAGATCCTGCGCTGGCTGATGCTGGAAAACGTGCCGGGCTCCTTCCCGTACACCGCCGGCGTGTTCCCGTTCAAGCGCGAGAACGAAGACCCGACCCGCATGTTCGCCGGCGAGGGCGATCCGTTCCGCACCAACCGCCGCTTCAAGCTGGTGTCGGCCGGCATGCCCGCCAAGCGCCTGTCGACCGCCTTCGATTCCGTCACCCTGTACGGCGCCGATCCGGCACTGCGCCCCGACATCTACGGCAAGATCGGCAATTCCGGCGTGTCGGTGGCCACGCTGGACGACATGAAGGTGCTGTACGACGGCTTCGACCTGTGCGATCCGGCCACGTCGGTGTCGATGACGATCAACGGCCCGGCGCCGACCATCCTGGCGATGTTCATGAACACCGCGATCGACCAGCAGATGGACAAGTTCCGCGCCGAGCACAAGCGCGAGCCGGATGCCGAGGAGGCGCGGAAAATCCGCGCCTGGGTGCTGCAGAACGTGCGCGGCACGGTGCAGGCCGACATCCTCAAGGAGGACCAGGGCCAGAACACCTGCATCTTCTCCACCGAGTTCAGCCTGAAGGTGATGGGCGACATCCAGGAGTATTTCGTCCAACACCAGGTGCGCAACTTCTACTCGGTGTCGATCTCCGGCTACCACATCGCCGAAGCCGGCGCGAACCCGATCTCGCAGCTGGCGTTCACGCTGGCCAACGGCTTCACCTTCGTCGAAGCGTACCTGGCGCGCGGCATGCACATCGACGATTTCGCGCCCAACCTGTCGTTCTTCTTCAGTAACGGCATGGATCCGGAATACACGGTGCTGGGGCGCGTGGCGCGCCGCATCTGGGCGGTGGCGATGCGCGACAAGTACGGCGCCAACGAGCGCAGCCAGAAGCTCAAGTACCACATCCAGACGTCCGGGCGCTCGCTGCACGCGCAGGAAATCGACTTCAACGACATCCGCACCACGCTGCAGGCGCTGATCGCCATCTACGACAACTGCAACTCGCTGCACACCAACGCCTATGACGAGGCGATCACCACGCCGACCGACGAGTCGGTGCGGCGCGCGCTGGCGATCCAGTTGATCATCAACCGCGAATGGGGCCTGGCGAAGAACGAGAACCCGAACCAGGGCTCGTTCATCATCGAGGAGCTGACCGACCTCGTCGAGGAAGCGGTGCTGCAGGAATTCGAGCGCATCGCCGAGCGCGGCGGCGTCTTGGGCGCGATGGAAACCGGCTACCAGCGCGGCAAGATCCAGGAAGAGTCGATGCACTACGAGCACCTGAAGCACGACGGCACGCTGCCGATCATCGGCGTAAACACCTTCCGCAACCCGAAGGGCGACGCGATTCCGCAGGCGCTGGAACTGGCGCGCTCGACCGAGGAGGAAAAGCAGTCGCAGCTCAAGCGCCTGGCCGACTTCCATGCGCGCCACGCGCAGGAAGCGCCGGCCATGCTGGAACGCCTGCAGCAGGCGGTGATCAACGACGAGAACGTGTTCGCCACGCTGATGGACGCGGTGCGCGTGTGCTCGCTCGGCCAGATCAGCAATGCGCTGTTCGAGGTGGGCGGGCAGTATCGGCGCAATATGTAACTGCGCCTCCCGCTGCGCGCCCCACGGAAGGGCTTGCAAGCCCTTCCGGCTACGGCAGCGCGAAGCATACTTCGCGAAACCCTGCCTTCGCCCCGCTTGCGGGAGAGGAAACCCCTCTCTCCGGCATCGTCACCTGTGCCGCCCCAACGCAACCTCCGCCCCGCACTGTTGTCTACAGTGCAAATCCACTGCCGCGCGGCGTTCTTTCCGGGATATTGCCGCGCGCCAGCTTGTCAGAACCGCCATGGAATCCACCTTGCCACCGAAGTTGCTTGCTTGCCGGCATTGCGACCTGCTGCAGCAGGAAGTCGCGCTGGCGCGCCATCATGATGCGCATTGCGTGCGCTGCGGCGCGCTGCTCTACCGCGGCACGCGTTCGCGGCTGGACTGGATGATCGCGCTGGTGCTGGCCTCCGCGATCCTGTTTCTCGTTTCCAACCTGTTCCCGATCGCCGCGCTGGAGAAGTACGGCGCCCACCACGCGACCACGCTGGCCGGCACCGCGCTCACGCTGTTCCAGCAGGACCGGCCGCTGGTGGCGGCGCTGGTGCTGGCCACCGCCATCCTGGCGCCGGCGGCGCAACTGTGCGCGCTGCTGTACATGCTGCTGCCCCTGCGCGCCGGCCGCATCGTGCCGGGCTTGCCGCAGGCCTTCCGCTTCGTGCTGGCGAGCCGCGAATGGAGCATGATGGAAGTCTTCCTGCTCGGCCTGCTGGTCACGCTGGCCAAGCTGTCGGACCTGGCCACCATCGTGCCCGGCATCGCGCTGTGGGCGTTCGGCGGATTGATCGTATCGTTTTCGGCGCTGGCGGCATCGTTCAGCGCGCGCGACTTCTGGGGCTGGGTCGAGGCGCTACGCGCGCGCCCGGCGCGGGAGGCGGCATGACGCACGCGCGGGAAGCCGGCGGCGGATGCGCGGCGGCGCGCGGGCTGCTGACCTGCCATGCCTGCGGCCTGCTGTGCCGCGCGCCCGGCGCCAGCGCAGCGCTGCGCTGCCCGCGCTGCCTGGCGGCGCTGCATGCGCGGAAGCCCCACAGCGTGTCGCGCACCTGGGCCTGCGTGATCGCCGCCGCCATCCTCTACATCCCGGCCAACACGCTGCCGATCCTGGAGACCCGCTCGCTGTTCGAGTCGCACAGCAACACCATCATGAGCGGCGTGCTGCTGTTCTGGAACAGCGGCGCCTGGTTCGTCGCGGCGCTGATCTTCTTCGCCAGCATCGTGGTGCCGCTGACCAAGCTGATCGCGCTGGTCCTGCTGCTGGTATCGGTGCAGCGCCGCATGGCCTGGCAGCCGCGCCAGCGCGCGAAGCTGTACCGCCTGGTGGACGCGATCGGGCGCTGGTCGATGCTCGACATCTACGTGGCCGCGCTGTCGGTCGCGCTGGTGCAGGTCGAATCGTTCGCATCGATGCGCGCCGGGCCGGGCGCGGCGGCGTTCGGCGCGGTGGTGGTGCTGACCATGCTGGCCGCGCAGTCGTTCGACCCGCGGCTGATCTGGGACGGCGCAAGAGATGGCTGATACGCCCGATCAGCCGATTCCGGAAGCCGTGGCCGTGCCCAAGCGCCACTGGACCGTGCCCCTGGTCTGGATCATTCCGATCGTCGCCGCCCTGCTCGGCATCTGGCTGGCGCTGCACTACCTGCTGGCGCAGGGGCCGACCATCACCATCGCGTTCAAGAATGCGGAGGGGCTGGAGGCCGGCAAGACCAAGGTGCGCTACAAGGACGTCGACATCGGCACCGTGACGGACGTGGCGATCGCCGACGACCGCTCGCAGGTGATCGTCACCGCGCAGATGGCCAAGCAGGCGGAGCGCTTCCTGGTGCAGGACACGCGCTTCTGGGTGGAGCGCCCGCGCATCACGCTGGGCAGCATCACCGGCCTGGGCACCCTCTTTTCCGGCGCCTACATCGGCACCGACGCCGGCACGTCGAACGCCAACAGGCGCCACTTCGTCGGCCTCGATACGCCTCCGCCGGTGCTGCTGGACGCCAAGGGCAGCCAGTTCATGCTGCACGCGGAAAACATGGACTCGCTCTACCTCGGCGCGCCGGTCTACTTCCACCGCGTGGCGGTGGGCAAGGTCACCGGCTACCGGATCGACCCGGACGGCCGGGGCGTGACGCTCGACATCTTCGTCGACGCCCCCAACGACCGCTTCGTCACCGCCAACTCCCGCTTCTGGGTCGCCAGCGGCATCGACCTGTCGGTCGGCAGCGGCGGCGTCAAGCTCAACACCGAATCGCTGACCTCGGTGGTGGTCGGCGGCATTTCGTTCCAGACGCCGCCGGACATCGCGGACGACAAGCCGGCGCCGCCCGACACCCGCTTCGCGCTGTATCCGGACCGCGACAGCGCATTCAAGCGCCGCAACCGGCAGGCGCAGGAATACACCGTCTATTTCAGCGAATCCCTGCGCGGGCTGGCGCCGGGCGCCGCCGTCGATTTCCACGGCATCGAGATCGGCGAGGTCAGGTCGGTCGGCCTGGAATACGGGGCAGGCCCGCACGCGATCCGCTTCCCGGTCCAAATCGCGCTCTTTCCGGAACGCCTGCGCCCGCGCGGCGGCGCGCCGCAGGCCTCGCCGCTGGAACGCAATCCGCAGGATTTCCTGAACCGGCTGGTGGCGCGCGGCATGCGCGCCCAGCTCAAGAGCGGCAACCTGCTGACCGGCCAGCTGTTCGTCGCGCTGGATTTCTATCCGCACGCGCCGCAGGCGAAAATCGACTGGACCCATGCGCCGCCGGTGCTGCCGAGCGTGAGCGGCAGCTTCGCCGGCATCCAGGAGAGCCTGGCGAGCATCGCCAGAAAGCTCGACCGCGTGCCGTTCGACGCCATCGGGCGCGATCTCGACCGCACGCTGCAAAGCCTGGACGGCACGCTCAGGAGCGCCGACAGCGTGCTGCGGCAGCTGGATGCGGCGGTCCTGCCGGAAGTGCGGGACACGCTGGCGCAGGCGCAACAGGCGCTCGGCAGCGCCGAACGCGCCCTGTCGTCCGACGCGCCGGTGCAGCAGGACCTGCGCGACACGCTCGAACAGGTGAACCGGGCGGCGCGCGCCCTGCGCGCGCTGGCCGACTACCTGAGCCGCCATCCCGAGGCGCTCATCCGCGGCAAGGAGTAAGGCATGCGTCTGTTCCTCGTTCCCCTCGGCGCGCTGTCTTTGGCGCTGTGCGCCTGCCGCACGGTGCCGGAGAACTTCTACACGCTCAACCCGGTCGCGCCGCCGGCCGCCGCAGCCGCCGCCGGCGCGCCCCGCTGCACCGTCGCCGTCGGCCCGGTGCATGTGCCCGAGATGGTGGACCGGCCGCAGTTGGTGGTGCGGCGCAGCCCCAACCGGGTCGAGGTGCTCGAACATCATCTCTGGGCGCAGCCGCTGCACGCCGAGATCGCGCGCGTGCTGGCGGCCGACCTGTCGGGCCGCCTGCCCGCGGCGCATGCGGTGCCGGCTTCCGGTTACGCCGGCGCCCACGCCGATTACCGGATCGCGGTCGACATCGAACAGTTCGACGCGGCGCCGGGAGAAGGCGTGACGGTGCAGGCGCTGTGGACGGTGCGGCATGCGGGCGCCACGCTGCATACCGGCCGCTCGGCACTGCGCGAAGCGGTGCAGGCCGACGGCTACGAAGCGCTGGCCGCGGCCTATGCGCGCGCGCTCGCCAGGATGAGCAGCGAGATTGCCGGCGCGTTGTGCGAAAAAACCGCACGCCCGGCACATTTTCCATTAAGAAATTAATTGTTCTAGATCAAGGAAACCGGCAGCGCCGCCGCCTATGCTTGGAGGGCCTTTGCGCCAACGGCGGTTGTGCCGTCTTTTCGCCCGTTTCCCCCGCTTTTCGCCGGACCGTTTCCTGCACCAGCCGTGCGCAAGGAGCGGGGCCGCCGTTACCTGTTCGCGCGTCGCCGCGCCTGCCGGCGCACTACTACGTACATAGAGGGCTCGCACCATGCAAGGTACATTCAAAACGGTTTCCAGCCTGCTTGGCAGCCTGCGAGGATTTGTGTTCCTGTCCACCGTCAGCGTCGCGCTGCTGGTGTTTTTGGGCGCGACCTTCGCGTCCTCCATCCTGTACGAAAGACTGCTGGAAGAACGCTCGCGCGCCACCTCCAGGGAGATCGCCGAACAGAACCGCAACGCGATCTACCAGGTCCTGCGCAGCGGCGGCCTGCGCAGCCAGATGGAGGAGACGATTGCGGCCAGCAAGTCGGCCTTCCCCAGCTTCGTCGCGCGCATCGACGTCTATCGCAGCGACGAGGTGGCCGCGCTGTACGGCGACGCCGCCTCGCCGCTGCCGTCCGGCCTGGCGCAGCAGGCGCTGCGCGACGGCAAGGACGTCGTCACCACGAGCGGCGACCAGATCCGCTACCTCTTTCCGGTGCGCGCCCAGGCCGAATGCATGGGCTGCCACTTCAGTTCCAGGGCCGGCGACGTGCTCGGCGTGATCGATATCCGGCACCGGCTGGAGCCGGTGGCGGGAACGGTGCGCGGCTATTACGTCGCGCTGTTCCTGGCGCTGGGCACGCTGGTGCTGGTGGCGGCGGGAGCGATGACCTCGTCGGTCGTGCACCGGCTGGAGCGCTCGGCCTACCTGTTCAAGCGCAAGGTCGAGTCGTTCAACACGATCAGGGATTTCGAGCGTTTCGATATCGACAAGGTCGAATTCGGCTTCCGCGAATTCGACCAGGCCTTCGAGCATGTCGCGCTGCTGGTGGAAAAAATCAAGCGCGTCGCGGTCGACAAGGGCGTGCTCGAATTCGAGATCAAGCTGCTGGAAAAATTCATCATCACCTCCAACGTGGTGCGCGACTGGCGCGAGTTCATCCAGAACCTGCTGCTCGAAATCAATCCGATCATCGAGGCGTATGCGCTGGTGACCATCTTCCGGGTGGAGGAGGAAGCCTACGAGTGCGAGGTGTTCTGGCGCAACCGGCCGCGGGAAAGCACGGTGCGCCTGCTGGAACGCATCCTGCAACGCCAGATCCGCGAGCACGCGATGCTGCATGGCACCAGCCTGCTCAACATCGTGCACAACGTCGCCGACGACAAGGACATGCTGCCGGAGCTGAGCCTGCGCGACATCGAGCTGCAGACCAAGACGCTGCTGCTGGACAAGCCCAAGATCGGCGGCATCGTCGGCATCGGCGTGCAGTCGACGATCGCCCAGGACAACGTGCGGCACATGGTCATCGGCAGCATCCTGACCACGCTCTTGAACCTGGTCGGCTCGGTCAAGGCGATCTACAAGTACACCAAGGATCTGGAGCACTACGCCACGCGCGACCCGCTGACCGACCTGTACAACCAGCGCATGTTCTGGGAACTGCTGGGCTACGAGGTCGGACGCGCCAAGCGGCACGGCCAGAAGTTCGCGGTGATGATGCTCGACATGGACAACTTCAAGACCATCAACGACCGCTTCGGCCACCATTTCGGCGACGCCTTCCTGCATGCGTTCGCCAAGCTGCTGCAAAAGGCGGTGCGCAACGGCGACCTGCTGGCGCGCTACGGCGGCGACGAGTTCTGCATCATCCTGCCGGACGCCTCCGAGACGCAGGCATACACGGTGGCGCGGCGCATCGGCGAGATGCTGGAAGAGTTTTCGATGGATACGCCCGACGGCATCAAGCTGAAAGCCACCACCTCGATCGGCATCGCCATCAGCCCCGACCACGGCGACAACCCGAAGGACTTGTTCCTGGTGGCCGACAACATGATGTACAAGGCGAAGAACGCGGGCAAGAACGCGATCGCCATCCCGAACGAGGACGAGATGGCGGAAGTGTTCCGCAAGGCCGGCGAGAAGTCGCTGATGATCCAGAGCGCGCTCGACCAGCAGCGCATCGTGCCCTTCTTCCAGCCGATCTGCGACGCCGCCACCGGCGAGATCGTGATCCACGAACTGCTCATGCGCATCGCGCTCGGCGACGCGATCGTGGCCGCCAACGACTTCATCGAGGAAGCCGAAAGCATGGGCATCGCGCACAAGATGGATTACCAGCTGATCGAAAAGGCCTTCATCCAGGTCAAGGAACAGGGCTACCGGGGCATGCTGTTCGTGAACCTGTCGCCCAAGGCGCTGATCGTGGGCGAGTTCGCCGCGCGCGTGAGCCGCCTGGCCGAGCAGTACGCCATCGAGCCTGGCCGCATCGTGTTCGAGATCACCGAGCGGGAAACGGTGCGCAACCTGAGCCTGCTGGAGAAGTTCGTGCTGGACGTGAAGATGCAGGGCTTTTCCTTCGCGATCGACGACTTCGGCTCCGGCTTCTCGTCGTTCCAGTACATCAAGCGCTTCCCGGTCGACTACATCAAGATCGAGGGCGAATTCGTGCGCAACATGCTGCACGACGAGGTCTATCTGGCCTTCATCAAGAGTATCGTGACGCTGGCCAAGGAACTGAAGATCAAGACCGTCGCCGAATTCGTCGAAGACGCCGACGTGCTGGCCGCGGTCGGCCGGCTCGGCATCGATTATGCGCAGGGCTACCATATCAGCCGGCCGTCGCCGCGCATGCATGTGGCCGGCGTGCCGGAAGGCGGCGCCGGCTTTACCGATATGGCGCAGGCCATCTGAGCTTGCGGTTGCGCCGGCAGGCAGAGGCGCGCATGAGGCGAGGCGGGCTCGTTATTGCAGCTTGCGGTCTTCCCGCTTGGCCTCCTGCATGGCGTCCGGCTCCAGTTCCTCGGCGGCGCGGTTGAGCCGCACGAACAGTCCCCAGCCGGCCAGCAGCGCGCCGACCGCCGCCAGGGTCGCGGCGGCATGGTACAGAAAGGCCATGTCCTCATGCACCGCCTTGAAGACGGCCACCATGCCTTCGATGGCCAGCGCCACCACGATCACCACCATGAAGCGCGACAGGTAGCGCCGCACCCGCGTCGGCGCGCTGATGTGCGCGGAGCGGATGACCTCCTCCTCGCCGATGGTCTGCGCGATCTGCACCGCGACCACCGCCACCGCCAGCAGGCCGATCGCCTCGATCACGCCCAGCGCGCCTTGCGGCCGCAAGCCGTCCTGCTGCACGGCATGCCATCCGGTATTGACGCTGATGGCGATCAGGATGAGGGCGGCGCCGACGAAAAAGACGGTAATGACGGTATAAATGATGGCGGACAGACGGATGAGCGTTTTCATGATGCTCCGGTCGGCTCTACGTCTACTCAGGCTGTCCGCAGCCAACTAAGTTTCCCGGAATTGATTTAGGCCAAGGAGGATTCTTCCAGCGCAAAACCATCCGAACACGGATGCCGATCCGCCGTCTGAGCCGGTAGTGCCGGATTTTCATTGCCAGCGAGAGGCGTCCGCCATGCCACTGTTCCCAAGAAGAACAACATCCATCCTCCTTTCCATCCTGCTCGCCGCCTGCGGTGGCGGCAGTGATTCCACGCCCGCCACGGGCGGCCAGCCGGCCAGCACCGGCGGCACAGGGAACACAGGGGGCAGCGGCAGCACGACAGGCAGTACGCCGCCGCCCACGACGACACCGGCGCCGTCCTCCGGCAACAGCGGTTCCGCCCCGGGCAATACCGCATTTCAAGTCGATGCCACGGCACGCTTCAACCTGCCAAGCGATATCGTCGCCGACCATGCCGGCAACCTGTATGTCATGGATCGCGGCAACCAGGCCATCCGCAGGATTGCGGCCAGCGGCGACGTCAGCACGCTGCCCGGCAGCTTCGACACCAGGAGCAAGCTGGCGATCGGTCCATCCGGGCCATTGTTCGTGCTGAGCGGCATCGACATCTACCGGCTGGCGGCCGACGGCAGCAAAACGCTGGTCAAAAGCTACCCGCAATCGCCGGGCAGCTACGCGCCGCAAGACATCGCGGTCGATGGTCAGGGGCGCCTCTACGTGCTGCTGGAATACCGCAACCTCTTCCGCATCACCCGCATCAACGCCGACAACACCGAAACCGGCGTCTATTACGTGAACGCCTTCGGCGGCGTCACCAACATTGCCAGCGATGCGGCGGGAAACCTCGCCGTCGGCGTGTCGGCCGCAGGCGGCCCGGCGATCGCCGCCGACGGCAGCGGCATCAACGTCAGCCATGTCGACTTCGTGCCACTGTCGGCGCAATCGGATGCCAGCGCCCCCTCGCCGGGCGTCGTGCACCGGCAGGTAGACGACGTCTTTGTAAGGGGAAAAATGGCTTTCGATGCGGCCGGGAATATCCTGATGACGGGCGCCAGATATGATGCCGCAACTACTGCGGGCAAGCTGATCGTCAGCGATATGCGGGTCGGGAAGCTCGCGCCGGACGGGACGGTAACGCCCCTCTTGAACGGATTCCCGAACGGGGACGACACGCCGCGCGAGATTGCCGCCGCTATTCTGGCCGAGCCCGGCATCGCCGCAGGCAAGGCCGGGGAACTGTATCTGTCCGATCCGTTCGACCAGGCGATCTACCGTATCGGCGCAGCCGGTGCGCCGACCCTGATCGCGGGCAAACCCGGCGAGGCCGGCAATGCCGATTAGACAAAACGTATTGACCTGCCACACCTCAAGAAGTCGCGTTTTTCAGCGACGGTTTAGCAGGCTGTTGAAAAACGTCGCGAGCGGGCCGAGATTGCGCGGGGGCGCCGAGCCC
>OFCW01000215.1_pt1 | contig 20378 bp, 20 predicted proteins | sample 1520951 | NCBI WGS metagenome assembly OFCW01 (sample SAMEA4349680, study PRJEB24078) | microbial mat metagenome | biome: Terrestrial Biome; feature: Habitat; material: Microbial Mat | place: India | collected 2012-06-12 | depth 10 m | reverse complement strand
GAATCCGGCCGGGGATTCGCCGTCGTCGCCGACGAAGTCCGCAAACTGGCGGAGCGAACGGCCAAGGCAACCAAGGACATCGAGGTCCTGGTCGTCGGCGTCAGACAAAACTCCTCTTCGGCAAAGGAAGCGATGGATGAACTATCCTCCTCCGCCGATGAATACAGCCAGCGCGGCAACCGCGCCACGGAAAGCATGGAGCAACTCGTCACGCTCAGCCGCAAAATGGAATCCGTCATCGCGGGCAGCGCACTGAAAAGTTTCGTCGAAGTCGCCAAGGTCGACCATCTGGTCTTCAAGTTCCGGGTTTACATGGGCCTGTTCGACCTGCTCGATCTCGCCCCGTCGGATGTCGCCTCCCATACCGCCTGCCGTCTGGGCCGGTGGTACTACGACGGTGAGGGCCGCGACTGTTTCAGCAAGCTTCCGGGTTACCGCGAACTCGAGGCCCCGCACATCGATGTGCATAAATTCGGCCTCGCCGCCGTCGAAGCCAAACGGCAGGGCGACGCGACGGGCATGCTCCGGCATGTCGAGGCGATGGAAAGTAGCAGCCTGCAGGTCATTTCCTGCCTGGACCGCATGGCCGAGGCAGTCGCAAGCGACGCCAGCCTGCTGTGCCATAGTTAGCGGGGGCGGCGGGAATCCGCCCCGTGACGATTCCTTCGACGCCCGTTTGATCCCGGACAATCGCCCCGCTCTGATAAAATTTCGGGTTCGATTTTTTGGCGCCCGGCATGGGGGCGCCCCGTCCGTGGAGAAAATGCAATGTACCAGTCCCCCCTGCTTCAGGATCTGCACGATCGCGGCCTGATCGCCCAGCTGACCGATGCGGCAACGCTCGACCAACTGCTGACCCAGGAGACGGTCACCCTTTATTGCGGCTTCGACCCGACGGCAGACAGCCTGCACCTCGGCCACCTGGTGCCGGTGCTCATCCTCAAGCGCTTTCAGGAAGCCGGCCACAAGCCCATCGCCCTGGTCGGCGGCGCCACCGGCATGATCGGTGACCCCAGCTTCAAGGCCACCGAGCGCAAGCTCAATACGCCGGAGGTCATCGCCAGCTGGGTCGGCAAAATCAAGGGCCAGGTCGAGCCCTTCCTCAGCTTCGAAGGCGACAACGCCGCGCTGATGGCCAACAACTACGACTGGTTTGGCAGCATGAACTGCCTCGAATTCATGCGCGACATCGGCAAGCACTTCTCGGTGAACGCCATGATCAAGAAAGAATCGGTGCAGCAGCGCCTGGTCCGCGAAGACCAGGGCATTTCCTATACCGAGTTCTCCTACAGCCTGCTGCAAGGCTACGACTTCGCCGAGCTCTACAAACGTCATGGCTGCATCCTGCAGGTCGGCGGCTCGGACCAGTGGGGCAACATCGTTGCCGGTACCGACCTGACCCGCCGCCTGCACCACACCCAGGTCTACGGCATGACCGTGCCACTGATCACCAAGGCCGACGGCACCAAGTTCGGCAAGACCGAGTCCGGCGCCGTCTGGCTCGATCCGAAGAAAACCTCGCCCTACGCCTTCTACCAGTTCTGGCTGAACACGGCGGATGCCGACGTCTATAAGTTCCTCAAGTTCTTCACCTTCCTGCCGGTTGCCCGCATCACCGAGATCGAAGCCGCCGACAAGGCCAGTGGCGGGAAGCCGGAAGCCCAGCGCATCCTGGCCGAGGAAGCCACCCGCCTGGTGCATGGCGAAGTGGCCCTGATGGCCGCCCGCCGCATCACCGAAAGCCTGTTCTCCGGCCAACTGAGCGACCTGACCGAAAACGACCTCGAACAACTGGCCCAGGACGGCATGCCCGGCGTGCAACTCGACGCCGCCAACGGCAGCCTGATCGATGCACTGGTCGCCGCCGGCCTGGCCAAGTCCAAGTCGGAAGCCCGAACCTTCATCCAGGGGGGCAGCGTGGCGATCAACGGCGCCCGGGCGACGGCTCTCGACCACCAGATCGCTGGCGACGAGCGCCTCTACGGCCGTTTTACCATCCTGCGCCGCGGCAAGAAGCACTACGGCCTGATCAGCTGGCGGTAAGTCTCGCATGCGCCAGCTCATCCTCGACCTGCTGCCTGACAGCCCGCCGACGCTGGACAATTTCGTCCCCGGTGGCAACGAGGAAACGCTGGCGGCATTGACCGGCTGGCTGGCCGGCCAACTGACCGACACCGCCTTCTGCCTGCACGGCGAATCGGGTTGCGGCCGCTCGCACTTGCTGCTGTCCAGCGGCTTCGCCTACGTCGATGCGGCCAAAAATCCGGCGCTGGCCAACGTCACCGCCCGCTCGCAGTTGGCCGTGGACAACCTTGATGCGCTCGACCCCGACGGCCAGATCGCCCTGTTCGCCCTGTTCAACCAGATCAAGGCCAATGGCGGCCGCTTGCTGACCGCCGCCCCGCAACCGCCCGCCCACCTGCCGCTGCGCGAAGACCTGCGCACCCGCCTCGGCTCCGGGCTGATCTACCGTCTGCAGCCGCTATCCGACGCCGAAAAGGCGGCCGCCATCGCCACCCAGGCGAAAGAGCGGGCCCTCAAGCTGTCGCCGGAGATGATCAATTACCTGCTGCGCCACGCCTCGCGCGACATGCGCACCTTGTCCATGCTGGTCGTCGCCCTCGATCAATACACCCTCGAACAAAAACGCCCGGTCACGCTGCCCCTGCTGCGCGAACTGCTCTCACTGGAACACACCGCATGAATCTTGCCCTGTTTGACCTTGACAACACCCTGCTCGCCGGCGACTCCGATTTCGAGTGGGCCCAATTCCTCATTGCCAAGGGCGTCGTCGACCGCGAAGTGCAGGAAGCCAAGAACATCGAGTTCTACGAGCATTACAAGGCCGGCACACTGGATATCTATGAATTTCTCGCCTTCCAGCTCGCGCCGCTGGCCCGCCACAGCCGCGCCGAGCTCGATGCCTGGCAAAAGGAATACATCGAACGCCACATTCGCCCGATCATGACCGTCAAGGCACGCGCCCTGGTACGCGACCATCTGGCCGCTGGCGACCTGTGCGCCATCGTCACTGCCACCAACAGCTTTGTCACCAGCCCGATCGCGCGCGAATTCGGCATCCCGCACCTGATCGGCACCATCCCGGCGGTCGATGTGACGACCGGCGCCTTCACCGGCCAACCGACCGGCACACCGTCCTTCCAGGGCGGCAAGATCACCCGCGTCGAGCACTGGCTGGAATCGCTCGGCCTGTGGTGGGGCAGTTTCGAGCGCAGCTATTTCTACAGCGATTCGCACAACGACCTGCCCCTGTTGCAGAAGGTGACGCATCCGGTCGCCGTCGACCCGGATGACAAGCTGCGCGCCCGTGCCGGGGAAATGGGCTGGAAAATCATGTCTTTGCGGTAAAATTCGCGTTTTTCTGCAGTGCGATACGCACCCCCCGGTCAGAACAAGTGATCCGCAAACTCATTTCCCGCGTTTTCAGCGGCAAGAAGCCGACGGCCAACCGGCACGAGCCGGCCGTCATCCCCGTCTCCAGCCATGGCATCACCCGCGACCGCATCAGCAGCGGCAGCCGGCGCGTCTGCGAGACGCTGCAGAGCCACGGCCACAAGGCCTTTGTCGTCGGCGGCGCCGTGCGCGACCTGCTGATTGGCGCCGAACCCAAGGATTTCGACGTCGCCACCGACGCCACCCCGGAAGAGGTGCGCCGTTACTTCCGTCGCTCGCGCATCATCGGTCGCCGCTTCCAGATCGTGCATGTGATGATGGGACAGGAGACGCTGGAAGTGACCACCTTTCGCGGCGCCCTCGGCGACGATGCCAAGAAGGACGAACACGGCCGCGTGCTGCACGACAACGTTTTCGGCAGCCAGGCCGAAGATGCCGCGCGTCGCGACTTCACCGCCAATGCGCTCTATTACGACCCGGCCACCGAGGCGGTGATCGACTACCACCACGGCGTCGGCGACCTCAGGCAGAAAACCCTGCGCATGATCGGCGAACCGCGTGCCCGCTACCGCGAGGACCCGGTCCGGATGCTGCGCGCCGTCCGCCTTGCCGCCAAGCTCGGCCTCTCCATCGACCCGGAAGCGCGCAAGCCGATCCGCGAAATGGCCGAACTGCTCGAAAACGTGCCACCGGCCCGCCTGTTCGACGAAATGCTCAAGCTGCTGACCTCCGGCCACTCGGTCAAGTGTCTGACCCAGTTGCGCGACGAAGGCCTGCACCACGGTCTCCTGCCGCTGCTCGATGTGATCCTCGAACAACCGCTGGGCGAGAAGTTCGTCATGCTGTCGCTGGCCAACACCGACGAGCGCGTTCGCCGCGGCAAGGGCACCTCGCCCGGTTTCCTGTTCGCCACCCTGCTCTGGCACGAAGTGCTGGCCCACTGGGAAAAGCTCAAGACCCAGGGCGAGCCGAAGATTCCGGCGCTGTACGCGGCGATGGATGCCGTCCTCGACGTGCAGGGCGAAAAACTGGCGATCACCCGCCGCATCGCCGGCGACATCAAGGACATCTGGGCCCTGCAGCCGCGTTTCGAACAGCGCGCCGGCAAGCGTCCCTACGCCCTGCTCGAACAGCCGCGCTTCCGCGCCGGCTACGACTTTCTGGTGCTGCGCGCGCAGGCGGGCGAAATCGACATGGAAATTGCCGACTGGTGGACGCGTTTTCAGAATGCCGATGGCGAGAAGCGGGCCGCCATGCTGCTGCCGGAACAAGCCGGCGACAAAAAGAGACGCCGGCGCCGCAAAAAACCGGCCCATTCCGCCAGCTCTGCCGCACCGGCCAGCGAATGAACACCGCCTACGTCGCGCTGGGGGCCAACCTCGGTGACCCGGCGGCCACCGTCAAGGCGGCCTTTGCCGCGCTGGCCAACCTGCCGGAGAGCCGCGTCGCGCAGTGCTCCTCACTGTACCGCACCGCGCCGCTCGGCTTGACCGAGCAGCCGGAGTTCGTCAATGCCGTCGCTGCGCTGGAAACGACGCTGACACCGGAAGCCGTGCTCGACGCGCTGCTCGACATCGAGCATCGCTTCGGCCGCATCCGCACCGAGCGCAACGGCCCGCGCACACTCGACCTCGACCTGCTGCTCTATAACGACCTGTTCGTCGACGTGCCGCGCCTGACCCTGCCCCACCCGCGCCTGCACCTGCGCGCCTTCGTGCTGTATCCGCTGGCCGAAATTGCTCCCGACCTGAAAATTCCCGGCCGCGGCACCGTCGCCGCCTGGCTGCCGGCCGTCGCCAACCAAGGGATCGTCAAACTGTGACCCTCTTCGGCACGCCCATCCCGGTATTGTGGCAGACCGTATTCCTGCTCGCCCTGTCGAACGTCTTCATGACCTTCGCCTGGTATTCGCATCTCAAGCATCTCAACGAAAAGCCCTGGTGGGTCGCCGCCCTGATCTCCTGGGGGATCGCGTTGTTCGAATATCTGATCCAGGTACCGGCGAACCGGATCGGCAATACCGAACTGAATCTCGGCCAACTCAAAATCCTGCAGGAAGTCATCACGCTGACCGTCTTCGTGCCCTTCGTCGTCTTCTACATGGATCAGCCGCTGAAGCTTGACTACCTGTGGGCGGCCCTGTGTATCCTAGGCGCCGTCTATTTCGTTTTCAGGTCGTAAATGTCCGCACAAACCATCACCCGCCGCCTGACCCAGGGCGATCTCGCCAAGCTTTACGCTGCCGGCGAAAAGGTCGTCATGTTCACCGCCTACGATGCCAGCTTCGCGCGTCTGCTGGACGGTGCCGGGGTCGAATGTCTGTTGATCGGCGACTCGTTGGGCAATGTCATCCAGGGCCACGACACGACCTTGCCGGTGACCGTCGCCGACATCGCCTACCACACGGCGGCCGTCAAACGCGGGTCGGAGCGCGCGTTCATCATCGCCGACATGCCCTTCGGCAGCTACCAGGAATCACCGGAACAGGCTTTCCGCAACGCCGTCACGCTGATGGCCGCCGGCGCCCAGATGGTCAAGCTGGAAGGTGGCGGCGAAATGGCGAAGACCGTCCGCTTCCTGGTCGATCGCGGCATTCCCGTCTGCGGCCACCTTGGTCTGACGCCGCAATCCGTGCACGTCATGGGCGGCTACAAGGTTCAGGGCAAGGGCGAAGCCGCCGCCCAGCGCCTCCGGGACGATGCCCTGGCGCTTGAGGAAGCGGGCGCGACGATGCTCGTTCTCGAAGCCATTCCCGCCGTCCTGGCTGCCGAAGTCACCGCCATGCTGCACATCATCACCATCGGCATCGGCGCCGGCAAGGATTGCTCGGGCCAGGTACTGGTCGTGCATGATGCGTTCGATATCCCGCCCGGCAAGAAAGCCAAATTCGTCCGCAATTTCATGGCCGGCGCCTCGTCCGTTCACGACGCAGCCTGCCGCGCCGTCGCCGCCGTCAAGGACGGCAGCTACCCCGGCCCGGAACACACCTACGCCGCCTGACCTTCCGCTGTCCATCCCGCCCCGGGATCGCCGGATTCCCGCCGCCGTGCGGGAATGACGATTCGACAAACGCTCTCCCCCACACACCCTCATGCACATCCATTCCGCCATTCCCGACCTGCGGTCGGCCCTGAAGCACTGCGGCCGCATCGTTTTCGTCCCGACCATGGGCAACCTGCATGCCGGCCACATCAGCCTGATGGAACAGGCCCGCGCCCATGGCGACACGGTCGTGGCGTCGATCTTCGTCAATCGCCTGCAATTCGGCCCGAACGAGGATTTCGACAAGTATCCGCGCACCTTCGAGGCCGACTGCGAGAAGCTGACCGCCGCCGGTGTCGACGTACTCTTCGCACCAACCGAAGCCGATCTCTACCCGGAACCGCAGGAATATTTCATCGAGCCGCCCGGCATCCAGAACGTCCTCGACGGCGAATTCCGTCCCGGCCATTTCCGCGGCGTCGCCACCGTCGTCACCAAGCTCTTCAACTGCGTGCAACCGGCTGCCGCCGTCTTCGGCAAGAAGGATTACCAGCAGCTGATGGTCATCCGCAACATGACCCGCCAGCTGGCCCTGCCGATCGACATCATCGGCGGCGAAACCGTCCGCGCCGCCGACGGCCTCGCCCTCTCCTCACGCAACGGATACCTGAGCGAAGCCGAGCGCGCCGAGGCCCCGCGCCTGTATCGCGTGCTCAACGCCATTCGCGATGCGCTTCGCCAGGGTGAAACCGATATCGCCCGGCTCGAAAAATCGGCCATCGCCCAACTCGACGCCGCCGGCTGGAAAACCGATTATGTTGCAGTCCGACAACAGTCCGACCTGGCCATGCCGAAAGGCGTAGATGTCCCGCTGGTGGTGCTTGGCGCCAGCCGGCTGGGAGCAACGCGGCTGATCGACAACATCGAGGTCTGATGCCGTCGGGAAATCCATAATTACGCCCGTTGACAGGGGGACCATTGTCGCTACAATGCGCTTCCCCCAACCTTCTGGATGAGTGAAACCATGCAGAGAACAATGCTGAAATCCAAGCTGCATCGCGTGACTGCAACCCACGCCGACCTGCACTACGAGGGTTCCTGCGCCATCGATGAAGACCTGCTCGATGCAGCAAACATCAAGGAATACGAACAGATCGACATCTGGAACGTAAACAACGGCGAGCGTTTCACCACCTACGCCATTCGCGCCGAGCGCGGTTCGGGCGTCATCTCGGTCAACGGCTCGGCCGCCCGTCGCGCCGCCCCGGGCGACATCCTGATCATTGCCACCTTCGCCGTCTATAACGAGGTCGAGCTGGCCAAGCATGAGCCCGACCTGATCTATGTCGATTCGCAGAACCGCATCGTGCGCCGGGGCCACAAGATTCCGGTCCAGGCTGCCGCCTGACGAACCATCGGTTCACGCTCATGGAAAACCCGCCTTTCGGCGGGTTTTTCTTTTTGTACAATCCGTTGCACAAAATTTCACACCAAACTGGAGACAAACCATGGGCGTTGTTTTCGCGAAGACCCAGAAAGGGCACGCTGAAATCGCCACGAAATCGGGAGGACTGACGCCGCGCCAGCGACGTGTCCTGATTTTCGTGGACGGCAAACGATCGGTCGATGAGTTGCGCGCGATGCTGCTCGCCGACGACCTGCAACACACGCTGGGCATGCTGGAGGAAGAGGGCTACATCGAGTTCCACGACCTGACCGGCGTAGGCCCGGCAGGCAGTCCTCCGCCGGACCGTCTGCCATCGATCACCGCCTTCGGCGAGCTTCCGCCGCAGCTCGATCCCGTTCGCCTGCAGATGGCGCGCAATTTCATGACCAATACGCTGAACACCTTCGTCGGCTCGCTGGGCACGAGCGCCCTGCTGGAGCGCATCGAACGAACCCGTAGCCACGAAGATTTGCGCGAATTGTTCGACGACTGGTATCACGCCATCGTGATGTCGCGCGATGGCCGGCGCGAGGCGGAAACGCTGCGCGCCAAGCTGCTCAACGTCATCTGAGCCGAGTTTTCAGCCGCATCAAATGCAACGGGGCAGTTCCGGCTGCCCCGTTGCACGTTGCGTTGCCTCTCTCCCCGGCCTCAGGCACTGTCTTGCCCCTCGGCCTTGTCGGCCGCCTTGGCTTTGCGCGAACGCGCCGGCCGCTTGGCCTTGGCAGGCTGCTCTTCGGGGATGGACGCCTCGACCGCCGGCGGCGGTTCGCTGACGACAGCAGCGCTGCCCGCCGGCGCCGCTTCCACGGCCTCGGTCTTGCGCGGGCGACGACCGCCCCGGCGCGGCTTGCTCTCGACAACGGGTTCGGCCGATTCGGCGGGTGCCGCCTCGCCCGGTGCCGGAGCGGCTTCGGCCACAGGGGCCGCGTTGGCAGCGGGCGCGACCTCGGCGGCCTCCTCACCAGCCGGCCGGCGTTCCTTGTCACGACTACCACGACCCCGCCGCCCGCCGCGCCGACGCCCATTGCCGCCTGCCTCGGTCTCCGTGGCCGGTGCCTCGGCCGGGACGACGGGTTCGGGCACCGCTTCGCCCAACACCGGCTCGGCAAGCGGCATCTCGACCGCCATTTCGCTCTCGCTGGCGGCCGGCCGGGTCGGCGCACGGAAAACGAAGGCGCCCTTGTCGTCTCGCCCGAAACCGAGCAGGCCGCGCCCCGCCGCTTCTTCCAGCAGGTTGCCGAAGGTGCGGAAACCGTAGTAACTCTCGTTGAAGCCCGGATTGCGGCGCTTGACTACTTCCTTGAGGACCGAAGCCCAGATGCGTTCGCTCTCGCCCCGGTCGGCCATCAGGTCGACGAAGGTCGACTGCACGATGTCGATCGCCTTGGCCTTGCGCTCCTCCTGCTTCTCGCGCCGCTTGGCCTCTTCCTCCGGCGAGCGTTTCTCGCGTTCGCGGCGCTGGCCGCGACTGGCCTCGCGGTCGCGGACCAGATCGTCGTAATAAATGAATTCGTCGCAGTTGGTGATCAGCAGGTCGGAGCAGCTCTGCTTGACCCCCACGCCGATCACCTTCTTGGCATTTTCGCGCAGCTTGGAAACGAGCGGCGAAAAATCCGAATCGCCGGAGATGATGACGAAGGTGTCGACATGGGCCTTGGTGTAACACAGATCGAGCGCATCGACGACCATGCGGATGTCGGCGGAGTTCTTGCCAGACTGGCGGACATGCGGAATTTCGATCAACTCGAAGTTGGCTTCGTGCATCGCCGCCTTGAATCCCTTGTAACGTTCCCAGTCGCAATAGGCCTTTTTGACGACGATGCTGCCCTTGGCCAGCAGGCGCTCAAGCACCGGACGGATATCGAATTTCTCGTACTGGGCATCGCGCACGCCGAGGGCGATGTTCTCGAAATCACAGAAGAGCGCCATGCTGGCGGTGTCGTTGAGGGCGGCCATGAAATGCTTTCAGCTTGAGGAGGCCGCAGTATACCGCCTCCGTCCTGACCGGCAGCGTGGAATGCCCTGCCACGATGCGGGACAGCAGGCACTTTCCGGTCGCATTTTCCGGCGTATCATGGAGTTGCTGCAACGCAGCACCCGCTGCGCAGCAGCCAGCCGGCAGAGAACCGGCGCTCGTCTCAGGGGTATCGCATGAACCACATGCTCACCATTGACGGCAACGAAGCCGTCGCCAACGTGGCCTACCGCGTTTCCGAAGTGATCGCCATTTACCCGATCACCCCCTCCTCCGGCATGGGGGAACTGGCCGACGAATGGGCGGCAGAAGGCCGCTGCAACCTGTGGGGCACCGTCCCCAGTGTCGTCGAACTGCAATCGGAGGGCGGCGCCGCCGGCGCGGTGCATGGCGCGCTCCAGGCCGGTGCGCTGGCCACGACCTTTACGGCTTCGCAGGGCCTGCTGCTGATGATCCCCAACATGTACAAGATCGCCGGCGAACTGACGCCGGCTGTCTTCCACGTTGCCGCCCGCGCCGTCGCGACGCATGCCTTGTCGATCTTTGGCGATCATTCCGATGTGATGGCCACCCGCGCCACCGGTTTCGCGCTGCTCGCCGCCAACTCGGTGCAGGAAGCGCAGGACATGGCCGCCATTGCTTCAGCCGCGACACTGGCCGGCCGCATCCCGGTACTGCATTTCTTCGACGGCTTCCGCACCTCGCATGAAGTCGCCAAGATCACTCCCTTGCCGGACGACGCCCTGCGCGCGCTGTTCGACCCGGCCCTGATCGACGCCCACCGCCGCCGCGCGCTGTCGCCGGAGGCCCCGGTGCTGCGCGGCACGGCGCAGAACCCGGATACCTTCTTCCAGTGCCGGGAAGCCCAGAACCCTTGGTACGACGCCTTCCCGGAGATCGTGCAGCAAACCATGGACCGTTTCGCCACGCTGACCGGCCGGCCGTATCGCCTGTTCGACTATGTCGGCGCGCCGGATGCCGAGCGGGTTATCGTGTTGATGGGTTCGGGCGCCGAGACGGTGCAGGAAACGGTGGACGATCTCGTCGCCCGCGGCGAGAAGGTCGGCCTGCTCAAGGTGCGCCTCTACCGGCCGTGGGCGCCGGCCGCCCTGCTCGCCGCGCTGCCCGGAAGCGTGCGCCGCATCGCCGTGCTCGACCGGACCAAGGAACCCGGCGCCGATGGCGAGCCGCTGTTCAAGGACGTGCTGGTCACCCTGGCCGAGGACGCCGCCAGCCCCGCCCCGCGCTTCACCACCCCGCCGCGCGTGATCGGCGGCCGCTACGGTCTGGCCTCCAAGGAATTCACGCCGGCCATGGTCGCCGCCGTCTTCGCCGCACTGGCCGAGCCGCAGCCCAAGCGCCGCTTCACGGTCGGCATCGACGACGATGTCACGCATCTGTCGCTGCCCTTCGGCCCCGCCTTCCGCACCGCCGCGAGCCGCGCCCATTTCGCTGCCGTGTTCTACGGCCTGGGCTCGGACGGCACGGTGTCAGCCAACAAGAATTCGATCAAGATCATCGGTGACGAAACCGCGCTGTTCGCCCAGGGCTATTTTGTCTACGACTCCAAGAAATCCGGTGCGATGACCGTCTCGCACCTGCGTTTCGGCCCGCAGCCGATCCGCTCGGCCTACCTGACCGGCGATGGCGACGCCCGCTTCGTCGCCTGCCACCAGCCGCATTTTCTCGAAACGCACGACCTGCTTGCCCACGCCGCACCGGAAGCCGTCTTCCTGCTCAACACCGAACTGCCGCCCGAGGCGGTCTGGGACAAGCTGCCGGCCCGTCTGCGCCGGCAGATGGCAGCCAAGCGCATCCGCTTCTATGTCATCGACGCCTACCGCGTGGCGCAGGAGGCCGACATGGGCCGGCGCATCAATACCGTAATGCAGACCTGCTTTTTCGCCATTTCCGGCATCCTGCCCCAGGCGCAGGCCATCGCCGCGATCAAGGGCGCGGTCGAGAAAACCTATGGCCACAAGGGGCGGCGCATCGCCGAACTGAATTACCGGGCCATCGACCGGACCCTGGCCTGCCTGCAAGCCGTCGCCGTCCCCAGCGATGACCGCCCGCCCGACGAAGCCACCGCGCCGGCCATTGCCGTGGACGATTTTGTCCGCCGCGTCACGCTGCCCTTGATCGCCGGCCACGGCGATATGCTGCCCGTCTCCTGCTTCCCGCCTGACGGCACCTGGCCGACCGGAACCGCGCGCTACGAAAAACGCAACCTGGCGCTGCAGATTCCCGTATGGGACGAGGCGCTCTGCACGCAATGCGGCAAGTGTGTCTTCGTCTGCCCACATTCGGCCATCCGCGCCAAGGTCTTCCCGGCCGAGGCGGTGGCCGGCGCACCGGCCACCTTCAAGCATGTGCCAGCACGCAGCAAGGATTACCCGGCCGGCAGCCGGATGAGCTACCAGGTCGCCCCCGAGGATTGCACCGGCTGCACGCTGTGCGTCGAAGCCTGTCCGATCCGCGACAAGTCCAACATCTCGCACAAGGCCCTGAACATGGCGCCGCAAGCGCCGCTGCGTGAACCGGAAGCAGCCAATTGGGCGTATTTCCTGAGCCTTCCCGACCTCGATCGGCAAGACGCCAAGCGCACCGCGCTACCCAGCGCCATGCTGCGCCCGCCCTATTTCGAGTTTTCCGGCGCCTGCGTCGGCTGCGGCGAAACCCCGTACATCCGGCTCGCCACGCAACTCTTCGGCGACCGCATGCTGATCGCCAACGCCACCGGCTGCTCGTCGATCTACGGCGCCAACCTGCCGACCACACCCTATTGCAAGGACGCCGAGGGCCGCGGCCCGGCCTGGAGCAACTCGCTGTTCGAAGACAATGCCGAGTTCGGCCTTGGCCTGCGTCTGGCCACCGACAAGCTGGCCGAGGCAGCCCGCCGGCAGTTGCAGGCACTGGCCCCACACCTCGACCCGGGGCTGGTCGCCGGTTTGCTGGAGGCCGATCAATGCAGCGAAACCGGCATTCACGAACAGCGCGCGCGCGTCGCAACCCTGAAGGCGGCGCTCGCCGCGCTCGGCACGCCGGCCGCCGGGCAGCTCGCCGCCCTGGCCGACAGCCTGATCCGGCGCAGCGTCTGGATCATCGGCGGTGACGGCTGGGCCTACGATATCGGCTTCGGCGGCCTTGATCACGTGCTGGCCTCGGGACACGACGTGAATATCCTGGTGCTCGACACTGAGGTTTATTCCAACACCGGCGGCCAGAACTCCAAGGCCACACCGCTCGGCGCCGTCGCCAAGTTCGCGGCCGGCGGCAAGCCGAATCGCAAGAAGGATCTGGCGCGCATCGCGATGGATTACGAAAACGTCTTCGTCGCCCAGGTCGCCTACGGCGCCAAGGATGTCCATACGCTGAAGGCTTTCCTCGACGCCGAGAGCTACCCCGGCGTCTCCCTCATCATCGCCTACAGCCCGTGCATCGCGCACGGCGTCGATCTCTCGAACAACCTGCGCCAGCAGGATCTGGCCGTGAAGTCCGGCCATTGGCCGCTGCTCCGCTACGACCCGCGCCTGCGCGCGCAGGGCCGGAATCCGCTGTCGGTGGATAGCGCCCCGCCGGCCATTCCCTATCACGAATTCGCCCAGCACGAGGCGCGTTTCACCGTGCTCGAACACCACAACCCGGATGCCGCAAAGGCGTTGATGGAAGAAGCAGAGCGCACGGCGCGCGCGCGCCATCGCGCCTACACCGAACTGGCCGCGCTGGCACCGGCGGCCATCCCGACGCACGAGGAGAAGCCCGATGCCTGACCTGCGTACCTGCTATCTCGGCCTGACGCTGAAAAACCCGATCGTTCCTTCCTCGACGCCACTCACCCGCGACGGCGATGCCGCGCTGCATCTGGAAGATGCCGGTGCCACCGCGATCGTCCTGCATTCGCTGTTCGAAGAGGACATCCGCAACGACGAGCGGATGATCGACCGCTTCCTGATCCACCCTGAGCGTTTTGGCGAAGCGAGCGGCCATCTGCCGGCCCGCCGCGATTACGCCAGCCGCCTCGACCGCTACCTGGGGCGTATCGATTACCTCAAATCACGCCTCGAGATTCCCCTCATCGCCAGCCTGAACGGCGACTCCCTGTCCGGCTGGGTCGAACTGGGCCGCGAACTCGAAGCGGCCGGCGCGGACGCGCTGGAACTGAATGCCTGGCATCTGCCGGGCGATGCGGAGGAATCGGGAAGCAGCGTCGAAGACCGTTACCTGACGCTGCTCAGCGCACTGCGCGCCTCGGTCAGCCTGCCCATCGCCCTCAAGCTGTCGCCCTTCTTCTCTTCGCTGCCGCATTTCGTGCGCCAGGCGGCGGCAGCGGGAGCGGCCGGCATCTCATTGTTCAACCGCTTCTTCCAGCCGGACATCGATCTCGACACCCTGAGCGTCATCGACCGGGTCCAGCTGTCCACCTCGGCCGACGGCCTGCTCGCCATGCGCTGGATAGCCCTCCTGCGCGGTCAGACCACGCTGACGCTGGCCGCCTCGGGAGGCGTGCATACGGCCGATGACGTGCTGAAGATGCTGCTCGCCGGCGCCGACGTAACCCATGTCGCCAGCGCCATCCTGCGCAACGGCCCCGACCACATTGCCCGGATGCTGGAGGGGGTTCAGGCCTGGCTGAGCGAGCATGAATACGCCTCGATCGAACAGCTCAAGGGGTCGATGAGCCAACGCAATCATCCCGACCCGGCCGCCTATGCCCGTAGCGCGTATCTCAATGCCATCGACAGCTTCACCCCGCCGGCCGGCGTCCGATACTGACAAATGGCCAAAACCCCCTGTTTTCACGGGGTTTTCCGGCCGCCCCGCCGCGTTCGGCCCGCCGTTCTTTTCGGCGCATTTTTAGCAGGTATCAAAGCTGGGCCACCCCTTCGGCAAATACCATCGGCCGGCCAAACAATTTCCGAAAGGGGGAAAAACAATGAGTGGCGCTTTCACCAAGTCGATGGCGCGGAACATTTTTTACGGGGGGACGGTTTTCTTCTTCCTGTTGTTCCTGGCGCTGTCATTCGACACCCATTCGCAACTGCCGAAACGCGACATGCGGGCCAACATCACGCCGCAGGTTGCCGAAGGCAAGAAGCTGTGGGAAGTCAATAACTGCATCGGTTGCCACACCCTGATGGGTGAAGGCGCCTACTTCGCTCCGGAACTGGGCAACGTCGTTGTCCGCTACGGCGAGGAAGGCACCAAGGCCTTCATCCAGGCGCGTCCGAAAGAGGGCATCCCGGGGCGCCGCAGCATGCCGCAGTTCAACTTCACCGACGAGCAACTGGACGCTATCGTGGCCTTCCTGAAGCACGTCAATTCGATCAACGACGCCAACTGGCCACCTAACAGCCAAGGCTGATCGAGAGGAGAACGCAAACATGCAATACAAATCCCAAGCGGTTGCCAAACCCTACTTCATCGCGGCCATCGGCCTGTTTGTCGGTCAGATCCTGTTCGGCCTGATCCTCGGCCTGCAGTATGTGCTCGGCGACTTCCTGTTCCCGGCCATTCCGTTCAACGTGGCCCGCATGGTCCACACCAACCTGCTGATCGTGTGGCTGCTGTTTGGCTTCATGGGCGGCGCCTACTACATGATCCCGGAAGAATCCGAAACCGAACTGTTCAGCCCGAAACTGGCGCTGGCCATGTTCTGGATCTTCCTGGTCGCCGGTGCGCTGACCATCGTCGGCTACCTGGCCGTTCCCTACGCCACCCTGGCCGAGCTGACGGGTAACAACCTGCTCGAAACCATGGGCCGCGAATTCCTGGAACAGCCGCTGCCGACCAAGCTCGGCATCGTCGTCGTCGCACTCGCCTTCCTGTTCAACATCACCCTGACCGTGCTGAAGGGCAAGAAGACCTCGATTTCGATCGTGCTGCTGCTCGGCTTGTGGGGGCTGGCCGTCTTCTTCCTGTTCTCCTTCTACAACCCGGTGAACGTCGTGATCGACAAGTTCTTCTGGTGGTGGACGGTGCACCTCTGGGTGGAAGGCGTCTGGGAACTGATCCTCGGTTCCTTCCTGGCCTTCGTGCTGATCAAGACGACCGGTGTGGACCGTGAAGTGATCGAAAAGTGGCTGTACGTCATCGTCACCCTGACGCTGATCACCGGCATCATCGGTACGGGCCACCACTACTTCTGGATCGGCACGCCGGAATACTGGCAGTGGTGGGGTTCCATCTTCTCCGCGCTGGAACCGATCCCCTTCTTCGCCATGACCGTGTTCGCCTTCAACATGGTCAACCGCCGTCGTCGCGAACACCCGAACAAGGCGGCCGTGCTGTGGGCCCTGGGCACCGGTGTGATGTCCTTCCTCGGCGCGGGCGTGTGGGGCTTCCTGCATACCCTGGCGCCGGTGAACTACTACACCCACGGTACCCAGATCACCGCCGCGCACGGCCACATGGCTTTCTATGGCGCCTACGCCATGGTCAACCTGATGATGATCTCCTACGCCATGCCCATCCTGCGCGGCCGTGCGGCCAACAGCAACAAGTCGCAAGTGCTGGAAATGTGGTCGTTCTGGCTGATGACCGTCGCCATCGTGTTCATCACGCTGTTCCTGACCGCCGCCGGCATCCTTCAGGTTTGGCTGCAGCGCGTTTCCGACGCACCGCTGCCGTTCATGGTAGCCCAGGACAAGATCGCCCTGTTCTACTGGATGCGTGAATGGGCCGGTGTCGCCTTCCTGATCGGTCTGGTCGTCTATATCGCCAGCTTCTTCGTCGGCGGCGAGGAAAAGCCCGCCTGAGCCTCGTTTCTGCCTTCCGGCACAGAGGGCGCGGTTCTGTGAACCACGCCCTTTTTCTTTGGGCCAGATCAAGGTTTTCCGCATCCCCTTGCCCTTACGATCATGCCCATGTCGAACGCCACCGCCCTCCCGCCTTGTCCAGCTCCTACGCCCCGCCGCCTGCCCGGCGACCTCGCCATCTGGGTCTTCATCCTCTCCGAAATGCTGGTCTTTGCGGTCTTCTTCGCCGCCTACGCCTTCGCCCGGGCGAAAAACGTCGCGCTGTTCAACGAATACCAGCAGACGGTCAATCGCGACCTCGGCGCGCTGAACACCTTCCTGCTCATCACCGGCTCGTGGTTCGTGGTGCGTGCCGTGCAGGCGGCGCATCGCGATGACCTGCCGGCAGTGCCGCGCAACCTCCTGCTTGGTTTCCTGTGCGGCGGCGGTTTCCTGGCGGTAAAGGCGATCGAGTATGCCGCCAAGTTCGGGGCCGGCATCACGCTGTCGACCAACACCTTCTACATGTTTTACCTCTCGCTGACCTTCTTCCATTTCATGCATGTCATCCTCGGCATGGTGATCCTCGCCATCCTCTGGATGCAAGCCCGCAAGGGGGCCTACAGCAGCCGGGATGTCCACGGCCTGGAGAGCGGCGCCGCGTACTGGCACATGGTCGACCTGCTGTGGATCATCCTTTTCCCCCTTGTCTACGTGATGCGCTGATCATGGACCTGCTGAAGAACCCCGCCCATCGGGCCTGGCTGGTGTTGATGGCCGCTACCGTCATCACCTGGTACCTCGGCGAGGTCGGTGCCGCCGGCACGGTGTCCATCGTGGCCATGCTGCTCATTGCCTTCATCAAGGGCCGCTTGGTCATCCTCGATTTCATGGAACTGCGCGAGGCCCCCCGGATGTGGCGCCTTCTGCTCGAAGGCTGGCTGATCGGGGTCTCCGGCCTGATTCTGCTTGCTTACTGGATATCCCTGACATGAACGATCTGCCCTTCTACGAACCGTCCGGCAACGAAATCTCCCTGTTCGAGCACGCTTTCCACCAGCGCCTGCCCTTGCTGATCAAGGGGCCGACCGGCTGCGGCAAGACCCGCTTCGTCGCCCACATGGCTGCCCGCCTGAGACTACCGCTGTACACCGTCGCCTGCCATGACGACCTGACAGCCGCCGATCTGGTCGGTCGCCACCTGATTTCCGACAAGGGCACCTACTGGTGCGACGGTCCGCTGACCCGCGCCGTGCGCGAGGGCGGCATCTGCTACCTCGATGAAGTGGTCGAGGCACGCAAGGACACGACCGTCGTGCTGCACCCGCTGGCCGACGATCGCCGCATCCTGCCGATTGACCGCACCGGCGAAACGCTGGAAGCACCAGCCAATTTCATGCTGGTCGTTTCCTACAACCCGGGTTACCAGAATCTGCTGAAGGGTCTGAAGCCCTCCACCCGCCAGCGCTTCGTGTCGATGAGCTTCGACTTCCCGAGCGCCGAGCGCGAGGTGTCCATCCTGATCGGTGAAACCGGCTGCGACGCCGATCTCGCCAAGCGCCTGGTCGGCATCGCCAAGGCCTTCCGCGCCCTGAAGGACCGCGATCTGGAAGAAGTCGCCTCGACCCGCCTGCTGGTATACGCCGCGACGCTGATCAAGTCCGGCTTCGATGTCTCCGCTGCCTGCCGCGCCGCTCTGGTCGAGACACTGACCGACGACCCGGAAACCATCGACGCCCTGATGGAAATCGTCAATGCCACGTTCGGACGCTGAAACCGGTTACGACGAGAAGATTCCCGGCCAGAACCTGGCCGTGATCGCCGAGTCGTTGTTTCTCGGCAATCTGCTCATCGTGCCCGGCGTCTGCTTCGCCGTCCTTTTCTGGCTCTGGCTGCGCAACAAGGACGACGCGCCGCCCCTGGCCCGCCAGCACCTCAAGCAGACGACTTACGTCAGCCTGTGGGGCGGCATCCTGATCGTCGTCTTCAGCGCCGTTTTCATCGCCCTCGGCGGGCTGCACTGGGAATGGACCTGGGTGGTCGTGATCCTGTATTTCACCTGCATCCATTCCACCCTGGTCATGTTCGGCGCCTTCGCGCTGGCCAAGGCCCTGGCTGGCCAGACTTGGCGCTACCCGCTGATCGGCCCGGCCATCGAGCGCGACCCGGCATGAAGAAGCCGCCCCTGCAGCGCGCCCGCATGATGGCGCAAATGGGTTTCTTCGCCCTGTTCACGGTCACGCCGATCTTCGACCTGTTCCGTTACGACCTGACAGAGCGGCACGCCTATTTCCTGACCATGCCCTGGCACCTGGGCATCGATGACCTGATCGCCGGCACGGGCGATCCGAAGGCGGCAGCGATCAACATCATTCTCTACCTCTTCCTGCCCGTGCTCGGTACGCTTGGATTGATCATCGGCGTTGCCTGGAAATGGGGCCGCCTCTACTGCGGCTGGCTCTGCCCGCATTTTTCGGTGGTCGAGACGATCAACCGGCTGATGCGCTTCGCCACCGGCAAGCATTCGGTCTGGGACAAGAAGCAGACCCCGCCGTGGGAAGCGGACGGATCCCCAATGCCGCGCGATGGGCGCTACTGGTTTGCCGTTGTGCCGGCAGCCATCGGTTTCGCCTTCGCCTGGTCCGTCGTCGGCCTGACCTACCTGATGCCGCCGTTTCAGGTCTATCACGGCCTGTTCCACTTCACCCTGTTGCGCGGCGAGGTCATCTTCCTCTGCGCCGCCACGACGGTGCTGACCCTCGAATTCCTCTTCGCCCGCCATCTGTTCTGCCGCTATGGTTGCGCCATCGGCATCTTCCAGAGCTTTGCCTGGATCGTGAACAAGAAGGCCATGGTCGTCGGTTTCGACCGCCAGCGCCTGAGCGATTGCGCCAACTGCATGAAGGGCTGCGGCACGGCAGCCAACACGACGCTGGCCCGTACGGCCCGGCATGCCGCCGGTGATCTACCGGCCATTCCCGCCGGCAGCGCCTGCGACGCGGTCTGCCCGATGCGCCTCAAGCCGCGCAACGTCAAGCGCTGGATGTTCGCCTGCACGCAATGCGGCCAATGCCTCTCGGCCTGCGCGACGACCAATCGCGACAACCCGAACGGCCCGCTCCTGCGCTGGGTCAGCAATGACGCAGCCCGGCGCAACGAAGCCGGTTTTTCAGCTCTATCAAACACGGACGAGGATGCCGGAGGCAAAATCTGACCCATGGAAGAATTCATCGGCAAAATCTGGCACAACTGGGTCACCAAGGCTGCGGGCGGCCATTACCCGCAAGCCGCTGTCAAACTGGCCGACGTTGAAAAGACGGCCGGCATCCTGTTCCGTGCCTTCGGCGGTGACCCCGGCCTGAAGGTGGCGGCCGCCACGGCTGAACAGCATGGCGCCCGCCGGCACTGGCTGCAGCGCCTCGCCGGCAGCAACGAAAAGGTCTCGCAGGCCCGGCGCGACGCCGAAACCCTGCGCCTGCCGCCGGAAATCGCCGCCTTCCCGGAGAAGTCGCTCAACCGCGACCTCTACCTGTGGCTTTCGGCCATTGCTGCCTGTGACATTGCCCGCCACCGGCCCTGGTTCATCCGCAACCAGCAGGCCGCCCTCACCGCCCTGCAGCGCTATCCCGGCCTGCGCCCCCGTTATGAACGCCTGGTCGACGCGCACCTCGCCAACCGGATCCCGCCCGAGGAAATGCAGGCGGACGAGGCCGCGCAGGAAACCGCCCTGCGCCAGGCCATGCGCCAACCCGGCAGCATCGATGGCCTGCCGCCGCTCAGCCTGCCGCGCCGCTCTGGTCGAGACACTGACCGACGACCCGGA
>OFCW01000213.1_pt1 | contig 20557 bp, 21 predicted proteins | sample 1520951 | NCBI WGS metagenome assembly OFCW01 (sample SAMEA4349680, study PRJEB24078) | microbial mat metagenome | biome: Terrestrial Biome; feature: Habitat; material: Microbial Mat | place: India | collected 2012-06-12 | depth 10 m | reverse complement strand
ATTCCCTGCTCCACCGTACGAATGGTACGCAGAGCACCGCAGGCTGCAAGATCGGTCCGCGCAGTAGTTTTCAACAGCCTGCTAGCCGGACTCAATCCGCCAGCTCGATCAGCAAATCCTTGGCCGCCACCACCGCGCCCGGCCGCACATGCGCGTGTTTGACCACCGCATCGCGCTCGGCGCGGATCATGGTTTCCATCTTCATCGCCTCGATCGACACCAGCGGATCGCCCTTGGCGACCTTCTGCCCTGCCTTCACCGCCACCGTCACCACCATGCCCGGCATCGGCGCGCCGACGTGGTTCGCATTGCCGTCCTGCGCGCGCGGGTGCGTGACCTGTTTCACGGCGCCGGCGCGGTCGATGCGCACCAGGCGCGGCTGGCCGTTCAGTTCGAAGAACAGCTTGCTCTGCCCCTCTTCCTCCAGCTCGGTGCGGCCCTGCAGCCGGATCACCAGCGTCTTGCCCTGGTCGATGTCGACCGAGATCTCCTGCCCTTCCTTCAAACCGTGGAAGAACACCGAGGTCGGCAGCACGCTCACATCCCCGTACTGGCGGCGGTGCTCCGCATAGTCGCGGAACACCTTCGGGTACATCAGGTACGACGCCAGTTCCTGTTCGGTGATGCTGCGCCCGACCGCCTTTTCCGCGTCGGCCCTGGCCTGCGCCAGGTCGACCGGCGGCAGGTTCGCGCCGGGGCGGCCCTGCATCGGCTTGCCGCCCTTGAGCACCTTCTTTTCCAGCTCCTTGGGGAAGCCGTCCGGCGGAAAGCCCAGCTCACCCCTGAACAGCGAGATCACCGATTCCGGGAACGCGATCTCCTTGTCCGGATGCTTCACGTCGTCCGGCGTCAGGTCGTTGGCGACCATGAACAAGGCCATGTCGCCCACCACCTTGGAGGTCGGCGTCACCTTCACGATGTCGCCGAACAGCTGGTTGACGTCCGCATACGCCTGCGCCACCTCGCTCCAGCGATGCTCGATGCCCATCGCGCGCGCCTGCTCGCGCAAATTCGTGTATTGCCCGCCCGGCATTTCATGGCGGTACACGTCCGATGTGCCCGAGCGCATGTCGGCCTCGAACGGCGCGTACTGGCGGCGCACGCCTTCCCAGTACTGGGAGATCGCGAACATCGCCGCCCGCTCCATCTGCGGGTCGCGCTCGGTGCCGGCCAGCGCCGCCGCGATCGCGCCGAGATTGGGCTGCGAGGTCAGCCCGCTCATCGCATCCATCGCGCCGTCGACCGCGTCGCAGCCGGCTTCCACCGCGGCCAGCACGGTGGCGGCGGCAATGCCGGACGTGTCGTGCGTATGGAAGTGAAGCGGCAGGCCGACCTCCTCCTTCAAGGCCTTGACGAGCGCCTTTGCCGCATGCGGCTTGCACACGCCCGCCATGTCCTTGATGCCGAGGATGTTCACGCCCGCTTTTTCCAGCTCCTTCGCCATCTTGACGTAGTACTGCAGGCTGTACTTCGGGCGCGCCGCGTCGAACGGGTCGCCGGTGTAGCAGATCGCGCCTTCGCATAGCGCGCCGGTCTCGCGCACCGCGTCGATCGCCACCCGCATGTTCTCGACCCAGTTGAGCGAGTCGAACACGCGGAACAGGTCGATGCCGCCGGCCGCCGCCTGCCGCACGAAGTGCTGCACCACGTTGTCGGCATAGTTGGTGTAGCCGACCGCGTTGGAGGCGCGCAGGAGCATCTGGAACAGGATATTGGGCACCTGCCCGCGCAGCTGCGCCAGCCGCTCCCACGGATCTTCCTTCAAAAAGCGCATCGCCACGTCGAAGGTGGCGCCGCCCCAGCATTCCAGCGAAAAGAGATTGGGCAGCAGGCGCGCGTAATACGGCGCGATCGCCAGCATGTCGGCGCTGCGCATGCGGGTGGCGAACAGCGACTGGTGGGCGTCGCGCATCGTGGTGTCGGTCAAGAGCACCTGCGGCTGCGCCTTCATCCATTGCGCGAATTTCTCGGCGCCGAGTTCCTTGAGCTTGTCGCGCGTGCCGGGCAAAATCGGCGCGATGCGATGCACGGTCGGCAACAGCGGCGCGGGCAGCACGCCGTCGATGCCTTTTCTGCCCTTCATTTCCGGATTGCCGTTGACCACCACGTCGCCGATGAAGCGCAACAGGCGCGTGGCGCGGTCGCGGCGTTTCGCGAACTGGAACAGTTCGGGCGTGGTGTCGATGAAGCGCGTGGTGCATGCGCCGGACTTGAACAGCGCATGATTGATCACGTTCTCCAGGAACGGCAGGTTGGTCGACACGCCGCGGATGCGGAATTCGCGCAAGGCGCGGTCCATGCGCGCGATCGCCTCGTCCGAGGTCGGGGCCCAGGCCGTCACTTTGACCAGCAGCGAATCGTAGTACGGCGTGATCACCGCGCCGGAGTAGGCGGTGCCGCCGTCCAGGCGCACGCCGAAACCGGCCGCGCTGCGGTAGGCGACCAGGCGGCCGTAGTCCGGCGTGAAGTTGTTTTCCGGGTCTTCGGTGGTGACGCGGCATTGCAGCGCATGGCCGTTCAGGCGAATGTCGGCTTGCGCCGGGATGCCGGCGCCGTGCTCGTCCACTTCGCCGATTCTGACGCCCTCCGACACGCGGATCTGCGCCTTGACGATGTCGATGCCCGTCACCTGCTCGGTCACCGTGTGCTCGACCTGGATGCGCGGATTGACCTCGATGAAGTAGAACTGGCCGGTGTCGGCATCCATCAGGAATTCGACGGTGCCGGCGTGGGTGTAATTCACCGCGCGCCCCAGGCGCAGCGCGGCGTCGCACAATGCCGCGCGGGCGGCGTCGTCGAGGTACGGCGCCGGCGCGCGCTCGACCACCTTCTGGTTGCGGCGCTGCACCGAGCAGTCGCGCTCGAACAGGTGCACCAGGTTGCCGTGCGTATCTCCCATCAGCTGCACCTCGACGTGGCGCGCGCGGCGCACCAGCTTTTCCAGGTACATCTCGTCGTTGCCGAACGCGGCCGCCGCTTCCCGGCGCGCCACTTCCAGCTGGCCCGGCAGGTCTGCTTCCGACTCGATGACGCGCATGCCGCGCCCGCCGCCGCCCCAGCTGGCCTTGAGCATCAGCGGATAGCCGATTGCGGCGGCCATTGCCTTTGCCTGCTCGATATCGCGCGGCAGCGCGGCGGTGGCCGGCATCACCGGCACGCCGGCCGACACGGCCGCATTGCGCGCCGCCACCTTGTTGCCGAGCGTGCGCATGACTTCGGGTTTCGGGCCGATGAAGATGAGGCCGTTGTCGGCGCAGGCTTGCGCGAAATCCGGGTTCTCCGACAGGAAGCCGTAGCCGGGATGGATGGCGTCGACCTCGGCTTCCTTGGCGATGCGGATGATGTCGTCGATGTCGAGATAGGCGGCGATCGGCTTCTTGCCTTCGCCGACGAGATAGCTCTCGTCGGCCTTGAAGCGGTGCAGCGCAAAGCGGTCTTCGGCGGCGTAGATGGCGACCGTGCGGATGCCGAGTTCGGCGGCAGCGCGCATGACCCGGATCGCAATCTCGGAGCGGTTGGCAACGAGGATTTTCCGGATCGGATGAGGACGTGGCGGTGGCGTGATCATGATGGTCAGGGTTGGTAAGGATGGAGAAAGCTTCGGGGATTATGTTGGAGAGAAACCAGCCGCACAATTGAATTTTCTTCATCGCCGCGCGCGAGGTCGCGGCGTTGGCGCGGCATGGAAAAAAGCATGGAGCGCCGCCCGTTTCCGGACCGCTTTCCATGCTTTTTTCTTGCGTTCTTAATGACGCGAACGCCGCTGTTGCCGGCTACCGCCGCACCGATGCCGGCGCGTCAGCGCCCGAGCTCGGCCGCCGACTTGCCGCCGATGCCGAAGTGCTCCTTCGGCATTTCGGTCAGGATCACGCGCACGCTCTCGCGCGGCGCGCCGATCGACTCGTGCATCGCATCGGTGATCTTTTCGATCAGGCGGCGCTTCTGCTCGACGGTGCGGCCTTCCATCAGAAAGATTTGGCAGATAGGCATGGTTGCTCCTTACACGAATCGCAGGTTGACGCTGCCCAGTTCCTGGATGCGCAGCGTGACGTTGTCGCCGGCCGCTACCGCGACCGCCTCGGTCACGCCGCCGGACAGGATCAGCGTGCCGACCGGGATTTCCTCGCCGCGCTCGCCCAGGAGATTGGCCAGCATCGCAATCGCGGCCGCCGGATGGCCGAGCACCGCCGCGCCGGCGCCGAGCGACACCACCTGGCCGTTCTTTTCCATCACCACGCCCAGCGTGCGCAGGTCGAGGTCAGCGGCCGGACACATGCGGCCGCCGACGACGAAGCGCGACGACGAGCAGTTGTCGGCCACCACGCTCTTGAGGTCGAACTTGAAGTCGCGGTAACGCGAGTCGATCACCTCGATGGCCGGCATCACGAAGTCGGTCGCGGCCAGCACGCTGCCGATGTGGCAGCCCGGGCCCTTTAACGGCGCCTTGGTGACGAAGGCGATTTCCGGCTCCACCTTCGGATGGATCAGTTCGGACGTTTTGACCTCGCCGCCTTCCGGCAGCGCGAAGTAATCGGCCAGGAAGCCGAACACCGGCGTATCCACGCCCATCTGCGTCATCTTCGCGTGCGAGGTCAGGCCCGCCTTCAGGCCGACGATGCGCGCGCCGCGCGCCACCTTGCGGCGCTTGATCTCGTCCTGGATCGCGTAGGCATCGTCCCAGTCCATGTCCGGATATTCATCGGTGATCTTGACGGTGTCGCGCGCTTGCAGCTCGCAGTTTTCCAGGTGCTGCGCGAGTTTCGCGATCGTGCTCTTGTCCAGTTTCATGGCATTCCCCTTCAGATCAGGCCGCGTTCGCGCGCCATCGTCAATGCGGTGTCTTCGATCATGTCTTCCTGGCCGCCGACCATGCCGCGCCGGCCCAGCTCCAGCAGCAGCTCGCGCGCCGGGATCTTGTACTTGGCTTCCGCGCGTTTCGCGAACAGCAGGAACGAGCCGTACACGCCGGCGTAGCCGAGCGTGAGCGCGTCGCGGTCGATGCGGATCGGGAAATCCATCATCGGCACCACCAGGTCTTCCGCCACGTCCTGGATCTGGAACACGTCGACGCCGGTCTCGATGCCCATGCGCGCGCACACGGCAACGAGCACTTCCATCGGCGTGTTGCCGGCGCCGGCGCCCAGACCCGCGGCGGCGGCGTCGATGCGGTTGGCGCCGTATTCGATCGCGGTGATCGAGTTGGCCACGCCCATCGCCAAGTTGTGATGACCGTGAAAGCCCAGCTCGGTTTCCGGTTTCAGCTTGTCGCGCAGCAGACCGATGCGCGCCTTCACGTCTTCGGTCAGCATGTAGCCGGCGGAGTCGGTGCAGTAGATGCAGTTGGCGCCATAGCTTTCCATCAGCTTGGCCTGCTCCAGGATTTTTTCCGGCGACGCGCGGTGGCTCATCATCAGGAATCCGACGGTATCCATGCCGAGCTTGCGCGCCAGGCCGATGTGCTGCTCGGAGACGTCGGCCTCGGTGCAGTGGGTCGCTACGCGGATGGTGCTCACGCCCAGTTCGCGCGCCATCTTCAGGTGGTCGACGGTGCCGATGCCGGGCAACAACAGCGCGGACACCTTGGCCTGCTGCATCAGCGGGATCACCGTGGACAGGTATTCCTCGTCGGTGTGCGCCGGGAAGCCGTAGTTGACGGAGGAGCCGCCCAGGCCGTCGCCGTGCGTGACTTCGATCAGCGGCACGCCGGCGGCATCGAGCCCCTGCGCGATGCTTTTCATCTGTTCCAGCGTCATCTGGTGGCGCTTCGGGTGCATGCCGTCGCGCAGCGTCATGTCGTGCAGCGTGACTTTCTTGCCTTTGAGTGTCATGTCGGTATTCCTTATGCGGCGATCGGTTGCAAAGTCAGCTTGCCGGCGATGATTTCCTCGGCAAACATTTCGGCGGTGCGGGCGGCGGCGGCGGTCATGATGTCGAGGTTGCCCGCATACTTCGGCAGGTAGTCGCCCAGCCCCTCGACTTCCATGAACACCGACACGCGGTTGCCGTCGAATACCGGGCCGTTGACGAGCTTGTAGCCGGGCACGTATTTCTGCACTTCCTTGATCATCGCGTGGACCGATGCGGTGATCACGTCGCGCTCCGGCTCGCTCTCGGTCAGGCAGTGGACGGTGTCGCGCATGATCAGCGGCGGCTCGGCCGGATTGATCACGATGATCGCCTTGCCCTTCTTCGCGCCGCCGACCTTTTCCACCGCGCCAGCGGTGGTGCGGGTGAACTCGTCGATGTTCTTGCGCGTGCCGGGGCCGACCGAGCGGCTCGACACGGTGGCGACGATCTCGCCGTAGGCCACCGGCTGCACGCGCGACACCGCCGCCACCATCGGAATCGTGGCCTGGCCGCCGCAGGTGACCATGTTGACGTTCATCTCGCGTTTTCCCAGGTGCTCCTTCAGGTTCACCGGCGGCACGCAGTACGGGCCGATCGCCGCCGGCGTGAGGTCGATCATCATCACGCCGAGCGCGTTGAGCTTGCGCGAGTTTTCCGCATGCACGTAGGCCGAGGTCGCATCGAAGGCGATCTGGATTTCATCCTTCGCCACATGCGGCAGCAGGCCGTCGACGCCGTCCGAAGTGATCTTCAGTCCCATGTCGGCGGCGCGCTGCAAGCCTTCGGACGCCGGGTCGATACCGACCATCCACACCGGTTCCAGCACCGGGCTGCGCTGCAGCTTGTACAGCAGGTCGGTGCCGATGTTGCCCGGGCCGATCAATGCACATTTGATTTTTTTCATGTCTTGACTCTCATTGGATGCGTAGGGTGCGCGCGGCGCACCCTACTTCGGATTAATAGAAGCGCACCGAGCAGCCGCCGATGCCGCCGATGGTCACGCGCAGGTTGTCGCCGGCCTTGACCGGCAACATCGCCGCCAGCGATCCGGACAGCACCACTTCACCGGCCTTGAGCGCAATGCCGAGCCGGCCGAGCGTGTTGGCCAGCCAGGCGATGGCATTGACCGGGCTGCCCAGGGCGGCGGCGCCGGCGCCGGTGGCGGCGATTTCGCCGTTCTTTTCCAGCACCATGCCGCAGGTCGACAAATCGACCTTGCGCGGATCGACCGCGCGGTCGCCCAGCACGAACACGCCGCACGACGCATTGTCGGCAACGGTGTCGGCGATCCGGATCTTCCAGTCGCGGATGCGCGAATCGACGATCTCGAAGCACGGCATCACGCATTCGGTGGCGCGCAGCACGTCGGCGTTGGAAATGCCCGGCCCCATCAGGTCGCGCTTGAGCACGAACGCGATTTCGCCTTCCGCCTTGGGCTGAATCAGGGTTTCCATCGGAATCGCCTCGCCCTCGTTATAGATCATCGTGTCGAGCAGGTAGCCGAAGTCGGGCTGGTGCACGTTGAGCATGTCCATCACCACCTTGCTGGTGACGCCGATCTTCTTGCCGACCACGCGCGCGCCCTTCTCCATGCGGCGCGCGATCATGCGCTGCTGGATGTGGTAGGCATCCTCGATGGTGATGTTCGAATAGCGGTCGGTCAGCGGCGCGAGCACTTCGCGGCTGCACAGCGCCTGATAGAGCTCGTCGCCGAGCCGGTTGATAAGCGTGTTTTCCATGGTGTGGTCCGTATGAATGGATTCAGGATTGTTCGACATGGCGCATCCGATCAGAGCTTGACGCAGACATTCTTCAGCTCGGTGTAGAACTCGAGCGAATGCACGCCGCCCTCGCGGCCGATGCCGGACTGCTTGGCGCCGCCGAACGGCGTGCGCAGGTCGCGCAGGAACCAGCTGTTGACCCACACCAGGCCGGCTTCGATCCTGCTTGCCACGCGATGGCCGCGCTGCAGGTTGCTGGTCCATACCGAGGCGGCCAGGCCGTAGGCGGTGTCGTTGGCGCGGCGGATCACCTCTTCCTCGGAATCGAACGGCGCGATGTGGCAGCACGGCCCGAAGATCTCCTCGCGGCACACCGCCGCGTCGTCGGCCAGGCCGGTCCAGATGGTCGGCTGCACCCAGGCGCCGTCCGCCAGCTCGCCCGGCATGGCCGGCACGCCGCCGCCGGTGACCACCGTCGCGCCTTCCTCGACCGCCTTCCGGTAGTAGGACAGCACCTTGCTCTTGTGTTCCTGGCTGATCAGCGGCCCCATGCCGGTTTGCGGATCGTCGGGCACGCCGATCTTCATCGCTTCCGCGCCCTGCTTCATTGCGGCGACGAACTTGTCGAAGATCGGGCGCTCGACATACACGCGCTCGGTGCCCAGGCACACCTGGCCGCAGTTGGCAAACGCCGAACGCAGCGTGCCTTCGATCGCCGCTTCGAAATCGCAGTCGGCGAACACGATGGCCGGGTTCTTGCCGCCCATCTCCAGCGACACCGGGCGCGCGCCTTCGGCGGCGGCCTTCATGATCGCCGCGCCGGTGCGGGTCTCGCCGGTGAAGGTGATCGCGTTGACGCCCTGGTGCGTGGTCAGGAATTCGCCGGCCGAGCCGGGGCCGAAGCCGTGCACCACGTTGTACACGCCCTTCGGCATGCCGACCGCGTTCATCACCTCGCCCAAAAGCGTCGCGGTCTGCGGCGTTTCCTCGGACGGCTTCACCACGACCGTGTTGCCGCAGGCGAGCGCCGGGCCGACCTTCCAGGTCATCAACAGCAGCGGCAGGTTCCACGGGCAGATCACGCCGACCACGCCGACCGGGGAACGCGTGGCGTAATTGAATGCGCCGCGGCCGTCGGGCGTGGCGGTCTCGAAGAATTCGGTCGGCACGTTCTTCACCACGTCGGCGAAGATCTTGAAGTTGGCCGCGCCGCGCGGAATGTCGATATGGCGCGCCAGGCTCATCGGCTTGCCGGTGTCGGCGCATTCGGCGGCGAGGAAGTCGTCGAAGCGGCGGTTGATTTCGTTCGCCACGGCATACAGCAGATCGACCCGCTCGGCGACCGCCATCCTGCCCCACGGGCCGGAGAGGGCGCGCCGCGCCGCTGCCACCGCCGCATCGACTTCCGCCTTGCCGGCCTCGGCGACCTTCGCGATCACCGCGTTGTTCAGCGGCGAGCGTTTGTCGAACAGGTTCGCGGTCGGGACGAATTCGCCGTTGATGAAATTGTTGATCTGCTTCATTTAATCACTTCTCCGTTTCATGTCATTCACCGTAGGGTGCGCTTTGCGCACCGGGCCTGTATCGATGCGCTGGCGGTGCGCAGGCGCGCCCTACGCTCTCGGTGCGCAAAGCGCGCCCTACGTTCTTGATGCAACCCGGCACGCGCATCACGCGAGCCCGATTGCATGGAGGCCTGCCCTTGCACACTCCTCGTCCTGCGCCTCGGAGGCGCCGGACACGCCGATGCCGCCGATCCATTCGCCGCCGTCCACCTTGGCCGGCAGGCCGCCGCCGAACACGATCAGCCTGGGCTGCGCCGAAAAGCCGAGCTTCATGCCGTCGTCATGGCCGACGGCCGCCATCCAGTCCTTGGTCGGAAAGCCGAAGCTCGCCGCCGTGTATGCCTTGTCGATCGCGATGTCGATCGAGTGAATGAACGCGCCCGGCATGCGCAAAAACGACATCAGGTTGCCGCCGCGGTCGACCACCGCGACATTGATGCGCCAGCCGTTTTTCTCCGCATGCCGCACCGCCGCTTGCGCGGCGGCGCCGGCCGCTTCCCAGGTGATGCCGGGGATGGCAGTCGTCACTTCCATCAGGTCACCACCGTCAGGAAGCGTTCGTTGAGCTTGCGGTCGTGGTAGAACACGCCGGCGCCCACTTCGTCCCAGGTCCAGGTGATCGGCTGCATGTCGGGATAGAAGTCGTAGCCGCCGCAGAAGGTCTCCAGCCGGTTGCCGGACGGGTCGAAGAAGTAGATCGTGGTGCCGCGCGTGACGCCGTGGCGGGTCGGGCCGGCATCGATCGGCACGCGGTGCATCGACATCAGGTCGGCCGCGCGCAACACCTGCTCCCAGCTCTCCAGGCGGAACGACAGGTGGTGCAGCCGGTCGTCCTCGCCGTGGCGCACCAGCGCGATGTCATGCGCCTTGGTCGAGCAGGTCAGCCAGATCGCCAGGTCGGTCTTGCCGTCTTCCAGCTTGATGCGCTCCACCAGCGAGAAGCCGAACACCTTCTCGAACAGGTCGCGCGCGCCGTCGATGTCGCCGCCGTACAGCAATGCGTGGTCCATGCGGATCGGCGCGATGCCGGGAATGTTCGGCACCCAGGCTTCCGGGTTGGTGTAGGACATGCCGTTGCCGACGTCCGTCTTCTCCGCATACAGCTCGATGGTGTGCCCGGTCGGGATCGTGAAGCGCACGCGCTCGCCGGTTTCCAGCAGTTCGCCGGCCGGGATGCGCTCGGTCTTCACGCCGTATTCCTTCAGGTCGCGCTCGTACTTGGCGAGCGTTTCCTTGTTGAGCACCTTGAAGGCGAAAAAGTCGATGCCGGCGCGGTCGGCCTGGCGCAGGATCAGGCTGTGGTGATCGCGCTCGTCCCAGCACTTGAAATACACGCGCCCCTGATCGTCGCGCCCCACTTCGAGCAAGCCCATCACCTCGGTGTAGAACTTGACCGATTCCTCCATGTCCAGCACGCGCAGCTGCGCATGCCCCGGACGCAAAACTCCCGTCATTGCCATGGTTATCTCCTCCTATGCAGATCCATTAAACAAAAATCAAAAGCTGTCGAAGCACCGTTTTCGAGCCCCTTCCCCCTTGCAGGGGGAAGGTTGGGATGGGGGTGGCGAGGCCGAGTTTGCGCCTACGATGAATCACCCTCGCTCCCCCCACCCTCACCCTGCAAGGGGGAGGGAACCGATACGATGTCTTTTCCATTGCCAACTTCACTTACTTCATGCGCATGCCGTCACCGGCACACGTTCTTCTTCATCTTTCCCACCACTTTCAAACACACGTCGCCAGCCGGCAGCACGCGGCAAGCCAGCAAGCGACCTTGCGCTTCCTCTTCCTCGCTGACATGCTCGCGGCTCATGACGCGCTTCCGGTATTGGCCGGCGGTCACTTCGATCTTGCATACGCCGCAGCCGCCGCCGCGGCAGCCGACCGGGATGCCCTTCTTGCCGAGCGCTTCCATGCCCACCAGCAGCGACTGCCTGTCCGAACAGCGGTAGGTCTCGCCGGTGTCCTCGATGGTGACGGTGAAGGTCGCCATGTCAGATCTTCTTGAAGAGCGGGCTTCTGACCTGCTGCGCGTCGGCCGCCGAGAAGAACTTCTCGGTGTAGATGTCGCGCTCGAACAGCCGGCCCTGCATCAGCGTGGTGATGCAGGCGTCGATCATCGCCGGCGGCCCGCACAGGTAGGCCTTGTGGCCGCGGAAGTCGTTGTCGAAATGCTGCTTCGCCGCGTCGTGCACGAAACCGCGAAAGCCGGTCCAGCCGCTGCCTTCCGGTTCGTTCGACAAGGCCGGCACATAGGTGAAGTTCGGGTATTTCGCCGCCAGCGCGGCGAACTCGTCGTGGTAATACAGCTCGTCGCGGGTGCGCGCGCCGTACACCAGCGTGATCGGCGGCGCCGAGCCCTCTTCCAGCAGGTCGAGGATCATCGAACGCGGGCTCGACAGGCCGGAGCCGCCGGCCAGGAAAATCGACGGCACGTTCGCCGACTTGCGCACGAAGAAGCGGCCGTACGGGCCGGACAGCGTGAGCCGGTCGCCTTCGCGCAGCGCTTCATGGATCCAGGTGGTCGCCCTGCCGCCCGGGACGAGGCGGATGTTGAGTTCCACCTCGCGCGACTGCGACGGCGCGTTCGCCAGAGAGAAGGCGCGCGAGGCGCTCTCGCCCGGGATCTGCAGGTTGATGTACTGGCCGGCCTGGAACTGCATGCCCTCCGGATCATCGAGTTTGATCCAGACGCCCTTGATGGTCGGCGTCAGGTTCTCGATGCGGCTGACCGTGCCGCCGAAGTCTTTCACCGGCAGGTTGCGCGCATCGGGATCGATCTCGATCTCGGCTTCGACCACGACGTCGGATTGCAGCGTCGCGCAGCAGGCCAGCGTCTTTCCCTCCTCGCGCTCGTAGTCCATCAGCGCGAAGTTGGATGCCTCGCCGTGATCGACTTCGCCGTCGACGACCTCCACCTTGCAGGTGGCGCACAGGCCGTGGCAGCAGGCGTGCGGCAGGTAGATGCCGGCGCGCAGGCTGGCGTCGAGAATGGTCTGGCCTTCCTCGACCTCGATGGTCTGGCCGAGCGGCTCAATGGTCAGCTGGTAGCTCATGTGTCTCTCTCTTGCGTCGTAGGGTGCGCCATGCGCACCATCACTCTCCTGACGCTCCGGCGCGCATGGCGCACCCTGCGTCCTTCCCAGAGCGGTTTGAATATCCGTGCAAGGGAGGTCAGGTTGGGCTGAGAAGCGCAGTCGCACAGGCGTACGGCAGGCCCAAGATGGCCCCCTTTCACGGACAGGCAAACCGCTCTAGCTGCACGATCCCTTGATGCCGGTCAGCCCCGGCGTGCGGAAGCGGAGCACGTCCTTGTGCTTCAGGCCGTTGTCGGCGAGCGACTTGCCGAGGTCGGGCGTCCACGGCCGGCCGGACTTGAACCATTCGGCGCGGGCCCAGTCGATCCGGGCGAAATCCGGGTGCGCGCCGAAGGCGCCGGGCAGCACCTTCTCGACGATGTCGCTAAAGCGCATCGCGGGCGGGAACGCGAACGCGAACGGCGCGCAGAACATCAGGTGGTCTTCCCAGCCGATGTACAGCAGCTGGGCGCCGTGGAACTTGTCGGCGCTGTCCTTGACTTCGCCGACGTAGGGTTTGATTGCTGCTACTGGCATGTCTTGTCTCCTTGATGGGTACTGTTGTCTGTGGCGGTGATTTAGCGCTACGCAGAGTTCCCTCGCCCTTGCAGGGGCGCCCGGCGTAGGGGGGCCTTGGTGGGGGAGCTGTCGAGCTATTGCCTGTGCTGTTTCAATCTCACTACCCCCATCCCGACCTTCCCCCTGCGAGGGGGAAGGAGCCGTATAGCGCTCGATTCACGTCTGCGTATTCGTCGTCGCCATCTTGCGCCACTGCGCGAAGTTCTTCTGGTCCTCCGAACCCTCGAAGTCGAGGTTGTCGCGCCCGAAGTTCAGGTGGTACCAGCGCAGCACCTCGGCCAGCGGATCGAAGCCTTCGGCGTTCGGATTCACGTCCGGCTCGAAGCAGTTGCCCTGGTAGATCTGGTGCACCGGCAGCCAGGCCTGCACATACTTTTCCGGCTCGTGGTCGAAGATCTCCTTGCAGCCGTCGGAGCAGAAGTGGTACTTCTCGCCCTTGTAGTCGGATTCGCGATAGCAGATCTTGGTCGGGTCGCCCGGCTCGGTAAACAGCATCGGAATCTGGCAGCACTGGCACAGCATCGGCAGCGTCTTGTTGTAGAAGCGCTTGCCCTGCTGCGCCTGCTCGGCCCAGTATTCGAAGCGCGGGCGGTAGTACTTGTCGAAGGTGTTCGGATATTTCGCCGACAGCCAGTCCATCTCTTCCTTGCTCGGCATCCAGGTGTGGAAGTCGGCCGCCGCGCCGTACTGGTAGAAGGTGGCCCAGGCCTGGTGCGACACGTGCTCCTTGTCGATGGCGGCCTGCTCGACGCACTTGGGCACCTTGATGCCGTAGCGCGCCAGGTCGCGGAACAGCGCGCCGCCGGATTCCTCGAAATACACTTCCCAGGCTTCCTTCCAGCTCATCACGCGCTTGGGCAGCATGTAGTCCATCATCATGCCGACCAGGGTCAGCATGCGCACGCCGCGCCAGGTCCACTTGTCGATCCAGCGCTGCACGATCGGCAGGTTGTCCGGGTCCTGTTCCAGGATGAACTTGATCATTTCCAGGCCGAGCGTCATGTGGCGCGCCTCGTCCGACTGCGCCGAGAAGCCGAACGCCATCGCGCCCATGTCGCCGTTGTAGGCGGCGCCGGAGATGAACGGCACGAACAAGAGGTTGGTCAGCACGTATTCGAACGAGAAGCCGATCGCCACCATGAACTCGAACGGGCCGGCGGAAACGGCGTCGTCGAAGAACGACTTCGGCACCGACAGGTACCAGACGCGGTCGTGCATGTGGCGCCAGTCGTGGAAGCCGTTGTAGTGCTTGTTGTAGTTCGACAGCGAGTGGATCTGCGTCTGGAAGTGGCGGATCTCGTCGAGCGACTGCATCTGGCAGGCCACGCGCGCGCCGGCGCCGCGGAACTGGCGTCCGACATGCGCGAAGCCGCGGTGCGCCATGTACTCCAGCGGCGATACGCCGGTCAAAAACAGTTTCAGCGCATTGATGTAGCGCGCATCGGTCACGCCGAGGTGGCCGTTGTTCTGGCTGAACGCATCGAGGATCGCGTACAGCTTGCGCTCCTTTTCGGCCTGGTACTTCCAGTAGGCGTCCATGGTCAGGCGGAACGGGTCTTCCCACTTGTCCCAGTCGTGGATCTTGATGCCCTCGAACTTGTCGTAGGGGTAGACCGCATCCATCGGCTCGTAGGTGGTTTCCCAGTCGAGGCCGCGCGTCATCGCGGCGTAGCGCTCTTTCAGGCCGAGCTTCTTGTTGGCTTTCATGTCCATTGCTTGTCTCCTTGGTGGCGGCTGCGCGCCATTGAGTTCTCGTCAATGCGCCCAGCTCAGGGTGAATTCGTCGTCGGTTTCGTTGATGTGGCCCGACAGCGTGATCAGGTGCACGTGCAGCTCCTGCAGGTCGAACGCGCGGCCGATCTTTTCCTCGACGGTCTCGCGGCGGATGGTCAGGCTGCCGGGCGCGTCGAGCTTCACCATCGCCGGCTGCCGGTTGATGATCACGTTCGGGTTGTCCTGGACGATCGCCTCGATGATGCCGCGCGTGTCTTCGTTGGTCTGGAATGCGATGAATACGTTGGACATCATGTCTCCTTACAGCGCCAGGCCGGCCTTGGCGGCGCGCGCGTCGAATTCTTCCTTCAGTTCGGCCATCGCCGCGTCGGCCTGCGCGCCGAGCGCAAAGCGCGCCAGCGGCGCGAGCGCGTCGAGCACCCGGTCGCGGTAGTGCACGGCCCATTGCGACAGCAGCGCCTTGTTTTCCGCCGATTCGGCGGCGGCGGTCTTGATGCAGGCGTCGACCCACTTGCGGGTTTCGGCGAACCATTCGGTCTGGAAGCGCGTCAGCATGGACACCGCCGGCCCGCCCTGGGCGGAAATCACGTTGTCGATGTGCTGGTACACCAGCGGGTACAAGAGGCCGTCGAGCGCCAGGTTCTGCGCGACGAACAGCTCGAACCAGTCCTGCAGCACGAAGCTGCGTTCGACGTAGCGGCGCAGGCCCTGCCATTTGGCGTCCCGGAGCCAGGCGTCCTTGGCGCTATCGAGCGCGCTGTCGTCGCCCAGCAGCAGGCCGGCACGGGTCAGGTATTGCGCGATGCCCAAGTGGTCCATCGCCTGGTAGATGCACGGCTGCGTGATCGCGGTGCCGTAGCCGTAGGCGCAGATGAAGGAGTTGTTCATGTTGGCGCCCCACTCCTGGTGGCGCAGCGGCAGCAGCACGTCGAGCGCGAGCTGGCGCGTGGCTTCCGGCAGCGCGGCAGCGAGTCCGCGCGCTTCGACGAACTCGAAGTCGCCTTCCGCGGTTTCCTGCATGCGCGCGCGCGCCAGCGTATAGGTGCCGTAATAGAGCTGGCGCGGGTCCTTGAACCCATACCAGTCGGCCATCTTCACTTTCGTGCGCGCGACGTCGAACAGTTCATGCTCGGGGTCCCACAGCGGGCGGTAATGGAAGTTGGCGCTGGCCTGCGCGTCGAGCGTGCCTTCCTGATAGCGCGACGCCGGCTTGTCGCCGCCGATGCGGCGCGCGACGTGGTCGAACGTCTGGCGCAGCGGTTTGATGCTGACGGTACGTAGATCGATCTGCATTGACTGACTCCTCCTTGTTGTGGTGGCCGGCGCGGCTTGCGCGCCGGGGGCTTACCTGAAGCGCTGCTGCGTCGCGGCGCGCAGATTCCAGTCCCACTGCGCCGCCTCGCTGCCGGCGTCGGCGCTCCTGCGCCGCGCAATCAGCGTCACCGCGTTGGCGGCGCAGAATTCGGCGAACGCCGCCGCCGGCATCAGGAGCTCGACGAACAGTTCCGGTTCGCCGATCGCGAATTCGAACTCGACCATGCCGTTGTCGCGCCTTTCGATGACGCGCACGAATTTGCGGGTGGTGTCGAAGCTGCTGGCATCCATGGTGTGGTCGGCGGTGGTTGACGTACCCGGTATTAGCAACCCGCGTGCCAAAATGTCGGCAATCAAGAAAATTATCGAGATTTCACGGTTTGTGTGCGGCGCAGCATGCACGAAAACATGCGGTCGGCCGACTTGAAGAGGAAGAGAATGGAGGCGTGCGGCGCACGAGAATGCTGCGACGCGACAAGGAAATCTTGCTTTTTGTCAGCCACTGAAATGATCAATTCGCCCGCTGTGACTTGATCAAATGGTTGATATACTCGATATTGTCATCAAATCTCGATATTCTTGCGGCCAAGCAACGCCGCATCCACGGCGGAGACCGCATGATCAAATACCCGAAGAACCTCGACCTGCAGCGCCTGGTCCGCTTTTCCGGCGACGACGGCACCATCTGGCTGGCCGAGCACCGCATGGTGCTGCTGCACGTGGCCGCGCTGGCCGGCCTGCGCAAGGAATTGCTCGATTCGGTCGGCCTGGAGCACACGCGCCGCGTCTTCACGCGCATGGGCTATGCGTCGGGCGTGCGCGATGCCGAACTGGCAAGGAAGATCCGCGGCGACCGGGACGTGATCGATGCCTTCGTGGTCGGCCCGCAGCTGCACATGCTCGAAGGCAGCGTGAAGGTCCAGCCGGTGACGATCGAGATGGACATGGCCAGCGGCAACTACCTCGGCGAATTCGTGTGGGACAACTCGTGGGAGGTCGAGGCGCACGTGAAGGAGTTCGGCCAGAGCCCGGAGCCGGTGTGCTGGATGCTGCTCGGCTACGCCTCCGGCTACACCAGCGCCTTCATGGGCCGCTTCGTGCTGTTCCAGGAAGTCGAATGCGCGGCCTGCGGCGCGCCCCATTGCCGCATCGTCGGCAAGCCGGTGGAGGAATGGCCGAACGCGGCGGAACACACGCCCTATTACGAGCCCGACTCGATGGTGTCGCGCCTGTTGGAGCTGAGCACGCAGGTCGACGCGCTGCGCTCGTCGCTCTCCGGGCAGCGCGAGGTCGAGAACCTGATCGGCAATTCGCCGGCCTTCAAGCGCGCATATGAGCTGGTGACGAAGGCGGCCAGGACCAATGTCACGGTGCTGCTGACCGGCGAGACCGGCGTCGGCAAGGAGCGCTTCGCGCGCGCGCTGCACCGGATGAGCCTGCGCGCCGACCAGCCGTTCGTCGCGGTCAACTGCGCGGCGCTGCCGCACGACCTGGTGGAGTCGGAGCTGTTCGGCGCCGAGAAGGGCGCGTTCACCGGCGCGCTGGCGTCGCGCGCCGGAAAATTCGAGCGGGCCGAAGGCGGCACGCTGTTCCTCGACGAGATCGGCGAACTGCCGCTGGCCGCGCAAGCCAAGATCCTGCGCGTGCTGCAGGAAGGCGAGATCGAGCGGCTGGGCGACGACAAGACGCGCCGTGTCAACGTGCGCATCGTCGCCGCCACCAACGTCGACCTGCAGCAGGCGGTCAAGGACGGCCGCTTCCGCGCCGACCTGTACTACCGCCTGAACGTCTACCCGATCCTGATCCCGCCGCTGCGCGAGCGCGCGCTCGACATTCCGCCGATGGTGCAGGCGATGGTGCAGAAGTTCACCGCCATGCACGGCAAGCGCGTGGCCGGCGTCACCGACAAGGCGATGCAGGCCCTGAAGCGCTACCAGTGGCCGGGCAACGTGCGCGAGCTGGAAAACATGATCGAGCGCGGCGTGATCCTGGCGCCGCAGGACGGCTGGATCGAGCTCGAACACCTGTTCCCCAGCCTGCAGGAGGATGCCGGCCAGGACATCCATCTGAACGGCGACGGCGGCCTGGAACAGCGCCGCCCGGTCGAACAGACGCGCCTGTGCGACGCCTTCCTCGCCACCGGCCTGTCGCTCGACGAGGTCGAATCGATGCTGCTGCGCGAGGCGGTCCAGCGCGCCGGCGGCAACCTGGCGGGCGCGGCGCGCATGCTCGGCATCACCCGCCCGCAACTGACCTATCGCATCAAACGCAACCAGGACTGCGGTCCTGCATCGGAATAAAACGGATCATGCTGCACTCGCAAAAATTCAACTCCGCGTTCGCGGACTCGGACACGCCGCCCAACACGCTGACCGAAGGCGCCTACCTGCAACTGCGGCGCGACATCATCGAAGGCCGCCTGCCGCCGGGCGAAAAGCTGCGCGTGGAACACCTGAAGGGGCGCTACGGCATCGGCGCCGGCACCCTGCGCGAAGCGCTGTCGCTGCTGCTGTCGGACGCGCTGGTGGTCAGCGAAGGCCAGCGCGGCTTCCACGTCGCGCCGATCTCGCTGGGCGACCTGGAAGACATCACGCGCACGCGCGTGCTGCTGGAAAGCGAAGCGCTGCGCCAGTCGATCACCGCCGGCGGCGACGAATGGGAGGCGGGGCTGGTCGCCGCGTTCCACAAGCTGACCAGGGCCGAGGAAAAGCTGTCGCGGCGCGACAACGACGACTTGCGCGAATGGGAGCTGCGCAACCGCGACTTCCACGAGGCGCTGATTTCGGCCTGCCAGTCGCGCTGGCTGCGCTACCTGATCGGCCTGCTCTACCGGCAGTCGGAGCGCTACCGGCACATCGCGCTGTCCAATACCGTGCTGGCGCGCGACGTGCACGCCGAGCACGCCGAGATCTACGACGCGGCGCTGGCGCGCGACACCGGGCGCGCCGCCCGGGCGATCGAACGGCACATCCACCTGACTTTCGACGCGATCCGGATGATCATGACGCAGTCCGGCAACGGCGCGGACCGGTAGCCTCCGGCCTGCACGCCGGCTTTCATGGAGCAACGACGATGACCCGACTACCCACGCTTTTCGTCTCGCACGGCTCGCCGATGCTGGCGCTCGACGACAGCCCGGCGCGCCGCTTCCTGCAGGACCTCGGCCGCCGGCTGCCGCGCCCGCAGGCGATCCTGGTCGCGTCCGCGCACTGGGAAACGGCGGGCGGGCCGGCGGTCAGCCTGGCCGCACAGCCGCAGACCATCCATGACTTCGGCGGTTTTCCGCCGGCGCTGTATCAGCTGCAGTACCCGGCGCCCGGCGCGCCGCACGTCGCAACGCGCGCCGCGCAGCTGCTGGAACAGGCCGGCTTTGCGGTCGGGCGCAGCGCCGGCCGCGGCCTCGACCACGGCGCCTGGGTGCCGCTTCTGCTGATGTATCCGCACGCGGACATCCCGGTCGCGCAGGTGTCGCTGATGCGCGGCGCCGGTCCGCAAGCGCACGCAAAGCTGGGCAAGGCGCTCGCCGGCCTGCGCGAGGACGGCATCCTCGTGCTCGGTTCCGGCGCGCTCACGCACAACCTGTACGAATTCCGCGGCGGCGCCATCGACGCGCCGGTGCCGGGCTGGGTGAGCGCATTCGGCGACTGGATGATGGCGGCGCTACGCGACGGCAAGCGCGAACAGTTGCTCGACTACCGCGCGCAGGCGCCGCATGCGGCGCGCAACCATCCGACCGAAGAGCACCTGTTGCCGCTGTTTGTTGCGCTGGGCGCCGCCGGCGACGGCGCTCAGGCGCAGAGGTGGCATGCGAGCCATGAATACGGCGTGCTGGCGATGGATGTCTATGCCTTTGAGTAGCGGACCAGCGGACCGGCGGACCGCGCGCGCCAGGATCACAATGGGCCCTGTCTGGGCCCTGTCGCAGCCGCAAACGGGAGCAGGCGATGCCCAAGCAGCACAAGCACATGACGCCGCAGGAGCGCGCCGAGCGCATGTCGCGCATCATCGTGTCGGTCATGACCTTCCTCGGCGCCTTGGGACTGCTGGCGCTCGTGTACTTCCCGCTGCGCTATCTGCGGTAGCGGCTATTTGTCGACCGCGAACGCGGTGCCGGTCTCGAAGAAATTGCCGCCGGCGATGTAGTGAATGCTGCGCGGCGCACCTTCCTCGAAGGACCAGTGGCCGTTGCCGAATGCGCGCGCATCGGCCCAGGCCGCGACCACCTCGCCGAGGAACAGGTCGTACTGCCGCTGGATATGCGGCTCCGGGATCAGGCGGCATTCCAGCCAGCCGAGGCAGCCCGCCAGCAGCGGCGCCGCAATCTGCTCGCCGGCAAAGGTTGCCAGCCCCAATTCCTGGAACTTGTCATGCTCGCGCCCGGAGGACGAACCGGCCGCGAGCGTCGCGGCCGCCATCGCGCGCGACGGAATGTTCAACGCGAATTCGCCGGACGCCTCCACCAGCTCGCGCGTGCGCGTGCTGCGGTCGATCACCAGCGCGACCTTGGGCGGCGAAAAGTCGAGCGGCATCGACCAGGCGGCCGCCATCACATTGACGGCGCCGCCATGCGCGCTGGTCACGAGCACGGTCGGGCCATGGTTGAGCAGGCGATAGGCTTTGGACAGTTCGACGGGAAGGCGGATGGACATGACGAGGATTTCCATCTAGAGCCTGTTATGAACTGTCGCAGGGGTCGCGCAGCGCCAGGAACAGGCTGAAT
>OFCW01000212.1_pt1 | contig 20592 bp, 19 predicted proteins | sample 1520951 | NCBI WGS metagenome assembly OFCW01 (sample SAMEA4349680, study PRJEB24078) | microbial mat metagenome | biome: Terrestrial Biome; feature: Habitat; material: Microbial Mat | place: India | collected 2012-06-12 | depth 10 m | reverse complement strand
CGTTAGCTCAGTTGGTAGAGCAGCGGACTCTTAATCCGTAGGTCGAGTGTTCGAGCCACTCACGACCCACCAGCGAATGCAGACATCTGGCCCGGTCACGTGACCGGGCTTTTTGTTGCCATATCTTTGTTGCCATCTTATCCGCCCCCGTCGTGGCTCCAGCCCGGAACATTGTCGGGGACGGCCGGTTCGGCCCATGTAGCTCAGTGGCAGAGCACTCCCTTGGTAAGGGAGAGGTCGGCAGTTCAATCCTGCCCATGGGCACCAAACAGCCATTCCGGCACACCATGCGTGTCCGCTCAATCCTGGATCTTTCCGCGCATCAGTTTGATCCGGCTGCGCAGCTTTTTCTTTTCGAGGCGTTCCTTCTGTGAGCTGAGGGTAGGCCTTGTCGGGCGCCGCCGGCGCGGCGCAACGGCCACGCTCGCCACCAGTTCCCGCAGGCGCTGCAGCGCTTCTTCCTTGTTCTTTTCCTGGCTGCGAAAGGTCTGCGCCTTGATGATCACCACCCCATCCTTGGTGATGCGCTGGTCGTTCAGGCCCAGCAGGCGCTCCTTGACAGGCTCCGGCAGGGACGAGGCCCGGATGTCGAAGCGCAGGTGGACCGCGCTCGATACCTTGTTGACGTTCTGGCCGCCCGCGCCCTGCGCGCGGACCGCGGTGAATTCGACCTCGTTCTCGCTGGGAGCCGGCATGTGCATGAGATACATCCTAGACTGGCTCGTCTGCCGTTGCAAATATGCCCCGGCGTGGAAATTCACGCCCAGACGTCGATGCCGCCGCTGCTGCGCGCCTGCAATCCCGCCCTTTTGATTTCGTTCACGCGTTCGGCCTGCTTGTTGCCGTCCCGCAGATTCTGGTCCACGACCTGCTGCCGCGTGCGGCGCATCGACTCCGCGATTTCGGCATCCACCTCGTTTTGCTGTTTCCGGATCTCGACCACCTGCTGCAGATAGCTGGCGACGGAAGATGTTGCGCCGATGCCCATGCGCTCTCCATGTGACGAAAAGGCCACATTATCGCCGAACTTGCGGTTTTTTTACATATTCGCGGCCGGCGGACAGCGCAGTCCTTAGTCCCACGCCCCGCCGCCCGAAGAGCGGGCGCGCCTGCTCAGGCCGCCAGGCGCAGGCGCGGCTTGCCCTCCGCCTTCGCCGTCGCGGGAGCCGGCATACGAGCGCCGTCCTGCCGCAACTTGAACTTGGCAACGGCATTGGCAAGCGCGATTGCCTGTTCCTCCAGGCTTTCGGCGGCGGCGGCGGCCTGCTCCACCAGCGCGGCGTTTTGCTGGGTCATCTCGTCCATCAGCGTCACGGCGCGGTTGGTTTCCTCGATGCCGGCGCTCTGCTCGGCGCTGGCGCTGGTGATCTCGCCCATGATGGCGGCCACGCGCTGCACCGAATCGACGATCTCGGTCATGGTCGTGCCCGCCGTTGCCACCAGGCGGCTGCCGGCATCGACCTTGCCCACGGAATCGTTGATGAGGGCCTTGATTTCCTTGGCGGCGTTGGCCGAGCGCTGCGCCAGGCTGCGCACTTCGCCGGCGACGACCGCAAAGCCCTTGCCCTGCTCGCCGGCGCGCGCCGCTTCCACCGCGGCGTTGAGCGCAAGGATATTGGTCTGGAAGGCGATGCTGTCGATGACGCCGATGATTTCCACGATCTGTTGCGAGCTGCCCTTGATCGAGTTCATGGTGTCGACCACTTCGCCCACCACCGTGCCGCCCTTGGCCGCCAGGCTGGAGGCCGAAGCCGCCAGTTCGTTGGCGCGGCGCGAATTGGCGGCATTTTCCTTGACGGTCGAGGTCAGCTCTTCCATCGACGCCGCCGTCTGCTGCAGCGAGCTGGCCTGCGATTCGGTGCGCGCCGACAGGTCGGCATTGCCGCGCGCGATCTCCGAGGTCGCCGCCTGGATCGCGATGCTGCCGTCGCGGATCTGCTGCATGATGTCGTTCATCTTGTCGACGAAGATATTGAAGGCGCCGGCGATTTGCGACAGCTCGTCGTGCCCGTCGGCCGGCAGGCGGCGGGTCAGGTCGCCGCTGCCGGTGCTGATCTCGTCCATCGCGTCGCGCACCTCGGCCAGCCGGTGCAGCACCCTGGTCACGGTCGCGCCGACCAGCAGGATCGCCGCGATCGCCACCGCGATGATCGACACGATCGAAGCCTTGAGCACGCCGCGCAGGCCGGCGGTCGCCTCGTCCTTGTCGAGCGCGACGACCAGGAACCATTCGGTGCCGCGGATCGGCTTGGCGCGCATGATCTTGGGCACGCCATCCAGTCCGATCTCGACCGGCTCGCCCGCTTGCGTCAGCTCCTTCATGCGCGCCGGTGTCAGCGCCGGCGACAGTTCGGACACCGGCTTGCGGTTGAACTTCGCGTTAGGGTGGGCCACGATCGTGCCGTGCACGTCGACCACGAAGCCGAGGCTGGCCGGGGTCGGATGCACCGAGGTCACGACCTGGCGCACGCCTTCCAGCGACATCGCCGCCGACACCACGCCCTCGGGCCCGCCGTCGCGCGAGGCCGGGCTGGCGAAGGACACCATCGGCTGCCCGGTCTGGAAATCCTCATAGGGCCTGGTGACCAGCGGCTTGCCGGCCTGCCTGGCTTCCTGGTACCAGGGGCGGCTGGTGGCGTCGAATCCGGCCGGCGGCGGCGGCGAACCGAACACCGACTTGTCGTCCAGGCCGAGGGTGGCGACCTTGAAGCCGCCCGACTTCTGCAGCTGGCGCATCGCCGCCTGCGGCTCCCCGCTGCGTGCCGCTTCCACCGCCGCGGCGACGGCAGCCTGCTTGGCCGCCACCCATTCGTCGATCGCCATGGCGTGTCCGGCGGCGATCGAGTCGAGATCCTGCTTGATCGTGTCCTGGCCGTTGGCGCGCACGATCAGGTAGGACACGCTGCCGGTGACGGCAAGCGCGCCGACGGTGACAGCCGTGGCGATGACAAGGATGCGGGTGCGGATAGAGGAAAGCATGAGGGCTCCGGATGAGTCGTTCTGTCGATGGCGCGGCCGTCCCGGCGGCCGCGCCAATGTCCGCAGAGCTTACGCGGCGCCCGCGTCAGCTGCCGCGATACGTGGTGCAGCTCCACGGCGTCGCCAGCATCGGGACGTGGTAATGCTGGGTCGTGTCAAAGACGGCGAAGCGCACCGGCACCGTGTCGATGAATGCCAGTTCCGGCATCGGCGTGCCGAGGCGGGCGAAGTATTCGCGGACATGGAACACCAGTTCGTATTTCCCCACCTTGGTCTCTTCCGGCTTAAGGATCATCTGGTCGGTGCGCCCGTCGGCATTGGTGACCACGGTCTTGACGTGCTTGTATTTGCCGTCTTCCCAAACTGAAAAGTCGATGCGCATGCCCGCGCCGGGCGCCCCCGTTGCGGTATTGAGCACATGCGTCGTAATGCCTGCCATTGTGAATCTCCTGAGTCGTGAATGCGAATGTGCGATGCGAATGGATCAGCTGCCGCGGTAATACGAATAGCTCCACGGCGTGAGCAGGATCGCGATGTGGTAACGCTGGCTGGGGTCGTCGATGGAAAAGCGGATCGGCACATCGGTCAGGAACGCCGGATTCGGCATCTGCGCGCCGAGCTTGGCGTAGTGCTCCTCGACGTGCAGCAGGATCTCGTAGCTGCCGCGCGTGAAGCTCTCGCCTTCGAACAGCGGCTTGTCGGTGCGCCCGCCCTTGTTGGCCTCGAACGACTGCACCAGCCGGTAGGCGCCGCCCTCCAGCTTCGACAGGTCGACCCGGATGCCCGATGCCGGCAGGCCGCGCCAGACGTCGATGGCATGCATGGTCAGCCGGCCCGGGCCGGCGGACTTGGCGGCAGCGGCAGGCGCCGCCTGCGCGCCGACCTCGCCTGCGGCAAGCACGGAGGCGCCGAGGGCGAGCCCCGTTGCGAGAAATTTTCGACGGGGTAAATCATTAGTACTCATCTCACCATCCTCATGATGGAGCCGTGACGATGCCTGCGGCAATCGCGGATTCGCCCGGCTCGATAAATTACCTGGGAACATCGGCATGCCAGGCCTGCAGGCCGTGCCGAACAAATGCATAAAAGCAACATATATGCCGGGCATCGTCCGCTACACAGTCGCAGCGCTTGTGCTACGTCGTGACGCCAAGTCTGGACATGCCATGCCGGCGCCTCTTTCCTCGTCACTTTCCTGCTTTACGGAATGCAAATGGCCTCGCCGTGGCGATGCGCCTGACGAATCCGCACGTGCCGTTGGCGGTATGGCGGATTCCCGGATTCAAGGATGTTTCTCTTGGAATCAGGAGAAAAATTGCGCTGGATCAGGTTGCAGCCGCCGGATCGGGCCATCCGTGCAATGGCATAAAAAATGCTTAATAGCAACAATCGGCATCGCCGCCCTTGCCATGCAAGGGCCCGGCCGACGCGAACGTCAATCGGCAAGGCAGTGACAGGAATGATCGACATTCGCAGCAAGCGCGCATGGCCCGCCATGCATCCGGGACCAGCAATGCCCGTTCCCGGATCGACTTACTTTTCGCCTTATCAATCAGGGATTTGCATCAATGAAGAAATTGCCTCTCGCATTCGCAGTACTGGCTGCCGTCTCCGGCATGGCCGCGGCACAAACCAATGTCACCATCTACGGCCTGATCGACGGCGGCATCGAGCACCAGACCGGCGGCGCCAACGGCGCCGTCACCAAGCTCACGAGCGGCGTGCAGAATGCGTCCCGTATCGGCTTCAAGGGCACGGAAGACCTCGGCGGCGGCCTGTCCGCCTTGTTTACGCTGGAAAACGGCTTTGCGCTGGATAGCGGCGCGGCGCTGCAGGGCGGCGCACTGTTCGGCCGCCAGGCTTTCGTCGGCCTGAAGGGCGACTTCGGCGCGGTCACCCTGGGCCGCCAGTACACGCCGATTTTCACCTCGCTGTGCGGCGCGATCGATCCGTTCGCCTGCGGCCTGGCGGGCAATGCCGCCAACCTGATGTCGCAGGGCGGCTCGCCAGCCACCAACACCGGACCGCGCACCGCCAACGCCATCAGGTACGCCTCGCCGGTCTTCTCCGGCGCGCAGGCGGAACTCACCTATGGCTTCGGCGAAACCGCCGGCGACAACTCCGCGCTGCGCACCGTGTCCGGCGCGCTCGGCTATGGCGCCGGCCCGCTCACCCTGCGCCTGGCATACCACAACGTCAACGACGCGACCGCCACCAACAGCGCGAAGGAAACCCTGCTCGGCGCGAAGTACGACTTCGGCGTGGCGGCGGTGCACGTGGCGTATGCGATCAACAAGGGCGTGACCGCCGGCGGCTCCAACATCGTGCAGGCCGATACGCGCGACACGCTGGTCGGCGTGAGCGTGCCGTTCGGCGCCAGCACCTTCCTCGCCTCGTACATCCAGAAGAAGGACAAGAGCGCCGCCGGCAACGACGCCAAGCAGTACGCGCTGGGTTATACCTATGCGTTGTCCAAGCGTACCAACCTGTACACCTCGTACGCCCACATCAACAACACCGTGGCGAACAACGCGGCCGGCTTCTACACGGCGGGCAACGCCACCGATGCCGGCACCGGCTCCAGCTCGATCAACGTCGGCGTGCGCCACACGTTCTGATCCGCCGCTCTGCAGGGCGCAGCGCCGTGCGCCCTGCCCCGGCGTCCGATGGATATTGCGCAGGCTCTGCTCCGCCACCGCAGGGCCGGCCACGGTCGTCATCACGCCGAGCGGCGTGATGCGCCGTATCGCGCGGGCGTCGGCCACATACCCATTGCCATCGGCTTTCTAAGGCTTGTTCTTGTCGCCGCAATGTCGCCGCAATATCGACACGATTGGCCGCGCGCAGCGTTGGGTTCGTTCAAGCGCCAGACGGAAGAAGCTTGCTCAGGTTGCGAGGAATGACAACAAGTAGCGATGTTCTTTCTGGGGATTGATCGATTTGCTGATCATGATCAAGCATCTTTCCGGAACGAATTGTGCTTGCAGGCCGAAAAACGATGCCGAAAACAAAAAACCCTCCGCGAACGGGAGGGCTTCGAATCTGGTGCTGGTATTAACTCCGACCGCCAGCTCCGGTGGATGCAACCTGTTCTTTTGAAAACTGTGTCTCACTCCGACGACTGCATGGAATGGGATATTACAGGCATTCGATTTCCCAGGTGTTACATTGCGTAACTTGGTGGGCCCTGCGCCACGCCCTCCATGTCAGGTCAAGCAATGGGCAGCAGACAATGCGCCGCACCGGCACGCGCTGCGAACTTACCCCTTGTGCGCCCCCAGCTCGGCCAGCAGCTTGAGCACGGCATGCGCCGCCTGTTCCGACGATGCCGGGTTCTGCCCGGTCACCAGATGGCCGTCGACCTGCACATGGCAGGACCAGTCGGGCCCCTTGGAATAGATGCCGCCGCACTTCTTCAGCGCATCCTCGACCAGGAAGGGCACGACCTTGGTCAGCTGCGCCGCGTCCTCTTCCGCATTGGAGAATCCGGTCACATGCTTGCCTTCGACCAGCGGACGGCCATCATGCCGCTTCGCCCGCACCAATGCCGCCGGCCCGTGGCAGATGGCGGCGACCGGCTTGCCGGCCGCATACATGGCCTCGATCAGCGTGATCGAATCGAGGTCCTCCGCCAAATCCCACAGCGGCCCATGCCCGCCCGGATAGAACACCGCATCGGTTTCCTGCTGCGTGACGCTCGACAGCAGCACCGTGTTGGCCAGCGCCTGCTGCGCCTCCTGATCCTGCTTGAAGCGTCTGGTGCTCTCGGTCTGCGCCGACGGATCGTCGCTCTTCGGATCGAGCGGCGGTTGTCCGCCCTTGGGCGACGCCAGCGTGATCGTTGCGCCCGCATCCTTGAACACGTAGTAAGGCGCGGCAAACTCTTCCAGCCAGAATCCCGTTTTCTTTCCCGTATTGCCCAACTGGTCGTGGGAAGTCAGCACCATCAGGATATGCATCGCTCGGCCCTCGTTAATCATTGATCAAGGTAGACCGGAGGGCCTGCTCGAAGTTCTGACCATGCTGAATTGGATTCCAATTCGCATGTATTGCACGCGATCAATGATTCCGCTTGCGACAGCGCAAACGAAGGCTAAACGGAGGCTGACATGCCGCGGCCTCGATTGAGCCTTCGCAACCGTGACACCTCCCGCATCCGTATATTGGGCTCAGCCCCGGCGGCACCGGTGCGCCTGTCGTAGCGGTGCCCCGTTCATATTGAAGGAGAAAACACATGTTGAAGCACAAGAATGCCTTGATTCCGCTTGCGGCCGCGCTGCTGCTGGCCGCCTGCGGCGGCGGCAATGACAGCGTAGCGACCCCGGCTGCGCCGGCCGGCGCAAACGGCAACGGCACGAGCAACGGCACGGGTGCGGCGTCGACCGTTTCCGGCAAGGTGGTGGATGGATACATCGTCGGCGCGTCGGTATTCTGCGACACCAACAACAACGGCGTGCGTGATTCGTCAGAGGAAACGGTGCTCACCGATGCCCAGGGTTCCTTCACGCTGACCGCCGCATGCGCCAGCCCGATCGTGGCCAGCGGCGGGACGGATGCGGCAACCGGCCTGCCTTTCCGGGGCGTCCTGAAAGCGCCGCCCGGCAGCAGCGTCGTCACCGCCGGCACCACCCTGCTGGTCAATACCTCGCTGGCGCGCGACCGCCTGGCCGCCGCGCTCGGCCTGCCCGCCGGCACCGACATCACCGCGCTCGATCCTGCCGCCATTGGCAGCGGCGGCGCGCTGGCGAATGCGTTGCTCTTGCAGCGCACCCTGGCGGTCCAGCAGGTTGTGCAGCAGATCGCCGATGCCATTGCCGCCCTGCCCACGAACACCACGCCCGCCCAGACCCAGGCGATCTATACCGAAACGGCGACGGCTACCGGCAAGGTGCTGCAGGCAAGCAGTTCCAGCACGCTGGTCAGTTCCAGCGGCACGGTTGATCCGGCAACGGTGAACGCCGTCGCCCAGCAGGCGCTGGCGAATGTCGAGGCCAGCGCCGACGCCAGGCTGGCCGAAGCGAAAGCCTCCCTCGGCGCGTTCAGCAAGGCCAGTCTCGCCGCGCTGGTGGCGCCGGCCATTGCCGCCCAGGCGCAATCGCTGGCGACCTCGGTCTACTCCGACACGCTCACCCGGGCGGCGCAATCCGATACCACGGTAGTCGACGCGATAAGGCGGGAAGCGGCGCTGTTGAAATCCGCCGTCGGCAATAACGCCAGCCTGTCGGCGGCAGCCGCATCGCTGCGTCAGCTGGTGGACGCCGCGATCGCCGAGGCAAAGGCGGCGGGAGGCTGACGGTGCAGTAAGAAAGGTTCCGCCGCCCCCTATTTTTGCGGCGGGTCTTGACCTTCCCTTCGTGGTATGGCCTACAGTAATGTTTTTCTACGGAGGGAAACTGCCATGTACGAACTGAAAGTCGAAGGAATGAGCTGCAACCACTGCGTCAACGCCGTCACCCGCTCGGTGCGGGAAGTCGATGCCGGCGCCCAGGTCGATGTCGACCTGGCGCAGCAGACCGTGCGGGTCACCTCGTCGGCCAGCCTGGATGCGATCAAGTCGGCGGTGACGGAAGCCGGCTACCCGGTGCTCTCCAGTTCGGCATCCTGACCCGCGCAACTGTGCCCGGCGGCGCGATCGCGCATCGGAGCCGCCGGCGCTTCCAGGCTCTGCAGGATCGGGCATTCCGGCCGGTGGTCGCCGGCGCAGGCATGCACCAGGCTGGCCAGCGTGTCGCGCATCTCGGTCAGCTCCCGGATGCGCTGGTTCAATTCTGCCACATGCTCCTGCGCGATCGTCCGCACCTCGCTGCTGGCGCGCTTCGGGTCTTCCCACAGCGATAGCAGGTCGCCGATCTGTTCCAGCGAAAATCCCAGCGTGCGCGCCCGCTTGATGAAGCGCAGCGTATGCACGTCGTTCTCGCCGTACACGCGATAGCCGGCGTCGGTGCGCCGGCTGGCGCGCATCAGGCCGATGCTTTCGTAGTAGCGGATCATCTTGGCCGTCACGCCGGATGCCGCTGCCGCCTGTCCGATATTCATCATGCGTCTCCTTTCATGCCGTCTTGCGCGGCGCCCAGCGGCGCAGCAGCAAGGCGTTGCTGATCACGCTCACCGAGCTGAATGCCATCGCCGCCCCGGCCACCACCGGATTGAGCAGGCCGAACGCCGCCAGCGGAATGCCGATCAGGTTGTAAATGAAGGCCCAGAACAGGTTCTGCCGGATCTTGCCGTAGGTGCGGCGCGAAATGTCGATCGCATCCGCCACCAGCGCCGGATCGCCGCGCATGAGCGTCACGCCCGCCGCATGCATCGCGACATCGGTGCCGGTCGCCATCGCCATGCCGACATCGGCCGCCGCCAGCGCCGGCGCATCGTTGATGCCGTCGCCGACCATCGCAACCACGTCGCCGCCGGCTCTCAGGCTGGCCACCTTGTCGGCCTTGTCCGCCGGCAGGACCTCGGCGACGATGCGATCCATGCCTAGCAAGGTGCCGACCGCCGCGGCGCTGCCCTGGTTATCGCCGGTCAGCAGGACCGTCTTCACGCCCAATGCCTGCAGGCGCTTGACCGCCGCCGGCGCGCTCGGCTTGACCTGGTCGCCGAACGCGAGCAGCCCCAGCAGGCGCGGCGGCGACTCCACCGCGGCGAGCCACGACACGGTATTGCCCCTGCTTTGCAGCTCGGCGGCGCGCGCGGCCAGCGGCGTCATGTCCACGCCCAGTTCCTGCATCAGCCGCGTGCTGCCCAGCCGCAGGTCGCGGCCGTTCACCTTCGCCGACAGCCCGCGTCCGGGCAGCGCCACCACCTCGCTGGCCGCCAGCGGCGCGACGCCTTGCGCCTGCGCCGCCTCGACCACCGCCCGCGCCAGCGGATGCTCGCTGCCCTGCTGGATCGACGCGCACAGCTGCAGCAGTTCGTGCCGCTCAATCCCGTACGGCGTCGCCTCGGCCAGCGCCGGCTTGCCGACGGTGAGCGTGCCGGTCTTGTCGAACACCACGGCCGATACCGAATGGGCGATTTCGAGCGCTTCCGCATCCTTGATCAGGATCCCGTGGCGCGCGCCGACGCCGGTGCCGGCCATGATCGCGGCCGGCGTCGCCAGTCCCAGCGCGCACGGGCAGGCGATCACCAGCACCGCCACCGCATTGATGATGGATTGTTCGACATCGCCGCTGTAAAACCACCATGCGGCAAAGGTCACGGCCGCGATCGCCAGCACCACCGGCACGAACACCGCGCTCACCTTGTCGACCAGGTGCTGGATCGGCGCCTTCGCCGACTGCGCGCTTTCCACCAGCCGGATGATGCGCGCCAGCGTGCTTTCGGCGCCCACCGCCTCGGTGCGCACCAGCAGCAGCCCTTCGGCATTGATCGCGCCGCCGGTCACCCGGTCCCCCGGCTGCCTGGCCACCGGCAGGCTTTCGCCGGTGATCAGCGATTCGTCGACATGACTTAAGCCCTCCAGCACGATGCCGTCCACCGCCACCCGCTCGCCCGGGCGCACCACCACCACGTCGCCGCGCCGCACCTGGCCGATCGGCAGGTCGACGTCCCGTCCGTCGCGCCGCACGCGCGCAATCTCCGGGCGCAAGACCTGCAGCGCCCTAATCGCCGCCGCGGTCTGCCGCTTGGCGCGCGCTTCCAGCCACTTGCCGAGCAGGACCAGCGTGATCACCACGGCCGATGCTTCGAAATACAGATGCGCCATGCCGTCGCCATGCACGAGCACCTGATAGACGCTCAGGCCGTAGGCGGCGCTGGTGCCCAGGGCCACCAGCAAATCCATGTTGCCGGCGCCTGCCCTCGCCGCCTTCCAGCCGGCGCGGTAAAAACGCGCCCCAAGCCAGAACTGGACCGGCGTGGCCAGCGCGAGCTGCAGCCAGCCGGGCAGCATCCAGTGCGTGTCGAACAGCTCCAGCAGCATCGGCAGCAGCAGCGGCAGCGACAGCGCGGCGGCGGCGACGACTTTCAGGAAATCCTTGTCGTGCGTCGCGCCGGACGGCGCGGTTTGCTGCGCGGAGGACGCCGGCTCGCTGCGATGCAGGCGCGCATGGTATCCGGCCTTCTCGACCGCATCGACCAGCGCATCGGGCGCCACACCGGCGGCAAACCGCACATGCGCGCTTTCGGTGGCGAGATTGACGCTTGCCTCCAGCACGCCATCCACCTTGCGCAAGGCCTTTTCCACCCGCCCCACGCAGGACGCGCAGCTCATGCCCTCGATATCGAGATCCATCTCCTCCTGCGCAATCGTGTACCCGGCCTTTTCCACCGCGCGCTGCATCGCGCCGAAGTCCGCCTGGCGGTCGGCGACGACGGCGGCGCGTTCGGTGCCGAGGTTGACATTGACCTGTTCCACGCCCGGCACTGCGCGCAGCGCCTTTTCGACGCGGGCGACGCAGGACGCGCAGGTCATGCCCTCGATCCCAAAGGACAACTCGTGCTGCTGGCCGGATTGCGCCGGGAGTGATGCTGTAGGGAGTGATGCTGTATTGTTCATGGTTTGGCTATCCCCATAACTTCGACGATAATCGAAGCATAAACCTTACCATGATGGGAGGGTCAAGCGCGGGCGTTTAGATAGGCGCCGTCATCCCGGCGTTCCGCCTGTCCGCCGCATGCCGGCCAGCGCATCGCTCACCCGCGCATGACGCAGGCGCACGCCGAGTTCGGTCTTGATGCGGTCGTTGGACAGCCGGCGCGACTCCGACATGAACGACAACAGCATCGGCGATACCGCGTTTTTCAGCTCGTCGCGCGCCATGCGCGGCGGGCGCGGCAAGCCGAAAGCATCGGCCACGGCATCGAAATACTCGCCCATTTTCATCTGCGTATCGTCGGCCGCATGGTAAACCCGGCCCGGCCGCGCGCGGAACAGCGCCGCCACGATGATGCGCGCCAGATCGTCGGCGTGGACGTGGTTGGTGTAGACGTCATCGTCCGGCGCCAGCGCCGGCGTGCCTTTCTGCAGGCGCTCGATCGGCAGCCGGTTGTCGGCGTAAATGCCGGGCACGCGCAGGATTGCCAGGCGCGATTCGCTGCGCCTGGCCCAGCGCCGCAACGCCCGCTCGGCATCCACCCGGCGCTTCGCGCGCGCGTTCTGCGGGTGCGGCGGCCGCGTCTCGCGCACCAGCTCGCCGCCGCAATCGCCGTACACGCCGGTGGTGCTGACATAAACGAGGGTCGCGCGGTCGGGTAAAATGGCGGTCAAATTTCGGGTGCGCCGGTCTTGCAAGCCCTCCGATGGCGGGGGCGCGAGATGCACGACCAGGCGCGCCAGACGCGCAAGCCGCGCCAGGCTGGCCGGCCGATCGAGGTCGGCGATGACCGGAACCGCCCCGGCCGCACGCAATTCGTCGCGGCGCGCCGCCTGGCTGGTCACGGCGAAGATGCGGAAACGATCGCGCAGCAGCGGCAGCATGCGCATGCCGACGTCGCCGCAGCCGAGGATCAAGAGGCGCGGCCGGGCGAGCTTCAAATTGGTTTCTTTCATTTTCATCATCGGGATTGTATGACTTTCCAAGTAACAGTTCAGCCGAGCGGCCGGCAATTCAGCTGCGAAGACGACGAAACAGTATTGGCCGCCGCCATCCGCGCCGGCGTGGGCCTGCCCTACGGCTGCAAGAACGGCGCCTGCGGCACCTGCAAGGGCAAGCTGCTCGAAGGCACGGTCACCCATCGCGCGCACCAGGAAAAGGCGCTGCCGCCGGCCGATGAAGCGAAAGGTTTTTCGCTGTTCTGCTGCGCCACGCCGCAGTCCGACATCGTGATCGAGGCGCGCGAAGTGCTCGGCGTCGGCGAATTCCCGATCAAGAAGCTGCCCACGCGCGTGGCGAAGATCGACAAGGTGGCCGACGACGTCGCGGTCGTGTCGCTGCAGCTGCCGGCCAACGAGCGCCTGCAGTACCGCGCCGGCCAGTACATCGAATTCATCCTGCGGGACGGCAAGCGCCGCAGCTACAGCATGGCCAACGCGCCGCACCAGGACGACTTCCTGACGCTGCACATCCGCCACATGCCCGGCGGCGTGTTCACCGACCATGTGTTCAACAACATGAAGGAACGCGACATCCTGCGCTTCGAAGGCCCGCTCGGCACCTTCTTCCTGCGTGAGGATTCCGCCAAGCCGATGGTCTTGCTGGCGTCCGGCACCGGCTTCGCGCCGATCAAGGCGATCATCGAGCACGCGATCCACAGCAAGACCGCGCGCCCGATGCTGCTGTACTGGGGCGGCCGCCGGCCGAAGGACTTGTACATGCATGCGCTGTGCGAGGAATGGGGGCGCACGCTGCCGAACTTCAAGTACGTGCCGGTCGTCTCGGAAGCACAGCCCGAGGACAACTGGAGCGGCCGCACCGGCTTCGTGCACCGCGCGGTGATGGAAGACCTGCCGGACCTGTCCGGCTACCAGGTCTACGCTTGCGGCGCGCCGGCGATGGTCGACGCGGCCAGGCGCGACTTCACCGTCCAGTGCGGACTGCCGGAAGACGAGTTCTACGCCGACGCGTTCACGACCGAAGCGGATCTGGCCAAGGCCTGATTGCGCAAAAGTTTTTGACGCACTGCGCAAAACGTCATAATATTGATTTTATGAATACTCCAGCCAAACTCCTGCGACGCCGTTCCCCGCTGCCCCAGCCCGGGACGCCGTGCGTGTAAGAGTTTGCTGCTCAACAAGCCACAGGCCCGTCCTGTGGCTTTTTTTTTGATACCCATTTTATTTACCCAGGAGCCCGAGATGGAATTCAGCCAGTACGACGTCAATGCCCTCATGAACATCACCAACCGGCCCTCGCTCGTGTTCACCGAAGGCCGCGGCATGTGGCTGACGGACAATAACGGCAAGCGCTATCTCGACTACCTGCAAGGCTGGGCGGTCAACTGCCTCGGCCATTCGCCGCAGTGCATCGTCGACGCGATCAACACCCAGGTGTCCAAGCTGATCAATCCCTCGCCGGCCTTCTACAACGAGCCGTCAATCGTGCTGGCGTCGATGCTGACCAAGCATTCCTGCTTCGACCGCGTATTCTTCGCCAACAGCGGCGCGGAAGCCAACGAAGGCGCGATCAAGCTTTCACGCAAGTGGGGCAAGCTCAACAAGAACGCCGCCGGAGAGAACCGCTTTGAGATCATCACCTTCAACCACGGCTTCCACGGCCGCACGCTGGCGACCATGTCGGCTTCGGGCAAGGCGGGATGGGATACGATGTTCGCGCCGCAGGTACCGGGCTTTTTCAAGGCCGAGCTGAACGACATCGTCAGCGTGGAAAAGCTGATCACCGACAAGACAGTAGCCGTGATGCTGGAGCCGGTGCAGGGCGAAAGCGGCGTGATCCCGGCCACGCGCGAATTCATGCAGCAGCTGCGCGCGCTCACCAAACAGCACAACCTGCTGCTGATCGTGGACGAAGTGCAGGCCGGCATGGGCCGCACCGGCGCACTGTTCGCCTACCAGCTGTCGAACATCGAGCCGGACATCATGACCCTGGGCAAAGGCATCGGCGGCGGCGTGCCGCTGTCGGCGCTGCTGTGCCGCGAGGAAGTCGCCTGCTTCGAGCCGGGCGAACAGGGCGGCACCTACAACGGCAACCCGCTGATGACCGCCGCCGGCATCGCGGTGCTCACCGAGCTGCTCAAGCCCGGCTTCCTGCAGGGCGTCAAGGACAAGGGCGAATACTTGGCCGCCCAGCTGCGCAAGCTGTGCATCAGGCACGGGCTGGACGGCGAGCGCGGCGAAGGCCTGCTGCGCGCGCTCAAACTCGGCAAGGACATCGGCCCGAAAATCGTCGAAACCGCGCGCGGCCTGGAGCCGATCGGCCTGCTGCTCAATTCGCCGCGTCCCGACCTGCTGCGCTTCATGCCGGCATTGAACGTGACGACCGAGGAAATCGATCACATGATCGGCATGCTGTCGGAAGTGCTGACCAAGCTGGGACACTGATCCGACGCATCTGGCGCTAAACACACCAAGGGCTCGCGGCAATCCCGCCGTGAGCCCTTTTTATTTCCGGATCTCAGAAACGGTATTCCGGATTCTTCGCGTCGAAGGCATTTGCCGGCAGCTTCTTGCGTTCCAGCGATTCGAACACGATGTGCTCGAACACCTCGCCCTGGTTGTCGCGGCTTTCCACCATCCGGATCAGCGGCTCGCGCAGGTCCAGCCAGAACCGGGTGCGCTTCGCGTAGTACGGCGGCATGGCCGGATTGTCATACACCACCTCCGCGTAGCGCCTGCCGCCCTCGCGCACGACCTTGACGCCGGCCGGCCGCGTCGGCAGGTTGCGCGCGCGGGATTTTTCCCAGTCCGACTCCAGTTGCGCCAGGATGTAGCCGAGGCCGAGATCGCGCACCGTGTGGCGCGACTGCGCCCGCGCCACGGCGCCGTCGATGGCCATGTGCATCGACACCACGCCGAACACGCCGCCCACATGCGCGAGCATTTTCCGCGCATCCTTGCCGGCGTCGTACAGCACCTCCTGCCCTGCCCGCGCGCCGTCCTTTTCCCAGCGCGCATAGATGGTCAGCGGCTCGTGGCGCATGCGCACGAACATGCGCTCCGGCGTGTCGGGCAAATCGTCGCTCTCCCTGACCCGCTCGCGCCGCAGCATCAGGAATTCGTACTCGGGCGTCTGCGCGATCATGCGCTTGACCGGGCAGAACAGGGCGGGCGAATTGAGCGATTGCAGGATGGCCAGCAGCTGCGCATCCGATGCCTTGGCAAGCTGCTGCCTGCTCATGGCGTGAGAAAACCAGTCGCATTGCGCCTGCTCCGCCATGGCCGGCAGGCTGCTGCGCAACTCCTCGGCCGTGCCCAATGCCGACTCGTCCGCGGCAATGGCCGGCGCGCCGAGCAGCATCGACAGCAGGCCGCCGGCCAGCAGAGTCTTGGGTGTTTTCATTTCTTGTTCTCCTCCAGTACATGGGGTGTATCCCCCAATTCATTCAGCCACGCCAGGCCCTGCCTGATCAGCGGGCGGTCATCGTCATTCCATGGGTGAAAACCCGGCCTGAAAAAGCGCAGGTAGGCCGGCAGTATCTTCCAGAAGAATCCCGGATCGCGCCCGAAGAAGAACCGGATACCCTGCCACCAGACGCGCGGTTGAAGCAGTTGCCCGTCGCGATAGAGTAATACAGCCAGGTTCCACATCGTGTCGAGCGGGAACAACACCGTCATCAGCAGCATCATCCACACCCGGCGCACGTAGCCGCCGCCCACCTTCGCGTACAGGTCGAAGGCGACCGACTTGTGCTCCATTTCCTCCACCGCATGCCACAGCCAGATGCGGCGAAAATGCGGATGCATGTCGGCCAGCCACTCCGGATGCCTGACCAGCGCCTGCGCCATGATGGCGGTGAAGTGCTCGAGGCAGACGGTCTGCGCCAGCCAGTCGATCTGCGGCGCCAGTTTCTTTGCCAAGTCCAGGTTGCGGCCGATGCGCGCCTCCAGCCGGCTTGCCGGCAGTCCGATGCTGTCGAGCCAGCGGTTGTAGCGCCCATGCTCGTGACGGTGCCAGCCCTCCTGGCCGATGAAGCCGCGGATGTCGCGCTCCAGTTCCGGGTCGTCGTTGCGGTGCCGGAACGCCCTGACCGAATCGATGAAATGCTTTTCCCCATCCGGGAACAGGGTGCTCAGCGCATTCATGTAGTGGCTGCGGAACACCTCGCCCCGGTTCCAGTAGCGCGGCAGGTCGGCCGTCCATTCCTGGTCCAGCCTGCGCGGTTGCAAGAGCGCTGGCGCGCCATGACCATGCTTCATGGCAGCACTCCCCGCCCTATCGTCAAGCCGATTGTTGACATCTCCCCCTCGCATTTATCTGATGATGTGCAAGGTGAATATAGTTATTTTCGACAATCAAATATCAACATACATCAAGCTTGATCTGTTCGTAGGCGAACAGGACAAAACTGCGATCCGCGGTAAGAATTATTACGATGCCGAACGCGAGGCATAAAAAAAGCGGCGCATGATGCGCCGCCTCGCAAGCGAAGTCCGGTACCGTTACTTCTTCCGCGCCGGCGGCAGGTCGGTACAGACGCCTTCGAACGCTTCCGCCGCCATCCCGATCGACTCGCCCAGGGTCGGGTGCGGATGGATGGTCTTGCCGATATCCACCGCATCGGCGCCCATTTCGATGGCCAGCGCGATTTCGCCGATCATGTCGCCCGCGTGCGTCCCGACGATGCCGCCGCCGACGATGCGGTGCGTCTCGGCATCGAACAGCAGCTTGGTGAAGCCCTCGTCGCGGCCGTTGGCGGTTGCGCGTCCGCTCGCCGCCCACGGGAACATGCCCTTCTCCAGCTTGATGCCCTTGGCCTTGGCTTCGTCTTCGGTGATGCCGACCCAGGCCACTTCCGGATCGGTGTAGGCGACTGACGGAATGACGCGCGCGTCGAAATGCGACTTCTGGCCGGCGGCCGCTTCGGCCGCGACATGCGCCTCGTGCACCGCCTTGTGCGCCAGCATCGGCTGGCCGACGATGTCGCCGATCGCGAAGATGTGCGGCACGTTGGTGCGCATCTGCGAATCGACCTGGATGAAGCCGCGCTCGGTGACGGCCACGCCCGCCTTGTCGGCGCCGATCTTCTTGCCGTTCGGGCTGCGGCCGACCGCGACCAGCACCATGTCGTACAGCTGCGGCTCCGGCGCGCTGACCGACGGGTCGGCGCCTTCGAAGCTGACCTTGATCCCTTCCGGCAGCGCTTCCACCGCCACCGTCTTGGTCCTGGTCATCACCTTGCCGAAGCGCTTGTCGTTGAACTTCTGCCAGACCTTGACCATGTCGCGGTCCGCGCCCTGCATCAGGCCGTCCATCATCTCGACCACGTCGATGCGCGCGCCGAGCGTCGAATACACGGTCGCCATTTCCAGGCCGATGATGCCGCCGCCGATCACCAGCATGCGCTTCGGAATCGCGCGCAGCTCAAGCGCGCCGGTGGAGTCGACAATGCGCGGATCCTCCGGCACGAACGGCAGCTTCACCACCGACGAGCCGGCGGCGATGATGGCCTGCTTGAATTGAACGGTCTTCTTGCTGCCGTCGGCGGCGGCAACTTCCAGGTGGTTCGGACTGACGAACTGGCCGACGCCCTGCACCACGTTCACCTTGCGCGACTTCGCCATGCCGGCCAGACCGGTCGTCATCTTCTTGATGACCTTTTCCTTGTACTCGCGCAGCTTGTCGATGTCGATCTGCGGCTTGCCGAAGGTGACACCGTGCGCCGCCATCGCGGCCGTCTCATCGATCACGGCCGCCACGTGCAGCAGCGCCTTGGACGGAATGCAGCCGACGTTCAGGCAGACGCCGCCCAGCGTCGCATACTTTTCGACCAGCACGGTATTCATGCCGAGGTCGGCCGAGCGGAATGCGGCGGAGTAGCCGCCCGGCCCGGCGCCGAGCACCAGCATGTCGCATTCGATGTCGACCTGGCCGGCATAGCTGCTCGCGACGGGCGCGGGAGCCGCCGGTGCGGGAGCGGCGGCCGGTGCAGCGGCAGCCGGCGCAGGTACGGCGGCCGGTGCCGGCGCTGTCGCGCCTTCGGCCGCTTCCAGCAGGAGCAGCAATGAGCCTTGGGAAACCTTGTCGCCCAGCTTGACCTTCATTTCCTTGACCACGCCGGCGTGGCTGGACGGAATCTCCATGCTGGCCTTGTCCGATTCGACCGTGACCAGCGACTGATCGACGCTGATGGCGTCGCCCGGCTTGACCAGCACTTCAATGACTTCGACGTCCTTGAAATCGCCGATATCGGGGACCTTCACTTCAATCATGCTCATAGCGTTAGCTCCGTTTGTTCCCTTCCACCTCGCAGCATGCGTGCTGCTCGGATTCGCACGGCGCAAAGCGATGCTTTGCGAAACCCCGTGCTCATCCCCTGCGAGGGGGAGGGAATAGTTAATGTTATTCCTTCATCGGAAAACTGAATATCCGAAACGGTCCCGATGTGCTCTTGTCGAATTCGGCGCCCGCCTGCACGCCGATTTCCGCGATTTTCCGCGCGTCGTACGCAACGTCCTCATACACCGCGTACATCGCGCCCAATGCGAAATTGCGCCCGCTGCCGATGCCCCAGAAGCGGTCGAAGCTGAACACTTCGCGGTACGAGTACACGCCGAAGATGCCGCTCGGATTGGCGATCAGCGCGGTGATCTGCGACGACTCGTACGGATCGTCCTCGTCTTCCTTGGTGTTCAGGAAATACTTTTCCTTCAGTATTTCGTGCACCTTGGAAAACGTCTCGAACACTTCGTCGCGGCTGTTCAGCCGGCATTCCTCGCCCATGCCGGTCAGCAGCTTGCGCATGACCGGGAAATGGGCGGCGGTGCCGGCCAGCGTGACATAGGATGCCCCGACCGGAAAAACCTTTTCGTTCACTTCATACGCATGCGACAGGCGGGTGTCGCCGAACGTGACCAGGGAATCGGATGCAATCGCGACTTCGTTGTTCTTCTTGACGACTACGCAAGTGGTCATTGTTGATCTCCGTAAAACAAGGATGGCTGGCTCAGGGCCGGTGAAAAGCGAGGGATTGTCTCATTTTCCGCCGGCCCCAAGCCTGTCCCTATCCCCGGATCACAACAGGGTCTTGCGCATGTCGCCCAGCACTTCGGCCAGGTAGACCGTGAAGCGCGCGCCCATCGCGCCGTCGATCACGCGGTGGTCGTACGACAGCGACAGCGGCAGCATCAGGCGCGGCGCGAACTGCTTGCCGTCCCACACCGGCTTGATCGCCGATTTCGACAGGCCGAGGATCGCGACTTCCGGCGCATTGATGATTGGCGTGAATGCGGTGCCGCCGATGCCGCCCAGCGAGGAAATCGTAAAGCTCGCGCCCTGCATGTCGGCCGGTTTCAGCTTGCCTTCGCGCGCCTGCGCCGACAGCTCGCCCATCTCCTGCGCAATCTGCACGATGCCCTTCTTGTCGGCATCCTTGATCACCGGGACCACCAGGCCGTTCGGCGTGTCGGCCGCGAAGCCGATGTTGTAGTACTGCTTGACGATCAGGTTCTCGCCCTTCTCGTCCAGCGACGAATTAAAGACCGGGAACTTCTTCAGCGCGGCGACGCAGGCCTTGATCACGAAGGCCAGCATGGTGAGCTTCACGCCCGATTTCGCCATCGCCGCATTGGAATCCTTGCGGAATTCTTCCAGCTCGGTCACGTCGGCTTCGTCGAACTGCGTCACGTGCGGGATCATCACCCAGTTGCGGTGCAGGTTCGGGCCGCTGATCTTCTTGATGCGCGACAGCGGCTGCAGCTCGGTCGGGCCGAACTTGGAGAAGTCCAGCGACGGCCACGGCAGCAGCTCCAAGCCGATGCCGGCGCCGCCCTTGCCTGCCGGCGCGGCCGCTGCGGCCGGTGCGCCGGCCATCACCGCCTTCACGAAATTCTGCACGTCTTCATGCAGGATGCGGCCCTTCGGGCCGGTGCCGCTCAGTCGGGTCAGGTCGACGCCGAGTTCGCGCGCGAACTTGCGCACCGACGGCGACGCATGCGGCAATGCATGGCCGCCCGTGCGCGGTTCCAGCGCGGCGGTGGGCACCGGCTTGGGTTCCGGCGCCGGCGCGGGTGCGGCAGCCGATGCGGGCGCAGCCGCAAGCGCGGGTGCAGGCGCAGGC
>OFCW01000211.1_pt1 | contig 20630 bp, 19 predicted proteins | sample 1520951 | NCBI WGS metagenome assembly OFCW01 (sample SAMEA4349680, study PRJEB24078) | microbial mat metagenome | biome: Terrestrial Biome; feature: Habitat; material: Microbial Mat | place: India | collected 2012-06-12 | depth 10 m | reverse complement strand
GTACAAAGCGCCGGATACGCCACCCCTTGCCCCGTGCCTTGTCGCCACCCGCCGCGACGAGCAGCCGCAACTGGGCGTCCTGCTCGGCCTGCGCACCCTGGATAGCGGGGCGCTCAGCGCCGATCTGAAATGGTATGCCGGCCCGGTCGAAGCCGGCCGGCTGGTGCGTTCCCCTGCGCAGGAGCGCAACCAGCCGCTCACACCCGGCTTCCTGCTGCACGACGGCAAGCACTATTCGCTGATCGTTCCGGCCACTGCCGGCCTGCGGCTCGATACCCCACTGGGTTTCCAGGGCAGCACCCTGTGCCACTTGCTGCCGACCGAGGTACTGGAACGAGGGGTCGATTTTGTCCGCTATGCAGTGCGCTGGCAATAAAAAGGCCCGCCATCTGGCGGGCCCGGTCTGACCTGGACCGCACCTGGCGGCCACGGCCGGGATCACTCGAATTCGATGATGATCTGGTCGACCGACAGGCTTTCGCCGACGGCAGCGGAGATTTTCTTGACCTTGCAGTCCTGCTCGGCCTTGAGAATGTTTTCCATCTTCATGGCTTCGATGACCGCCAGCTTCTCGCCAGCCTTCACCTCCTGACCGACCTGAACGGCGATTTCGCGCAGCAGGCCCGGCATCGGGGACAGCAGGAACTTGGAGAGGTCGGGCGCCGGCTTCTCGGGCATCAGGGCGAGCAGTTCGGCAGCGCGGGCCGACATGACCATGAAATCGGCGCGCGTGCCCCAGTGGAACAGGCTGTACTTGGTCTTGTGGCGCTCGACCTGCAGCGTGAATTCCTCGCCGTTGCAGGTGCCATTGAACAGCGACTCACCCAGTTTCCAGTCGGACAGGATTTCGTACTGTTCGCCCTTGTACTCGACGTGATAACCGCCCGGAATCGGACGCGCCGTCACTTCGTGGTGCTCGTTGCCTTCCTTGTTCAGGCGGACGACCACCCACTGGTCGCCAACGATGCGCTCGTGGCCCTGCAGCTGGCCGCTGACCGAGGCGGCACGGTCGGTGTAGGCGCGATAAACGTAGGCGGCGACGGAGACCAGCAGGGCCGGATCGTCGTGCGGCACCATCGAAGCATCAAAGCCCTTGGGGTATTCCTTGGCGATGAAGCCGGTGTCGAAGATGCCGGACTGAAAGCGCGGATGCTGCATCAGCGCGGCCTGGAAGGGGATGTTCGACGAGATGCCGCGAATGACGAAACCGTTCAGCGCATCGCGCATGCGGGCGATGGCCTGGTCGCGGGTGGCACCGTGCACGATCAGCTTGGCGATCATCGAGTCGTAATACATCGAGATTTCGCCGCCGTCATAGACACCGGTATCGACGCGAACCTGCCCGGGGATTTCCTTGGGCGGCTGGAACTTGACCAGACGGCCGGTGGAAGGCAGGAAGCCGCGGAAGGGGTCTTCGGCGTTGATCCGGCATTCCATCGCCCAGCCGTTGATCTGGACATCCGCCTGAGTGATCGGCAGCTTTTCGCCGGCCGCGACACGGATCATCTGCTCGACCAGATCCAGCCCGGTGATCAGTTCGGTGACCGGGTGTTCCACCTGCAGGCGGGTGTTCATTTCCAGGAAGTAGAACTCCTTGGTCGCACCCGACACGACGAATTCGACGGTACCGGCCGATTCGTAATTGACGGCGCGGGCCAGGGCAACGGCCTGTTCCCCCATCGCCTTGCGCATCTCGGCATCGACAAAGGGGCTCGGCGCCTCTTCGATGACCTTCTGGTGACGGCGCTGGATCGAGCAGTCGCGCTCGTTCAGATAGACGTAGTTGCCATGGCTGTCGCCGAGTACCTGGATTTCGATGTGGCGCGGTTCCAGCACGTATTTTTCGATGAAGACGCGGTCGTCACCGAAGGAATTGCGCGCTTCGTTGACGCAGGAGGAGAAGCCTTCGAAGGCTTCGGCATCGTTGTAGGCGACGCGCAGCCCCTTGCCGCCACCGCCGGCGGAAGCCTTGATCATCACCGGATAGCCGATCTTCTTGGCGATCTCGACCGCTTCAGCCGGTCCGGAGATGGCATCGTTGTAGCCCGGGATGGTATTGACCTTGGCTTCGATGGCCAGCTTCTTGGACTCGATCTTGTCGCCCATCTTGGCGACCGAATAATGCTTCGGACCGATGAACTTGATGCCCTCTTCTTCCAGACGGCGCGAGAACTCGGCGTTCTCGGACAGGAAGCCGTAACCCGGGTGAACCGCCTCGGCGCCGGTCTGTTTGCAGGCGGCGATGATCTTGTCCATGACCAGGTAGGACTCCTTCGACGCAGCCGGGCCGATACAGACGGCTTCGTCGGCCATGTCGACATGCAGGGCGTCCTTGTCGGCCTCGGAATAGACGGCGACGGTCTTGATGCCCATCTTGCGGGCGGTCTTGATGACGCGGCAGGCAATTTCGCCGCGGTTGGCAATCAGAATCTTCTTGAACATGTTCGTTTTTCTCCCTGACGCTTACAGAGGAATGTTGCCGTGCTTGCGCCACGGGTTGTCGAGTTTCTTGTCGCGCAGCATGGCCAGCGAACGGGCGATCCGCTTGCGGGTGGCGTGCGGCATGATGACGTCGTCGATGAAGCCGCGGGCGCCGGCCACGAACGGGTTGGCGAACTTGGCCTTGTACTCGGCTTCGCGCTGGGCGAGCTTCTCGGGATCGTTCTTTTCCTCGCGGAAAATGATTTCCACGGCGCCTTTCGGACCCATGACGGCGATTTCCGCCGACGGCCAGGCCAGGTTGACATCGCCGCGCAGGTGCTTGGACGACATCACGTCATACGCGCCGCCGTAGGCCTTGCGGGTGATCACGGTGACCTTCGGCACGGTGCATTCGGCGTAGGCGTAGAGCAGCTTGGCGCCGTGCTTGATGATGCCGCCGTATTCCTGGGCGGTGCCCGGCATGAAGCCCGGCACGTCGACGAAGGTGACGACCGGGATGTTGAAGGCGTCGCAGAAACGGACGAAACGGGCGGCCTTGATCGAGGACTTGATGTCCAGACAGCCGGCCAGGACCAGCGGCTGGTTGGCGACGATGCCGACCGGATGGCCGTCGATACGGCCGAAACCGATGATGATGTTCTTGGCGTAATCCGGCTGCAGTTCGAAGAAGTCGCTGTCGTCGACGACCTTGATGATCAGCTCCTTCATGTCATACGGCTTGTTGGCGTTATCCGGAACCAGGGTATCGAGCGAATAATCCATGCGGTCGGCCGGGTCGTTAGTCGGCGTGACCGGCGGCTTCTCGCGGTTGTTGGCCGGAATGAAGTTCATGAAGCGGCGCAGCATGGACAACGCTTCGACATCATTCTCGAAGGCCAGGTCGGCGACGCCGGACTTGGTCGTGTGGGTCACGGCACCGCCCAGTTCCTCGGCGGTGACGTCTTCGTGGGTCACGGTCTTGACCACTTCCGGGCCGGTCACGAACATGTAGGAGGAGTCCTTGACCATGAAGATAAAGTCGGTCATCGACGGCGAGTACACCGCACCGCCGGCGCAGGGGCCCATGATCATCGAGATCTGCGGCACGACACCGGAGGCCATCACGTTACGCTGGAACACGTCGGCATAACCGCCCAGGGAAGCAACGCCTTCCTGGATGCGGGCGCCGCCCGAGTCGTTCAGGCCGATCACCGGCGCGCCGACCTTCATCGCCTGGTCCATGACCTTGCAGATCTTTTCGGCGTGGGTTTCCGACAGCGAGCCGCCGAACACGGTGAAATCCTGCGAAAAAACGAAAACCAGACGGCCGTTGATGGTGCCGTAACCGACGACCACGCCATCACCCGGGGTCTTTTCAGCCTGGTCCATGCCGAAGTCGACACAGCGGTGCTCCTTGAACATGTCCCATTCTTCGAACGAACCCGGATCGAGCAACAGCTCGATACGCTCGCGGGCGGTCAGCTTGCCCTTTTTGTGCTGGCTGTCGATACGCTTCTGGCCACCGCCGAGGCGGGCCAGTTCACGCTTTTTTTCCAGCTGGCGGATGATGTCGTGCATAAAAAACTCCCTCTGAGTTACGACGATTGGTGTTTCAGGTAGTCGAGCAGCGCATACGCGGCCGCAGCCGGGGTCGTATGCCCTTCCTCGACGGATCGGGTGAGCGCAGGCAGGTTCTCCTGCACACGGGGATGCTGGCGGAAATACTGGCGCAAGCCGGAGTCGATCAATTGCCACATCCAGCTCAGTGCCTGATGCTGGCGCTTGGCGGCAAATTCGCCGGTCGGCTTGAGCGCAGCCTGAAATTTCTCGACCTGCTCCCAGAAATCGGCGATGCCTTCCTTGTGCAGGGCCGACAGCGCAATAACCGGCGGGGACCAGTTGGGCGAGGCCGGACGCAACATGTGCAGTGCGTTGCGCCACTGGGCACGGACCACGGCCGTCGCCTGCTTGTCGATGTCGGCCTTGTTGATGACGACCAGGTCGGCGATCTCGACGATGCCCTTCTTGATCGCCTGCAGATCGTCGCCGGCATTCGGCAACTGGAGCAGGCAGAACATGTCGACCATGCCGGCCACCGTCGTTTCCGACTGGCCGACGCCGACCGTCTCGATGATGATCACATCGTAGCCGGCCGCCTCGCACAGCAGCATGGCTTCCCGCGTCTTCTCCGCGACGCCGCCGAGCGAGCCGGCGGACGGACTGGGGCGGATGAATGCCTCGTCGCGCTGACTGAGCAATTCCATGCGCGTCTTGTCGCCGAGGATGGAACCGCCGGTCACCGTGGACGACGGGTCGATTGCCAGCACGGCGAGTTTCTTGCCCTGTTCGATCAGCCAGACGCCGAGCGCCTCGATGAACGTGGACTTGCCCGCCCCCGGCACACCGGAGATGCCGATGCGGATGGCATTGCCGGTCCTGGGCAGCAGCGCGCTCAGCACCTGCTGCGCGCGCTGCTGGTGATCGGCCCGAGTGGACTCGATCAGCGTGATGGCCTTGGCCAGCGCCCGGCGCTGGCCGGCCAGGACACCGTCGACCAGTTGCCGGTCGGCCTCGGACAGAAGATTGGCGCGCACCGGAGCGTCGTCCAGCTTCATCCGGCTTTAGCCGCGCGCCTTCTTGATTTCTTCCAGCACCTTGCGGGCGGAATCCTCGATGCGGGTGCCCGGACCGAAGATGGCCTTGGCACCGGCCGCATACAGGGCATCGTAGTCCTGTGCCGGAATGACGCCGCCGGCGAAGACAATGATGTCATCGGCGCCCTGCTCCTTCAGGCACTGGATGATTTGCGGCACCAGCGTCTTGTGACCGGCCGCCAGCGACGAGCAGCCGATGGCATGCACGTCGTTCTCGATGGCCTGGCGGGCCGCCTCTTCCGGGGTCTGGAAGAGGGGGCCCATGTCGATGTCGAAACCGAGGTCGGCATAGGCGGTAGCAACCACCTTGGCGCCCCGGTCATGACCGTCCTGGCCGAGCTTGGCGATCATGATACGCGGCCGGCGGCCTTCTTCTTCGGCAAACTTGGCGACATCGGCCTTGATCTGTTCCCAGCTTTCCTGACCTTGCACGACCCCTCCGTAAACCCCCGAAATGGTCTGGTTGTTGGCGCGGAAGCGGCCGAAGACTTTTTCCAGCGCATCGGACACCTCACCCACCGTGGCGCGCAGGCGGATGGCCTTGACAGTCAGGTCGAGCAGGTTGCCTTCGCCGGTTTCGGCGGCCTTGTTCAGCGCGTCCAGCGCCGCAGTGACGGCTGCGCTGTCGCGGGTGGCACGGATCTGCTTGAGGCGGGCGATCTGGGCCTCACGGACGGCGTGGTTGTCGATGTCGAGAATCTCGATCGGGTCTTCCTTGGCCAGCTTGTACTTGTTGACGCCGACGATGACATCCTTGCCCGAGTCGATGCGGGCTTGCTTGTCGGCAGCGCAGGTCTCGACCTGCATCTTGGCCCAGCCGGATTCGACAGCCTTGGTCATGCCGCCCATGGCTTCGATTTCCTGGATGATGCCCCAGGCCTTGTCGGCCATGTCCTGGGTCAGCTTTTCCATCATGTAGGAACCGGCCCAGGGGTCGATCACATTGGTGATGTGGGTTTCTTCCTGGATGATGAGCTGGGTGTTGCGGGCGATGCGGGCCGAGAACTCGGTCGGCAGCGCAATCGCTTCGTCGAGCGCGTTGGTGTGCAGCGACTGGGTGCCGCCGAAGACGGCTGCCATCGCTTCGATGGTGGTGCGCACGACGTTGTTGTAAGGATCCTGCTCGGTGAGCGACCAGCCGGAGGTCTGCGAGTGGGTACGCAGCATCATCGACTTGGGGTTCTTGGCGCCGAAGCCGGACATGATGCGGTGCCACAACAGACGCGCGGCGCGCATCTTGGCGATTTCCAGGTAGAAATTCATGCCCACCGCCCAGAAGAAGGACAGGCGGCCGGCGAAGGTGTCGACGTCCATGCCGGCGGCGATGCCGGTGCGCACGTATTCCATACCGTCAGCCAGCGTGAAGGCCAGCTCGATGGCCTGGTTGGCCCCGGCTTCCTGGATGTGGTAACCCGAAATCGAGATCGAGTTGAACTTCGGCATGTGCTGCGCCGTGTAGCTGAAGATGTCGGCGATGATCTTCATCGACGGCTTGGGCGGATAAATATAGGTGTTCCGCACCATGAACTCTTTGAGAATGTCGTTCTGGATGGTGCCGGACAACTGCTCCTGCTTCACGCCCTGCTCCTCGGCGGCCACGATGTAGCCGGCAAGGATGGGCAGCACCGCACCGTTCATGGTCATCGAAACGGAAATCTTGTCGAGCGGGATGCCGTCGAACAGGATCTTCATGTCCTCGACCGAGTCGATCGCCACGCCGGCCTTGCCCACGTCGCCGACGACACGGGGATTGTCGGAGTCGTAACCGCGGTGCGTCGCCAGATCAAACGCGACGGAAACGCCCTGACCGCCGGCGGCCAGCGCCTTGCGGTAAAACGCGTTGGATTCCTCGGCGGTCGAGAAGCCGGCGTACTGGCGGATGGTCCACGGCTTGACCGCATACATGGTCGGCTGCGGGCCGCGCAGGAAAGGGGCGACGCCGGGGAGCGTGTCGGCGTACGGCAGGTTCTCGACGTCCTTCTTGGTATACAGCGCCTTGACGGCCAGACCTTCCGGGGTGTGCCAGACCAGATTATTGACATCGCCACCCGGGGATTGCTTGGCCGCGAGCTTTTCCCAGACATCCAGGTTATTGGAATCAAAGAACTTTTCAGACATGACACACCCCTCGACAATTCGATTTTTTGCGGCCGATGATGCAGAATTCAAAATTCTACGCCTTTGGGCCAAGCTTGACATAGCTAGCCCTACATAATACTTTATCCATAATTATGGAGGCAAGTCGGCAAAGAACGGACGCCTCGCCACACCACGAACGAGACCATGAACCGCATTGCACCCACCGCGCTTTACCAGGAAGTCGCCGAGCGACTCCGGCAACGCATCTTCGCGCATGAACTGCCTCCGGGCACCTGGATCGACGAACAAAAGCTCGCCGAGCAGTACGGCATTTCGCGCACTCCGCTGCGCGAAGCCCTGAAAGTGCTGGCCTCGGAGGGATTGGTCGAACTGCGTCCCCGCCGCGGTTGCTACGTCACGGAAATTTCCCGGCAGGATCTCGACGACATCTTCCCGCTGATGGCCATGCTGGAAGGCCGCTGTGCCGCCGAAGCAGTAAAGAACGCCAAGCCGGCCGACATTGCCGTGCTGCAAGACATCCATGCCCGCCTTGAAGCGGCCGCACGCGATGGGCGGATCGATGCCTTCTTCGAGGCGAACCAGGAGTTCCACAAGAAGATTCAGGAGTTGTCGGGCAACCGCTGGCTGCTCTCGGTCATTCAGGACCTGCGCAAGGTGCTCAAGCTGTCGCGCCTGCACTCCCTGTCGCTCGAAGGCCGCCTGCAGCAATCACTGGACGAGCACCGCCTGATCATGGCCGCCCTGGCCGCCAGCGATGCGAGCAAGGCCGAAAAGCTGATGCACGACCATCTGCTGTCCGGCCGCGAGGCGCTCGCCAAAATGGATGCCAAGGCGGCCAAGGCCGCCTGACGCCATCCCCGCGGCCCTTCAACACGGGCAAAGGGCCGCACCGCATTACCGTCACATCCGTCACGAACTGCGCATGGCGCCGCTCCAGAACCGGACGGATGCCGTTGGCCACCCATACACCCATAAATAAAATCCCCGCCCCGCGCAAGGCGGAACGGGGATGGCAACAGCCCTCCGGCACCCCCGCTCGACGGGGATGCGCCGGATGGCGGGCGATCAGTGATTGCTGGCCGCAGCTGCGCCGTAACCCGTCTGGGCCCGGACATACTGGTCGTCGAAAGCCTCGATTTCCTGGCTGGCAGCAACACTCGAATCGCTCTTCGACATGACGAAAGCCAGCAGGAAGGCGACCGGCATGGCGAACAGGGCCGGCTGGGTGTAGGGGAAGAGCGGCGCGGCGTTGCCCAGCACGTCCACCCATACCGATTTCGAGAAGAGCACGAACAGCACGGCGGAAATCAGGCCGCCGTAACCGCCCCACAGCGCGCCCTTGGTGGTCAGCCCCTTCCAGTACATCGACAGGATTAGCACCGGGAAGTTGGCGGCCGCGGCAACGCCGAAGGCCAGGCCGACCATGAAGGCGATGTTCTGCTTCTCGAAGAGGATGCCGAGCACGATGGCCACGGCGCCGAGACAGATGGTGGCAATCTTGGAGACGCGGATTTCAGCCGCTTCCGAAGCCTGGCCCTTCATGATGACGCGGGCGTAGAGGTCGTGCGAAATGGCAGAAGCGCCGGCCAGCGCCAGGCCCGACACGACGGCCAGGATGGTGGCGAAGGCCACGGCCGCCAGGAAGCCGAGCAGCATGTTGCCACCGACCGCCTTGGCCAGGTGCATGGCGACCATGTTGCCGCCGCCGATCAGCTTGCCACCGACGTTGCCCCCTTCGAAGAATTCCGGGTTCTGGCCGACGATCAGGATGCCGGCCAGGCCCATCAGGAAGATCACGTTGAAGAAGTACGCCACGAAACCGGAGGCATAGAGCACCGACTTGCGGGCTTCCTTGGCGTCGGTCACGGTGAAGAAGCGCATCAGGATGTGGGGCAGACCGGCCGTGCCGAACATCAGGCCGAGACCGAGGGAGATCGCGGTAACCGGATCCTTGAGCAGGGCGCCCGGATACATCAGCTTGTCGCCCAGCTTATGAACGGCCGTCGCCTTTTCCATCAGATTGGCGAAGGAGAACCCGAACTCGCTCATCGCCAGCACCATGACCAGCGTCCCCCCCGACAACAGCATGCAGGCCTTGATGATCTGCACCCAGGTCGTGGCGACCATGCCGCCGAAGGTCACGTACACCATCATCAGGATGCCGACGGCAAAGATGGCAACGTTGTATTCCAGACCGAAGAGCAGCTTGATCAGCTGACCGGCACCGACCATCTGGGCAATCAGGTAGAAGCAGACGACGGTCAGCGAGGAAACCGCAGCCATCGTGCGCACCTTGCCTTGATCGAGGCGGTAGGCGGTGATGTCGGAGAAGGTGAACTTGCCCAGGTTGCGCAGGCGTTCGGCCATCAGGAAGAGGATGATCGGCCAGCCGGCAAAGAAGCACAGCATGTAGATGTAACCATCGTAGCCCTGGGTATAGACCATCGCGGTCAGACCGAGCAGCGTCGCGGCCGACATGTAGTCGCCGGCAATCGCGAGGCCGTTCTGGAAGCCGGTGATACCCCCGCCGGCCGTGTAGAAATCGGCGGTCGACTTGGTGCGGCTGGCCGCCCAGTAGGTGATCCCCATGGTCAGCGCCACGAAGATGCAGAACATGATGATGGCGTGCCAGTTGGTCGCCTGCTTCTCCGTCTGGGCGACGGCGTCGGCCGCGAAGGCCAGGGCGCTGAAGCCGAGAAGGCCCAGCGAGGTCATCAGCGTACGCAGCATTATTGGTTCTCCTTCCAGGCTTCCTTGACGATTTCCTGGGTCAGGGTGTCGAACTCACCGTTGGCGCGCTGGACGTAAATCGCCGTCAGCACCCAGAAGAAGATGAACATGAAAAGTTCGACGGCAACCCCCACCGTCAACCGCGACCCTTCGCTCACCGGCTGGCCGAGCGACTGCGGGTTGAAGGCGACCACCATCACGAAACCGTAGAACATGGTCAGAACAATGGCCGCCAAAGTCCAGGCAAACCGGCCGCGACGCGCCACCAGTTCCTGAAACTTCGGATTGGCCCGCATTCGCTTATACATCGCGCTGCTCATGGCTTTTCTCCCTAATTAATAATTACGAATACAGCATTCAATATTATATCTTATATAAGACGTCGGGACACGAATTTCGCATTCGTAAATTGCCCCCTGCCGGTCGCGGGATGTCCGGCCACGCCCGGCCCGGCCGCTTCCCGTCGGCCTATTGCCGGCGATTTCCGGGATAATTCCTGTTTTTCACACGACGGACTCACCGATGGCCACGGTCAACTGCAGCACGAATGGGGAAATCGCCACCCTGACCCTGAACAACCCGGACAAGCTCAACGCCATCGACCTTGCGATGTGGCAGCAACTGGCCGCCAGCATGCAGCGCCTGGCCGAAGACGACACGATCCGCTGCGTCGTCATCCGGGGAGCTGGCGACGCAGCGTTTGCCGCCGGCGGCGATCTGGAGGAATTCGTGACAGCCCGGGCAACACTGGACCAGGCACTGCACTACCATGGCGAGGTCGCCCGGGCACTCAACGCCATCGCCGACTGCCCACATCCGACAGTGGCCCTGATCAAGGGCGCCTGCATTGGCGGCGGCCTCGAAATCGCCGGCGTCTGCGACCTGCGCATTGCCGGCGAAAGCGCCCGCTTCGGCGCGCCGATCAACAAGCTTGGCTTTTCGATGTATCCCGGTGAAATGGACGGGCTCTTGCGCCTGGCCGGACCGGCGGTCATCAAGGAAATCCTGCTCGAAGGACGTATCCTGAACGCCCGCGAGGCCTACGAAAAAGGCCTCCTGACCCGCGTCGTCGGAGACGAACAGGTCGAGGACGAAACCTATGCCACGGCGCGGCGCATCTGCAACGGCGCGCCGCTGGTCGCCGGCTGGCACAAACAATGGATCCGCCGCCTGCTCGACGGACGGCCGCTGAGCGACCAGGAAAAGGCCGACTCCTTCGCCTTCCTCGGCACCGAGGACTACCAGGAAGGGCTGCGCGCCTTCCTGGAAAAGCGCAAGCCGGTTTTCAAGGCGCGCTGATCAGCCACCGAACACCGTGTGCAACATCTTCGCCGAGAGCAGGATCAAGACTCCGGCGAAGATTTTTTTCAGGGTGGCAACCGGCAGGCGATGCGCCAGATGGGCACCGAGCGGCGCGGTAAAGAAGGAAACGACGCTGATCAACACCAGGGCCGGCACGAAAACATAGCCCAGCGCCCCGGACGGCAGACCGGCGCTGCCCCAGCCATTGATCAGATAACCGGCGGCACCGGCCAGCGCGATCGGCAGACCGATGGCGGCGGAAGTGCCGATCGCATGCTGCATCCTGACGTTGCACCAGGTCATGAAGGGCACCGACAACGAGCCGCCCCCGATCGCCACCAGCGCCGAAATCACGCCGATCCCCGCCCCGAACCCGACCAGCCCGCCGGCACCGGGCAATTCGCGCGACGGCTTCGGCTTGACATTGAGGATCATCTGCACCGACACATAAGCCATGAAGCAGCCAAAGAAAATGGCCAGCGGCCGGGTGGGCGCCGAGGCGGCGATGAAGGTGCCGGCAAAGGTGCCGGCCAGCACGCCCGGCGCGATCCCCCTGACGATATCCCAGCGCACGGCGCCATGGGCATGATGGGCGCGCAGGCTGGAGATCGAAGTCAGCACGATGGCCGCCATCGACGTGCCGAGGGCCAGATGCACCATATGCTCGCGCGGAAAGCCCTGTGCCGCGAACATCGTTGTCAGGACCGGCACCATGATGCCGCCGCCGCCCACGCCAAGCAGCCCGGCAAAGAACCCGACGAAGGCGCCCAGCACCAGGTAGGCCAGCAACCACTCCAAACCCATCGTGTTACCTCTCGAAATTGTCGATGCCGAGCAGTTGCCCGGCAATGAAAGCCCACTCTCCGGGCGTTACCGGCGTAATCGACAAGCGGTTGCCGGGCGCCAGGAGGCGCATGGTAGCAAGTTCGGGGTAGCGACGCAGTTCGCCGAGCGGCAGAAAACGGGTTTTCCCCACAAAGCGGACATCGCGCAGCAGCCAGCGCGGCTTGTCCGGCAGCGATTTCGGGTCATGGTAGGGACTGGCCGGATCGAACTGGGTTGCATCCGGATAAGGCTCGGAGCAGACCGCGCACAGCCCGGCAATGCCGGGCGTGGCGCAGCCGGAATGATAGAAGAAGGCCAGATCGCCAACCTGCATCGCATCGCGCATGAAATTGCGCGCCTGATAGTTGCGCACGCCGAACCACGGTACCGTGGCCAGTCTGGCGAGGTCATCGATCGATACCTCGTCCGGCTCCGATTTCATCAACCAGTACTGCATTGAACGCCTCGCCAAAAAGGAAACGGGTGGCAGACAAATCTGCCACCCGTCGCGTTGGGTCCCCGCGAGTGCCGTCAGGCCGGCATCCTGAACCGAGGTTCAGAGTGGCTGCTTTCCTCCCGCATCAGGCACGCTCGACAAGGAGCACGCACAACAGCGGTTTCAATGGTCCGCAACCGATGCCAATCAGCATTGGTTCAAGGAATATATGGCCTTAACAAACACCGCAGGGAACACAGGTCGGGCCAAGCCACCCCGCAACGGCCGGTCAGATGTCCAGTTGCTGCTGGGGGGCCAGCACGGCATCCAGCCGCGCTCCCATGTCACCGATTCTACGCTTCGTTTCAGAAGTATCAACCGCCTCGACGAACGCTTTGTGCGACACGCCGACGGCCGACAGATGTTCGTGCGCAATGTTCAGCGCCGCCATCACGGCCACCCGTTCGGCAATGGTGTTCTTGGTGCGCTGCGCGATTTCGCGCATCTTCCCGTCGACCAGTTCAACGGCGGCCAGCAACGCGTCGCGCTCTTCCGGCGAACAGGCCACGCGGTATTCGCGGCCCATGATCTTGACGTCGAGGTAATTCGGCTCGGCGCTCATCTCAGGCATCCTCGGGAATCTTGTCCATCAGGCCTTCGAGACGCTCGCGAGCAGCCGTCATCGTCTGGCGCAGATGCAGCCGCTCGGCCTCGGCCGCGACCATCCGGTTTCTCAAAACCTCGTTTTCGGCACGCAACTGTTGGATCAGCGCAACGGCCTGTTCGATCTTGGTTTCGAGGGCTTCGAGTTCGACATTCATGGGCCGCACTATAGTGGCAAAAATGTCGCATGGTCAAGGACTAAGCCTTTATTCTGAAAGTGGTTTATAGCACTGGCCCGATGTCTGCCGGATGCAGTGCAACCGGTTTATCTGTAGAATGCGCGCCGTCTCAGGTGCTGCGCACGGATTCTCCAGGCGCAGTTAAACGGGAAAGCGGTGCGTCTGCCCGACAGACCATTCCGCTGCTGCCCCCGCAACGGTAAGCAAGTGCGGGCGTATCACAGTGCCACTGGGTGACAACCTGGGAAGGCGATACGTCAAGACTTGCAAGCCCGGATACCGGCCTGGAACACCCATCGGAAGTGCCACGGGGTGGTGGCGCCTGTTCCCTGATACAGACCTTTCCCCCGCGCGCTTTCTTGCCAACATCATGCCGGCATGCGGGGACGCCTGCCGGGAAAGGAAAGCCCATGAAATTCCGCTTGAAACCCCTGGGAGCCCTGCTCCCTCTCGCCATCTCCTGTCCGTCGTTCGCTGCGGACCCAACAAGCACCCTCGATCCCGTCTTCGTCACCGCCGCGCGTCAAGCGCAACGAGCCAGCGAGGTCCTTTCCGACATCTCGGTGATTGATGCCGAAGAATTACGCCGGGCAGGCCCGAATGCCAGCATCAACGACATACTGGCGCGCCAACCGGGTATCGAAATTGCACGTCGCGGCGGGCTGGGAACCGACTCTTCCGTATTCATCCGTGGCAGCAATAACAATCACGCCCTTGTCCTGGTCGACGGCATGCGCCTCGGATCAACCACGACAGGAGCACCGGCCTGGGGATTCATTCCGCTCGAACAAGTGGAGCGTATCGAAATCATTCGCGGCTCATGCTCCTCGCTCTATGGCTCAGATGCCATTGGTGGTGTCATCCAGATTTTCACCAAGCGAGGCGAAGGCCCCCTCAATGTATTTGCCGAAGCAGGCTACGGCTCGTGGAACACCAGCAGTCTGGCAGCAGGCCTCTCCGGGTCGGCCGACGGCTGGCGATACAACTTCCAGTTGGCACACAAGGAAAGCGACAGCTATTCATCGGTTCGCAACCCCAAAAACAGTGCCTACAATCCCGACACGGACGGATATGAAATGACAACGAGTTCCGGGGGCTTGTCTTATTCCCCGGCCGAAGGACACGAAATCGGTGTCAGCTACCTGTATTCGGAAGGGTGGAACCGTTACGACAGCACCCCCAAGGCCAGGGATTTCAAACAATCGCAAATCATCTATGGCGCCAATGTGTTCAGTCGCAATCAGCTGACGAAGCATTGGGTCAGCACGCTGAAAATTGGACAAAGTGCCGACCGCGCCCAGCAATACGCCAATGCGGTTCCCGGATCGCTGATCGAATCGACGCAGACCCAATACCAATGGCAGAACGACATTGCCTTGCCCGTTGGCACCGGGCTGCTCGCCGTGGAACGTACTGAACAGTCGGTTTCCGGCTCCGTCAATTACGACGTCAAGGATCGCACGATCAATGCCTATTTGGCCGGATGGCAGGGCAAGCTGGGCGATCATCGCGCCCAGTTCAACGCGCGCTACGACGACAATTCCCAGTTCGGCAGCAAAACGACCGGCTCGCTGGCCTATGGCTACCAGATTTCCCGCGACTGGCGTGCCAATGCCTCTTATGGAACAGGATTCAAGGCCCCGACATTCAATGATCTATACTGGCCCGGATCCGGCAATCCACTGCTGAAGCCCGAAGAGTCGCGCAATCGTGAAATCAGCGTTCACTACGAGACAAACGACCATCACGCTTCGCTGACTTACTACCAGAACAAGATCACCAACCTGGTTGAGTGGGCGCCGAACTCATCCGGATTGTGGTTTCCTGCCAACGTGGCCAAGGCCAAATTGAGCGGCTGGACCCTGGCCTACGATGGGCGAATAGCCGACTTCCGGCTCAATGCCAGTATAGATTGGCAAGATCCGCAGGATGTCGACCGCGACAAGGTGCTGCGTTATCGCGCCAAGGAAATCGGCAAACTTGGGATTCAGCGTGACTTTGGCGATTTCAGCATTGGCGGTGAAGTGCTTGCCAGCGGCAAGCGTTACAACGACGTGGCCAACACGCAAATCCTTCCTGGCTACGCCGTCGTCAATCTGACTGCGGCTTATCGCTTCGCACGCGACTGGTCAATTTTTGCCCGAGCCAACAATATCTTTGATCGGGACTATGAATTGATTCGCGACTACGCAACGCCGAAAGCCAATTTCTTCGTCGGTCTCCGCTACAGTCCGAAATAATTCTCCATGCCCACCCGCCGTCGCGCCATCCTGATTCTTGCCGCCCTCTGCCTGCTGGCCGTGGGCAGTTTCATGCTGGCGCTGACGGTGGGCAGCTTCAAGGTGGCCACTGCTGATGTGTTTGCCGCCCTGCTGGGGCGCGAGGGCAGCGGCGGGGAGGTTGTCCTGCAGTTGCGTCTGCCGCGCGCCATCGCCGGTTTTGCCTGCGGCGGACTGCTGGCCCTGGCCGGCGCCCTGATGCAGGTGCTGTTGCGCAATCCGCTGGCCGATCCTTACGTGCTGGGCATTTCGGGCGGGGCCGGCGTCGGGGCGATGTTTGCCATCCTGATCGGTCTGCCGGCGCTGGGCATCGACGGCCTGGCCTTTGCCGGTGCGCTCGGCGCGATGTTCATCGTCTTCGGCCTGGCGCATGGCGACGGCAGCTGGACGCAGACCCGGCTGCTGCTCACCGGGGTGATCGTCGCCGCCGGCTGCGGCGCGCTGGTCGCCTTGATGCTGGCCATCGCAGAAGAACACAAGCTGCGCGGCATGTTGTTCTGGTTGATGGGCGATCTCGGCCAGGGCGGGCAATGGTGGCCGCCCCTGACGGCGCTGGCCGTAGCGCTGACGCTGGCCATGCCGTTCGCCCGTGAACTGAACCTGCTGTCGCGCGGTCTGCTGCAGGCACAGGCGCTGGGCGTCGCCGTTGATCGCCTGCGTTACGCCATCTACCTGCTCGCCTCGCTGGCCACGGCGGCTTCGGTTACGACGGCCGGTTCGATCGGTTTCGTTGGCCTGGTCGTGCCCCATCTGGTGCGGCTGGCCGTCGGCAACGACCAGCGCCTGCTGCTGCCGGCCTCGGTGCTCGCCGGCGGCTCGCTGCTGGTGCTGGCGGATACGCTGGCCCGTACGCTGATCGCGCCGCAGCAATTGCCGGTCGGCGTGCTGACGGCGCTGATCGGGGTGCCGGTCTTCCTCTTCCTGCTGTCGAGGCAGCCGAAATGAGCCAGTTGCTGATCGAAGCCCGCCAGTTGCGTGTCTCCATCGGCGACAAGGCCATCATCGACCGCCTCAACCTCGGCGTGGCAAGCGGTGAGCGCCTGGCCATCCTGGGCCGCAACGGGGCGGGCAAGTCGACCCTGCTGTCCACCCTGGCCGGCCTGCGCAAACCGGCCAGCGGGGCCGTGCTGCTCGCGGGCGAGGACGCCGCCCTGCTGCATCCGCGGCAGGCTGCGCTGCGCCGGGCCTGGCTGGGTCAGTTCCAGAACGATCCGTTCGGGTCGACGGTGCTGGAAACGGCCCTCACCGGACGCCACCCACACCTCGGCCGTTGGGACTGGGAATCGACGCGCGACGCCGAACTGGCCCGCGGCGCCCTGCGCGCGGTAGGGCTGGCCGGCATGGAAGAGCGGCAGATCCACACCCTGTCGGGCGGCGAACGCCAGCGGCTGGCCATCGCCACGCTGCTCACCCAGGCAGCCCCGCTCTACCTGCTCGACGAGCCCTTGTCCCACCTCGATCTCAACCACCAGATGGCCGTGCTCGAACTGTTCGCCGGCACCGCCCGTGACTGCGGCGCCGGCGTCGTCATGGTCCTGCACGACCCGGCACTGGCCCATCGCTTCTGCGACCGGGCACTGCTGGTTTATGGCGACGGCCAGACCCGGCTGGGGCCGGTCGACGACATCCTGACGGCGACCACGCTGTCCGAACTCTACGGTTATGGCCTGCGGCAGATCGAAGACCGCGGCCATCGCTGCTTCATTCCGGAATAGAACATGAACATGACGCACGAACAACGCATGCAGAAAAAAAAGGCCGTCGTCGACGGCAAGATCGCCGCCGCGCAGGAAGCGCGCGGCGTGCTGGTGGTCAATACCGGCAACGGCAAGGGCAAGTCGAGCGCGGCTTTCGGCGTCGTTGCCCGCGCCCTCGGCCACGGCCTGCAGGTCGGCGTCGTGCAGTTCGTCAAGGGCCGTTCGGACACCGGCGAAGAAGCCTTTTTCCGCCGCCAGGCCGGCGTGCGCTGGCATGTCGGCGGCGAGGGCTTCACTTGGGAAACCCAGGACAAGGAGCGCGACGCCCGCGCCGCCCAGGCCGCCTGGGAAATCGCTTGCGGCCACCTGAGCGACCCGGCCATTGGCCTCGTCGTGCTCGACGAAATGACCTACGCCTTCAAGTACGGCTGGCTGGACCTCGACACCGTCATCGCCAGGCTGCTGTCGCGCCCCTTGATGCAGCACGTCATCATCACCGGCCGCGCCGCCCCCGAGGCACTGCGCGAGGTGGCCGACACGGTAAGCGACATCGGCATGGAAAAGCACGCCTTCCAGAGCGGCATCAAGGCCATGCCGGGACTGGAGTTCTGATTCTGGCCTGTTCAATCATTTTTCATTAGAATCGTAGCCTTTCGGGTGCCCGCGCTTGTTTTGCAAGCAAGGGTGAAACGGGAAGCCGGTGACCTCGCGCAAGCGGGCATTCCGGCGCAGCCCCCGCTGCTGTAAGCCTGACGACTCCGCATCCGCCACTGTGTTCGCACGGGAAGGCGCGGGGAAGGACGACGGCGAGCCAGAAGACCGGCCCGAAAACGTTGTGGTGCCATTCTCCGGGGTGATGAGAACGGTTCTGAAGCGATGCCCGGTCTGGTGTCTCCGTGATGCCCGTCCCCGGCCTCTCCTCCGATCCGCATCTTCCCCCGGTGGTTTTTGTTGCTTCGGGGAGAAGTCATGCACATCATGGAAGGTTTCCTTCCAGTCGAGCACGCGCTCGGCTGGACCGCCGCGTCGGCGCCCTTTGTCGCCCTCGGCATTCGTTCGCTGCAACGCCAGCTGGGCGCGCAACCGGAACAGCGCATGCTGCTCGGTGTCGCCGCTGCCTTTTCCTTCGTCCTCTCGGCACTCAAGCTGCCGTCCGTGACCGGCAGTTGCTCGCACCCGACCGGCGTTGGCCTCGGTGCCCTGCTCTTCGGACCGCTGGCCATGGTCCCGGTCGGCCTTGTCGTCCTGCTCTTTCAGGCCCTGCTGCTCGCCCACGGCGGCCTGACCACGCTGGGCGCCAACCTGTTCGCGATGGCCATCGTCGGCCCCCTGATGGCCTACGGGGTGTTCCGCCTGCTCAACGGCCTGGGCACCCCCCTCGCGGTCGCGGTGTTTGCCGCAGCCTGCCTCGGTGATCTGGCCACCTACCTGACCACCAGCCTGCAACTGGCCTGGGCCTTCCCCGATCCAGCCGGCGGCTTTGCCGCATCGCTCCTCAAATTCGGCGGCATCTTCGCGCTCACGCAGATACCACTTGCCATCAGCGAAGGGCTGCTGACCGTTCTGGTGGTCAATGCGCTACGCCGCTTCAATGCCGAGGAACTGCGCCACCTGCCGCTGTTCGCCCGGCGTGGGGTGCGGGCATGAAGCCGCGGAACGGGCTGTTGATCGCAGCCATCATCCTGCTCACAGCCTTGCCGCTGTGGCTGGTCCCGCAAGCGGCCCGCGATCCGGAAGGCGGACCGGCAGCCTTTGGCGGGGCCGACGAGCGTGCCCAGCAGGCTATCGGCCAGATCGCCCCGGACTACCAGCCGTGGTTCTCGCCGCTGCTCGAACCGGCGAGCAGTGAAATTGCCTCGCTGCTGTTTGCCCTGCAGGCTGCGCTCGGGGCCGGTGTGATCGGCTACTGGCTGGGTTGTGCCGTTACCCGCGACCGCTGGCGCCGGCAAGCCGAAGACCAGACGAAGAATGAGGCAAAGCGCCGTGTTGATTGAGCAGGCGGCTTATGGCAACCGCTGGCGCCGCGTCAGCCCGGCGGCCAAGGGCACCTTTGCCCTGGGCGGCTTGATGGCCGCCTTTGCCGCACCGACACCGGCGGCCGCGCTGCTCGTCGCCGTGCTGCTGGCCGGAGTCGCCTGCCTGGGCGCCGGCGTGGCCCCGACGCTCTACCTGCGGGTGGCAGCGCCCGCCCTGGGTTTTCTGGCCCTTTCCGCTCCCGGCCTCTGCATCGCGCTCGACAGCGATTTCGCCTGGCACTGGGTCCCGGATGCCGGGCCGCGCATGGCAAGCCTGGCCGGCCGCTCGCTCGCCGCGCTGGCCGCCTTGCTCGGCCTGGTGCTGACCACCCCGCTCACCGACCTGATCGGGCTGCTGCGCCGCCTGCATTGCCCGGCCCCGCTGCTCGACCTGATGGTGCTGTGCTATCGCATGCTGTTTGTCTTTTCCGCCGTATTACACGATACGGCCAGCGCCCAGCGGGCGCGCCTGGGCTACGCTTCGCCCCGCTTGGCCCGCCGTTCGCTCGGCATGCTCGCCGCCAACCTGACGCTCCAGGTCTGGCGGCGCGCCCACGACCTGCACCTGGCGGCACAGGCCCGCCATGGTGATGGTGCGCTCTGCCTGCTCAGCCCGACCTTCGCCCACGCCCGGCGCGACACGGTGCTGGCTGCGCTGGCCGGGGCATTGCTCGTGCTGCTGGCAAGGTGGGCCGCATGAAACCGATGCTCGAAGCCTGTACTCTCAGCCACCGCTATCCGGAGGGCAGTGTCGGTCTCGACGGCTGCTCGCTGGCCATCCGCCGGGGCAGTCGCAATGCGCTGCTCGGCAGCAACGGATCGGGCAAGACCACCCTGCTCCAGCACTTCAACGGCTTGCTGCGGCCAACCGGCGGCCACGTGTGTTTGGCGGGCCAGCCGCTCGCGTACAGCCGCAATGGCCTGAATGAATTGCGCCGCCGGGTCGGGCTGGTGTTCCAGAACCCCGATCGCCAGCTCTTCTCGGCCAGCGTGATCGAGGATGTTTCCTTCGGCCCGCTCAATCTCGGACTGGACGAAGCAACGGTACGCCGCCGGGTTTACGAGGCGCTGGCCTCGGTTGGCCTGCGCGAACTGGCCGACCAGCCGGTGCACCACCTGAGTTTCGGCCAGAAAAAGCGGGTCTGCATCGCCGGCGTGCTGGCCATGCAGCCCGAAGTCCTGCTGCTCGACGAACCGATGGCCGGGCTGGATGCGGCGATGCAGGTCGAACTGGAGGCCCTGCTCGACCGCCTGGCCGAACAGGGCATCACCATCGTGCTGACCACGCACGATGTCGATTTCGCCTACCGCTGGGCCGATGACATCCAC
>OFCW01000210.1_pt1 | contig 20685 bp, 19 predicted proteins | sample 1520951 | NCBI WGS metagenome assembly OFCW01 (sample SAMEA4349680, study PRJEB24078) | microbial mat metagenome | biome: Terrestrial Biome; feature: Habitat; material: Microbial Mat | place: India | collected 2012-06-12 | depth 10 m | reverse complement strand
GGATACGTGATCCGTACGTCCGGTGGTGTGGGAGGACGGCGGGGGCGACCCCGCCACCTACCCGATTGTCGCAGGCAGTGTGGCCGGGGGTGACTTTGATGCAAATATTCACGCCGGATCGCCCGAAAACCCGCATGGGGCCAACACTTATTCAAAAAGGTATGCTACTTTTACCGTGCTGCCGTCGAAACGGCCAGTTTTCTTAAACGTTAGTAGGTAACAGGAGGCACTTAGATGAATAAATCCGAGCTGGTCGAAGTTGCTGCAAAAGAAGCTGGTATCACCAAGGCTGCTGCTGACAAGGCGTTGTCTGCCATCATCGGCGCGGTAGTCAAGACCGTTACCAAGGGCGAGTCGGTGACGCTCGTCGGTTTCGGAACGTTCAAGTCCGCCAAGCGCGCGGCGCGCACCGGCAAAAACCCCAAGACGGGCGCCACGCTCAAGATTCCAGCTACCACGGTTCCGAAGTTCACCGCCGGTACGGCTTTCAAGGCTGCTGTTGCCGCCAAAAAGACTGCCGCCAAGAAAAAGTAATTTCGGCGTTTTTTTGTATGCGGGGTTCGCTACCGGCGGGCTCCGCTTTTTAGTTTCCAATGAACGAATCCAATCCTGAAAATCCCGTCGAGGATGCCTCCGAGACCCCGCCTGCGGTAGCGCCGCAGTTCGATGCGCGGCGCCGCCTGCGCGAGTTGTTGTCCGTTCCCGAGCGGGATCGTAGTGACGAGCAGTGGGACGAAATCATCGAGCTGGAGATCCAGCTGGCTCCGGGTAACCGGATATCCGGCAGCGAGCCGCACGGCGGCGGCAATCCGGGGCGGGGCCACCAGCAGCCGCACGGCAAGGCGGGCGGCCAGCAGCAAAAGAAGCATCGGCCGCGGGCGAACAACAATCGCCGGCCGCGCCAGAACAAGCCGCAATCCGGCGGCGGTGGCAATCCAGCCTGATTTCCTTGTGCCGATTTCCTGAACCGGCATAATTGCCGCCATGCAGCAGTTTGATCTGATCATCGTGGGCGGTGGCCTGGCGGGCGCCAGTTTGGCGCTTGCCCTGCGCAACACGCGCCTGCGCGTGGCACTGGTCGAGAACCAGGCGCCCCGCCGCCCGGATGGATGGGATGCCCGGATCTATGCCGTCAGCCCGGCCAATATCGAATTCCTCGACCATATCGGTGCCTGGCGCCATCTCGATGCGACGCGTATCTGCCCGATCCGGGCCATGGAGGTTTTTGGCGATGGGGGCGGGGCACTGTCCTTTTCGGCTTACGAAACCGGTGTGCCGCAGCTGGGCTGCATACTCGAATCCTCGCTGATGGCTTGCGAGTTCTGGGAGAGTGCCAAGCGGCAAAGCAACCTGACACTGTTTTGTCCGGCCCGTCCGGCTTCGGTCGAATTCCGCCATGATGCGGCCGTTCTGCGGCTGGCGGACGGAGAGCTGCTCACGGCGCCGCTGTTGGTCGGCGCCGACGGGCGGGATTCCTGGGTGCGCCAGGCCGCCGGCCTGGCGGCAATCCATACGCCTTATGGCGAGAAGGGGGTGGTGGCCAATTTCGCCATCGAGAAACCCCATCGTGGCCGGGCCTTCCAGTGGTTCCGCGATGACGGCGTCCTCGCCTACCTGCCATTGCCCGGCGATCGCATGTCGATCGTCTGGTCGACACCCGATGCCCATGCCGATGAATTGTGCGCCTTGCCGGACGATTTGTTCTGTGATCGCGTCGGCGAGGCCGGCCGCGGAATGCTGGGACGCCTGAGCCTGCTCACGCCGCCGGCTGCTTTCCCGTTGCGCCTGATGCGTGTGCCGCAGACCGTGGCGCCGCGGCTGGCGCTGGTCGGGGATGCGGCGCACGGCATTCATCCCCTCTCCGGGCATGGCATCAATCTCGGCTTTCAGGATGCCCGGGTGCTGGCCGGGCTGCTGGCCGCCAGTCAACCGTGGCAGGACATCGGCGAGGAGCGCCTGTTGCAGCGCTATCAGCGCGCCCGGCGTGAGGAAACACTGTTGATGCAGACGACGACTGATGGCTTGCGTCGCCTGTTCCGGGAGACGACACCCGGACTGCGTCCGTTGCGTAATTTCGGTTTGCGCCTGACCAATGGCCTGCCGTTTATCAAGAATGCCCTGGTGCGGTATGCGCTCGGGGCGCTTTAGGAGATTTCCATGCTGAAAAAGATGCTGTCCCTGACCTTGGCCATGGCCTTTTCGTCGTTTGCGGTGGCGGACGAGGCGGATGTCAGGAAAGCCATGGAAGCCAAGCTGGGCACCAAGGTCGAGTCAGTCATCAAGTCGGGCTATCTCGGTCTTTACGAGGTGTATGCCGACGGGGCGATTTTTTATACCGATGACAAGGTGTCGGCCATCATGGTCGGCGCTCAGATGATCGATGCCAGGACCATGAAGAACGTCACCGACGAGCGCATGAAGAAGCTCACCGCGATCCGTTTCGGTGATCTGCCGCTGGATCGCGCGATCAAGCAGGTGCGGGGGGATGGCAGGCGGGTGCTGGCCACCTTCGAGGATCCGAATTGCGGTTACTGCAAGCGTCTGGCCAAGGAAATGCAGAAACTCGACAACGTGACGGTCTATGTCTTTCTCTACCCCATCCTGTCGGAAGACTCGGTGCGCAAGTCGAAACAGATCTGGTGTTCGCCTGACCGCGCCAAGGCCTGGAGCGACTGGATGGTGGATGGCAAGGCGCCGGCGGGACGCGAGGATTGCGATACGACGGCGATTACCCGGAATCAGGAATTCGGGCGCAAGCTGAATATTTCCGGCACGCCGACCATGTTCTTTGCCGATGGTGAGCGGGTGCCGGGGGCCATTCCGCTGGCGCGGATCGAGCAGAAGCTCAATCAGGTGAAGTAAGCATGGCCTGCCGCCACACCGTAGACCGGGGGTGGGGCGATTCCCGGCCGGCTTGCCCGAAGAAAGGGCGATGATGGAAAGGGAGGCATTCGGACAATGCCTCGGACGGGCCTTGCGTTCGTCCCAAGTCCGGCTGGTGGTTTTTTTCGTGCTGACCTGGCTGGGGGTGGCCGGTCTGCTCGCTTTCCTGCTTGCGGAGGGGCGTCAGCAGGCCGAGCGCAAGGCCGAGGCCGATGTGCTGGCTGTTTCTGCCCTGTTGGAGGCGCGCCTGGCGGGTACGATCCGTCGCCTGCAGGCGACGCTTGAACACATTGCCGTCACCCTGCCGCCCGAAGCCTTCCAAGCGTCTGCCCTGGCCAGTCAGGGCGAGCCGGTCCGGCGGAGCTTGATCCTGCATGCGCGGCATTTCCCGGAGGTCGACAGCTTCCGGGTGTTTGATGCCGAGGGGCGCTTGATCCACGGGTCGGGTGGCCGGCGTGATGAGGTGAATGTTCGCGATCAGGCGTATTTTCGGGTCTTTGCCGAGGGGCAGGGCAACGGCCTGTATTTTTCCGCCGTCGAAGTCGATCGTGCCGCCGCCCGTTCCGTGATCAATGTTGCCGTACCGGTCCGAGCCGAGCGTGGCGGGTTGCGGGGCGTGGTGGTCGCCCGGCTTGACCTGACCTACCTCGCGCAGTGGTTCGATAGTCTGGCGGTCGGTGCACAGGGCGTGGTTTCCTTCCGGCGGGTCGAAGACGGCAGCCTGATCCTGCGGCGGCCTGTCCTGCCGGAGCGGGTGAATCAACCCCTGCTCAACCATCCCCTTCAGCAGCAGATCGAGGCGGGGGCGCGCTCGGGCACGTTGCGCATGCGGGCGACCCTGGACGGTGTGGAGCGCATCTACGGCTATCGTCGCTTGGGCGATTACCCGCTCTACGTCATTGCCGGTCTGGCGACCGATGACGTACTGGATGACTGGCGCCATTCCTGCATGCTGGCCGGGGTGGCCGGCCTGTTGCTCTTCCTGGCCCTGTCGCTGGCGCTCGTTCGCGTCCTGCGGGCCGGTGCGCGCGAGACGCGGACGGCGCGCCGCTTGCAGGATAGCGAGGCGCGTTATCGGATGTTGGCCGAAAACAGCCATGACGTGATCTGGACCATCGATATTCCGAGCCGCCGCTTTACCTATGTCAGCCCGTCAGTGAGCAACATGCTGGGTTATGCGGTCGGGGAAGTGGTCGGCCGGTCGTGCGATACCTGGCTGACGCCGGACTCGGCGCTGCGCTTTGGGCGTGAGATCGACCTCCGCCTGCGACGCATCGCTGCCGGGGATCCTGCCGCTGGCGTGCTGGTCAGCGAACTGGAAATGGTCTGCAAGGATGGCCAGCAGATTGCCGTCGAGGTGGTGTCGAGTTATCTGCTGGACGAAGACGGCGTGCCGCGCACCATCCTCGGTATTACGCGCAACGTGAGCGAACGCAAGGCGGCGGAGAGCGCCCTGCGCGAGAGTAATCGGCAATTGCATGCCCGGATCGAGGAAATCGGGCGCCTGCAGTCGGCACTGCAGGAATTGGCGGTGCGGGACAGCCTGACCGGACTGTACAACCGGCGCTACCTCGACGAAACCCTGGAGCGCGAGGTGTCGCGGGCGCGGCGGGAGGGGATTCCGCTCTCGCTGGTCATGCTCGATATCGACTATTTCAAGCGGGTCAACGATACCTATGGCCACCAGGTCGGTGACGAGGTGCTGCGCACGTTGGCGGCCACCCTGTCGGCCGACGTACGGGCCGAGGACGTCGCCTGCCGTTACGGGGGCGAGGAATTCCTGATTCTGCTGCCGAATATGCCGCTCGCGGCCGCCCTGGCGAGAGCCGAGGCCTGGCGGGCGGCCGTTGAGGGGCTGACGATCAGCCATGGCGATTTCGTGCTGACCTTCACCATTTCGCTGGGGGTGGCCGCCTATCCGGAGCATGGCAAGACGCCGGACGACCTGACCCGCTGCGCCGACCAGGCCCTGTACAAAGCCAAGCGCGAGGGGCGCAACCAGGTGGGCGTGTTGAGCGACTGACGCGCCGTCGCTTTGCCCGGTCAAAACCGGGTTTTCTGTTGTATCGATCCCACTTTTTACCACGTCGGCATGACGGCGGGCCGGGGTGCTCTGATCTCGATCAACTCCTTACAAGTCACTTTAAGTGTTGTTTTGCGAGCATTGATTTTTAAAGGAAAAATCTGCTCAAAATTCCATTCCAAAATGCGCGTAAGTCCTTGTTGCGTAAGAAAAAATTCCCAATTTTTCTATTGACGGAGGGGGGTTGTTGTTTTAAAGTGGGTAAACGTGTTGAAAAGTGGGTAAACAGGGAGCAAGGCGAGGGATGTTCGAGGGGGCGGCAGCACTCAATCTGGATGCGAAGGGGCGACTTGCCATTCCGGCAAGGCATCGCGAAGCCCTGCTCGCCGCCAGCGAGGGATCGCTCGTCCTGACTGCGCATCCGCATCGTTGTTTGTTGCTTTACCCGGCGCCGGCCTGGCAGCCGATTCGCGATCAAATTCTCAAAGCCTCCAGCCTCGATCCGCGCGCAGCCTCCATCAAACGTGTGCTGGTTGGTAATGCGCGGACCGAGGAGCCGGATTCGGCCGGGCGCATCCTGATTGCCCCGGAGTTGCGCGACTACGCCCAATTCGAGAAGACGGTCTATCTGGTTGGCATGGGCAGCCATTTCGAAATCTGGAGCGAGGCGGGCTGGAAGCAGCAGAATGACCTTGCGGCGGAGGCGCTGTCCGGCGACCTGCCGCCCGGCTTCGGGGATCTGGTGCTGTGACGGCGAGCAGCGCCCACGTCACGGTGCTGCTCGAGGAGGCGGTGGAGGCCTTGGCGATCAAAGCCGGCGGTACCTACATCGACGCCACCTTCGGGCGGGGAGGGCATAGCCGCCGGATTCTTTCCTGCCTCGATGAACAAGGGCGTCTGGTGGCGCTCGATCGCGACCCGCAGGCGATTGCCGCCGGGAAGGCGATGGTTGATCCCCGTTTTCGGCTGGTGCACCGCGCTTTCGGCGAATTGGCCGAGGCAGCGGGCGAGGCCGGGATTTCCGGTGTGGATGGAATTTTGTTTGATGTAGGGGTGTCGTCGCCGCAAATCGACGATGGGGAGCGCGGTTTCAGCTTCCGCTACGACGCGCCGCTCGACATGCGGATGGATACGACGCAGGGCGAGACGGCGGCCGAGTGGCTGGCGCGGGCCGAGGTGAGGGACATAACGGAGGTCATCAAAAATTATGGCGAAGAACGGTTTGCTTTCCAGATTGCAAAGAAGGTTGTGGCTGCTCGGCTCGAACAACCTATTGTCACAACAGGTCAGTTCGCGGCCCTCGTACGCGAGGCCGTGCGCACCCGTGAACCAGGGCAGGACCCGGCGACGCGCAGCTTTCAAGCTCTACGGATTCATATCAACCAGGAGCTCCGCCAGCTGGAGGTAGCCCTGCCGCAGGCGCTTGCTCTGCTGAAGCCGGGTGGCCGCCTGGTCGTGATTTCCTTTCATTCGCTCGAAGACCGCATCGTCAAGCGTTTTATGCGGGCGCAATCGACGCCGGATGCCTTGCCGAAGAACCTGCCGCTGCGTGCCGATCAGCTGCCCAAGCCGGCCTTGCGTCTGGTGGGCAAGGCAATCAAGCCGACTGCGGCCGAGATTGCGGCCAATCCGCGGGCGCGCAGCGCCGTGATGCGTGTGGCCGAGAAGCTGTGATGCTCCGTTTCAACATGATGCTCCTCTTGATCGTCGTCGTTTGTGCGCTGGGTGTGGTGACCTCCCAGCATCGGGCGCGCAAGTTGTTCCAGGCCGTCGAGGCAGAGCAGGAGCGGGCGCGTCAGCTGGATATCGAGTACGGCCAGCTGCAGCTCGAGATGTCGACCTGGGCCAATCATCCGCGGATCGAGAAGATTGCCCGCGAGCGCTTGCACATGGTGGCGCCGGATGCGCTGGGGCGGGTCGTCAAGGCAGACCCGGCGGCCGGGCGGAGGGGGCGCTGATGGTCGTGCGTCGTCGCCCGCAGCGCGGCCACCGTTTCACCGAGAGCCCTGTCCTGCAGCTGGCGTTGCAGGGGTGGCGTTCGCGCATGGTCGGCCTGCTGCTGATGGGGGGCTTCCTGGCCCTGGTCGGGCGGGGTTTCTACCTGCAGGTGATCAATAACGACTTCCTGCAGCAGAAGGGCGATTCGCGCTATCTGCGCGACATCGAGATTTCTGCTTCCCGCGGCAAGATCGTCGACCGCAATGGTGACATGCTGGCGGTGTCGACGCCGATGAAGACGATTTGGGCCATTCCGGGCGATGCCCGGCAGATGACGGGCGAGCAGAAAAGCCAGCTGGCCGGCCTGCTGGACATGAGCGTGCGTGAACTTGATGCCAGGATCGCCGTCGAGAAGACCTTTACCTTCATCAAGCGCCAGGTGTCGCCGGAGGTGGCCGATCGCATCGCCGCCCTGAAGCTGCCGGGCGTGCATCAGGAAAAGGAATACCGCCGTTTTTATCCGACGGGCGACATGACCGCCCATATCGTGGGCTTTACCGGCGTGGATGACAAGGGGCTGGAGGGGGTCGAGCTGGCCTTCCAGAGCAGCCTCCTTGGTCGTCCGGGGAGCCGGACGGTGATCCGCGACCGGCGCGGCAATATCGTCGAGGATGTCGGTGCGACCCGGCCGCCGCAGGATGGCAAGGATGTTCGCCTGGCGCTCGATTCCAAGATCCAGTACCTGGCCTACAGCCAGTTGAAGGAGGCTGTCGAAAAGCACAACGCCAAGGCGGGCGGTGCCGTGGTGATCGATGCCCGGAACGGCGAAATCCTGGCGCTGGCCAACTGGCCGACCTATAACCCGAACAACCGGGAGAAGCTGTCGGGTGCCCAGTTGCGCAATCGCGCCATCACCGATACCTATGAGCCGGGTTCGGTGATGAAGCCGTTTACCGCAGCGCTGGCGCTGGAGCGGGGCAAGGTCCGTTTCGATACGGTGATCAACTGCGCGCCGGGGCGGATGAGCATCGGTCCGGCAACGATTTCCGATGCGCATCCGTATGGTGCGCTGACCGTCGCGCAGGTGATCCAGAAGTCTTCCAACGTCGGCACGGCGAAGATCGCCCTGGGATTCTCGCCCAAGGAAATGTGGGATCTGTTCGACAGCCTCGGTTTCGGCCAGGCGCCCAATCTCGGATTCCCGGGCGAGGTGGCCGGCCGTTTGCGTCCGTGGAAGAACTGGCGCCCGATCGAGCAGGCAACGATGTCCTACGGCCATGGCATTGCCGTCAGCCTGATCCAGATGGCCCGGGCCTATACCGTGTTTGCACGCGACGGCGAGCTGATGCCCTTGTCGCTGCTTAAGATCGAGGACGCGCCGCCCCGTGGCACGCCGATCTTTTCGCCGCAGACCGCCCGCGAGCTGCGCGCCATGCTCGAAATGGCGGCCGGTCCCGAGGGAACGGCGCCCAAGGCGCGTGTGCCGGGCTATCGTGTCGGGGGCAAGACCGGTACCGCCTACAAAGTGGAAGGCGGCGCTTATGCCCGCAAATATGTGGCTTCCTTCGTCGGGATCGCGCCCATCAGCGATCCGCGTCTGGTGGTGGCGGTGATGATCGACGAGCCGACGGCGGGCGGCCACTACGGCGGCGACGTGGCAGGCCCGGCCTTTTCACAAATCATGGGGGGCGCCCTGCGTACCCTCGGGGTGCCGCCGGATGCGCCGGTGCAGGTTGCGGCGGCGGATTCCGGAAAGGGCCGGCTATGATTTCGCCGCGCGAATTGCTCGACCGGCTGGCGGCGCTGGGCGTGACGCCGAGCGGGGTTGCCGATGACAGCCGTCAGGTACGCCCGGGCGACCTCTTTCTGGCCTATCCCGGCGATCTGGCCGACGGCCGTCATTATGTCGCCGATGCCCTCGCCCGCGGTGCCGTGGCCGTCCTCTGGCAACCCGGCGGCGAGTTTGTCTGGACGCACGCCGTGCCGAACCTGCCGGTCGACGCCTTGCGGCCGCTGGCCGGGCCGCTCGCCCATGCCGTGTATGGCTATCCGAGCGAGGCTCTGTCGCTGATTGCGATCACCGGCACCAATGGCAAGACAACGATCAGCCAGTGCCTGGCACGGGTCTATCCGAAGCCTTGCGCCATCATTGGCACGCTGGGCGTCGGTTTTCCGGGCGAGCTGGTGGAAACCGGCTTCACAACGCCGGAAGCGACGACGCTGATGCGCTGTCTGGCCGAGTTCCGCGGGCGTGGCGCAGCGGCGGTGGCCCTGGAAGCCAGTTCGATCGGCATTGCCGAAGGTCGCATGAACGGTGCCCGGGTCGATGTGGCGGTCTTCACCAATTTCACGCGCGACCATCTCGATTATCACGGTACGATGGAAGCCTATGCCGACGCCAAGGAGCAGCTCTTCCACTGGCCGCGGCTGCGGACGGCCGTGGTCAACCTGGACGACGCGCTGGGGCGCAAGCTGTCGCGCGAAGCGACGGCTCTGCGCGTGCTCGGCTACGCCATCGGGGAGCAGCGCCGCGATTACCCCGCCGCGGTGCGGGCCGAAGACCCGGTCGATACGCCCTTCGGTCAGCGCTTCAATCTGGTGTTGCCGAACGGCCGGGCGGTGGTCGATACGATGCTGGTCGGTCGCTACAACCTCTCCAACCTGCTGGCCATCGCTGCCGTCCTCTACGATGCCGGCCTGGCGGCGCAGGACGTGGCACGCCGTCTGTCCGAACTGACGCCGCCGCCGGGGCGCCTGGAGCGTGTCGGGGGAGAGGGTGAGCCGCTGGTCGTGGTCGACTACGCCCATACGCCGGATGCGCTGGAAAACGCACTGACTGCCCTACGCGCCGTGGCCGACAGCCGAAATGGCCAATTGGTGGTCGTTTTCGGCTGCGGCGGCGATCGCGACAAGGGCAAGCGCCCGGAAATGGGTGCCGTCGCCGAACGCTGTGCCGACCGTGTCCTGGTGACCAGCGACAACCCGCGCAGCGAAGCGCCGGCAACCATCATTGCCGACATCGTGGCCGGCATGCGCCAGGCGGAAACCGAAATCGACCGCGCAACCGCCATTCGCCGCGCCGTGCTCGAAGCCGATGTGCGCGATGTCGTGTTGCTCGCCGGCAAGGGGCATGAACCCTATCAGGACATGGGCAGCGTCCGCCTGCCGTTCTCCGATGTCGAACAAGCCGGTGCCGCGCTCGCCCAGCGTCGGGCTCAACAGGAGGGAAGTGCATGATGAACGGTTTGCTGTCACAGGTCGCCCGTGATGTGCAGGGCCGGATGGTCGGCACCGATGTCGCGGTCGACGGGGTGTCGACCGATACCCGGGCCATCGCCCAGGGGGCCCTGTTCGTTGCGCTGGCCGGGGAGCGTTTCGATGCCCACGATTTCCTGGAGCAGGCGGTTGCCGGCGGCGCGGCGGCCTTGCTGGTTGCCGATGCGGCCCGCCTGCCGGCCGGCGTTCCGGCCGTCGTGGTGGGCGACACCCGCCTCGCGCTCGGCCGCCTGGCGGCTGCCTGGCGCGCCCGCTTCACCCTGCCGGTGATTGCCGTGACCGGCTCGAACGGCAAAACGACGACCAAGGAAATGATCGCCGCCATTCTCAAGGCGGCCTACGGCGCCGCCGTGCTATCGACGCGCGGCAACCTGAACAACGACATTGGCCTGCCGCTGACGCTGCTGGGCTTGTCGCCGGCCCATCAGGCGGCGGTGATCGAGATGGGTATGAATCGTCCGGGGGAAATCGCCTATCTGGCGAAGCTCGGCGCGCCAACGGTCGCGCTCGTCACCAATGCCCAGCGTGCGCATCTCGAAGGGATGGGCGATCTCGATGAAGTGGCGCGTGAAAAGGGCTCCATTTTCAGCGGCCTGCCGGCCGATGGGGTGGCGGTGATCAATGCCGACGATGCGTATGCCGATGCCTGGCGGGACATGGCGGCCGGGCGGCCGGTGCGGACCTTTGCCATTGATCACGCAGCCGACGTGCGCGCCACGGTGCGCCAGCACGGGCTGGAGCTGGCACTCGACCTGCAGGCGCCGGAGGGCGAGGCTGCCATCGCCTTGCGCGTGCCCGGACGCCATAACGCTCGCAACGCGGTCGCCGCTGCCGCCGCCTGCCTGGCCGCCGGCGTTCCGCTGGCCGCCGTGGTCGCGGGCCTGGAGGGGTTCGCCGGCGTCAAGGGTCGCTTGCAGCGGAGGATGGGCAAGAGCGGGGCGGAAATCCTGGACGACACCTACAACGCCAATCCCGATTCGGTTCGCGCCGGCATCGACGTGCTGGCCACAACCATTGGCCGCAAGATTCTTGTCCTGGGCGACATGGGCGAAATCGGCGAAGCGAGCGGTCAGTATCACGACGAGATCGGCGGCTATGCCAAGAGCCAGGGGGTGGACCTGCTATTCGCGCTGGGCGAGGCGACCAAGGCTGCCGTGCGCAATTTCGGCGAAGGTGCCCGTCACTTCTGCCATGTCGACAAGCTGATCGCTGCCCTGAACAAGGAAGCTGGTCCCGAGACGACCGTCCTGGTCAAGGGGTCGCGCTTCATGAAAATGGAACGGGTGGCCGACGCGCTGGCCGTTGCCGAGGAGAAACACTGATGCTGCTCGCGTTGGCGCAATGGCTTGCCCAGGACGTTCGCTTCTTCAACGTCTTCAATTACATCACGCTGCGTGCCGTGCTGGCGGCGATGACGGCCCTGCTCATTTCGTTGGCTGCCGGTCCGCGTGTCATCCGCTGGCTGGCAGCCAAGAAAATCGGCCAGGCCGTGCGCACCGACGGGCCGCAGACCCATCTGGTCAAGTCGGGCACGCCGACCATGGGCGGCGTGCTGATCCTGATCGCCATCGGTATCACCACGCTGCTCTGGGGGGACCTGACCAACAAGTACGTATGGACCGTGCTGGTGGTCACGATGGGCTACGGCATCGTCGGCTGGTACGACGACTGGAAGAAGGTGGTGTATCGCGATCCGAACGGGCTGGCCAGTCGCTGGAAGTTCTTCTGGCAATCGGTGCTCGGCATCGGCGCCGCGCTGTTCATCGCCTTCTCGGCCAAGAGCCCGGCCCAGACCGAGCTGATCATCCCGTTCATCAAGACGGTCGCCTATCCGCTGGGCATCATCGGCTTCATCACGCTGACCTATTTCGTCATCGTTGGCACCAGCAATGCGGTGAACCTGACCGATGGTCTGGACGGCCTGGCGATCATGCCGACCGTCATGATCGCCTCGGCCTTTGCGCTGATCGCCTACGTCACCGGTCATGCGGTGTATGCCAAGTATCTGCTGATTCCCTACGTGCCGGGGGCCGGCGAGCTGTGCATTTTCCTCGGCGCCATTGCGGGCGCGGGGCTGGGCTTCCTGTGGTTCAACGCCTATCCGGCCGAGGTTTTCATGGGCGACGTCGGTGCGCTGGCACTCGGCGCGGCGCTGGGCACCGTCGCGGTGATCGTGCGTCAGGAAATCGTACTGCTGATCATGGGCGGCGTCTTTGTCATTGAAACCCTGTCGGTCATGTTGCAGGTCAGCTGGTTCAAATACACCAAGCGCAAATACGGCGAGGGGCGGCGCATCCTGCGCATGGCGCCGCTGCACCACCACTTCGAACAAACCGGCTGGAAGGAGACGCAGGTTGTCGTCCGCTTCTGGATCATCACCATCATGCTCGTGCTGATCGGGCTATCCACCCTGAAGCTGCGGTAAACACATGGAACTCAAGGGCAAACGCGTTCTGGTGGTCGGGCTCGGCGAGTCCGGACTGGCGATGGCCAAGTGGCTGCATCGCCAGGGGGCCATCGTGCGCGTTGCGGATTCACGGAGCGCTCCACCGAACGTCGATGCCTTGCAGCGCGTTGCGCCCGGAGCCGAATTGCTGGCCGGGCCGTTTGCCGGAGCGCCGTTCGCGCAGGCCGATCTGGTCGCCCTGTCGCCGGGGGTGCCCAAGGCGACGCCGGAGATCGCCGCTGTTGCCGACAAGCTGGTGTCGGAAATCGAACTGTTTGCGGCCGGTGTGCGGGCGCAGGCGCCCGGCTCTCGGATCATCGCCATCACCGGCAGCAACGGCAAGACGACGACCACGGCACTTGCCGCCCATCTGCTCAATGGTGCCGGGGTGCCGGCCATCGCCTGCGGCAACATCTCGCCGTCGGCGCTCGATGCCTTGATGGATGCGCAGGATGCGGGGGCCTTGCCGCAGGTCTGGGTGCTCGAACTCTCCAGCTTCCAGCTCGAAACCACGCACCACCTGAACGCCGACGCCGCCACCGTCCTCAACCTGTCGGAAGATCATCTCGATCGCTACGACGGAAGCCTGGCCAACTATGCCGCCGCCAAGTCGCGCATTTTCCAGGGCCGGGGCGCAATGGTCTTGAACCGCGATGATGACTGGTCGATGGCCAACGGCCGTTGCGGCCGCAAGATCGTCACCTTCGGCCTGAATGCCGCGCCGCGCCAGGTCGATTACGGCTTGGTCGAAGAGGCCATCGTGCGGGGCAAGGAAAAGCTGGTCGCACTGGCCGAGCTGATGTTGTCCGGGCGGCACAATGCGGCGAACGCCATGGCGGCCCTGGCGCTGTGCGAAGCGGTCGGGGTCGTCCCGGAGCGCCTGGTCGGGCCGCTGAAGACTTTCAAGGGGCTGCCGCACCGGGTCGAGACGGTGGCCGAGATCGACGGTGTCCTCTATGTCGATGATTCCAAGGGCACCAATGTCGGTGCCACGCTGGCTGCCATCGAGGGGATGGGGCGCAAGGTCGCCATCGTGCTCGGCGGCGACGGCAAGGGGCAGGATTTCTCACCGCTCAAACCGGCGCTGCAAAAGCATGGCCGCGCCATTGCCCTGATCGGCCGTGACGCGGCCGCGATCGGTAGGGCGCTCGAGGGCAGCGGTGTGCCAACCTGCATCGTCGGCGACATGGAAGCCGCCGTGCGCTGGCTGGCCGGCCAGGCACGGCCCGGCGATTGCGTGCTGCTCTCGCCGGCCTGCGCCAGCCTCGATATGTACCGGAACTACGCCCACCGGGCCCAGGCCTTCATCGCCGCGGTGGAGGGATTGCCGTCATGATGATCGGTGCGCTCGACGCTCCCCGCCGCCAGGTGGCCGAAATCGATCATGCCTTGCTGTGGAGCGTGCTGATCCTGCTGTTCGCCGGCCTGGTGTTCGTCTATTCGGCGTCGATCGCCATCGCCGAGGGCGGGCGGGCCACCGGCCACCAGCCGGCCTATTACCTGATCCGGCAGGGGGTTTTCCTGTGCATCGGGCTGGTCGCCGCCGCCGTCACCTTCCAGGTGCCGCTCACGCTCTGGCAAAAATACGCGCCCTACCTGTTCATGGCCGGGGTGGTGATGTTGGCGCTGGTGTTGATTCCCGGCATCGGGCGCGACGTCAATGGCGCCCGCCGCTGGATTTCGCTCGGCTTCGCCAACCTGCAGCCGTCCGAGCTGATGAAGCTGTTTGCCGTGCTGTATGCGGCCGATTACACCGTACGCAAGATCAACGTGATGCACGACCTGAAGCAGGCCTTCCTGCCGATGTTTGGCGCGATGGCCGTGGTCGGCGGCCTGTTGCTCAAGGAGCCCGATTTCGGCGCCTTCGTCGTCATCATCTCGATCGCCATGGGTATCCTGTTCCTCGGCGGATTGCGTGCCCGCCTCTTCGCCTTGCTCATTGTCGGCCTGCTGATCGCCTTCGCCGTCCTGATCATCGTCTCCCCTTATCGCCGTGACCGCATTTTCGGTTTCATGGATCCTTGGGCCGATGCCTATGGCCGCGGCTATCAGTTGTCGCATTCGTTGATCGCATTCGGCCGGGGTGAACTGTTCGGCGTTGGCCTGGGGGGCAGTGTCGAAAAACTGTTCTATCTGCCGGAAGCCCATACCGATTTCCTGCTCGCCGTGATCGCCGAAGAACTCGGTTTCGTCGGCGTTCTCGCCGTCATTGCGCTGTTCGCCATTCTCGTCCAGCGCGCCTTCGCCATCGGCCGCCAGTGCGTGCAACTCGACCGGCTCTATCCGGCCCTCGTGGCGATGGGCATGGGGGTCTGGTTCGGGGTGCAGTCCTTCATCAACATGGGCGTCAATATGGGTCTGTTGCCGACCAAGGGGCTGACCTTGCCGCTGATGAGCTTTGGCGGGTCGGGCATCGTCGCGAACTGCGTGGCGCTGGCCATCCTGCTCCGGGTTGACTGGGAGAATCGCCAGTTGATGCGGGGAGGCAAACTATGAGCAAAACCATCCTGATCATGGCAGGGGGAACCGGTGGCCACATTTTCCCGGCGCTGGCGGTGGCCCATCGCTTGCGCGATGCCGGCTGGCGCGTGGTCTGGCTCGGCAATCCGGACGGGATGGAGGCCAAGCGGGTGCCGCAGCACGGCTTCGAGATGGTCTGGGTCAAATTTGCTGCGCTGCGCGGCAAAGGCCTGCTGCGCAAGTTGTTGCTGCCGCTCAACCTGCTGCGCGGCTTTGCGCAGGCCTGGAAGGCCATCCGCCAGGTCAAGCCAAACGTCGTGCTCGGCATGGGCGGCTACATCACCTTTCCGGGGGGCATGATGGCCGCGCTGACCGGCGTGCCGCTGGTCCTGCACGAACAGAATTCAGTGGCCGGTCTGGCCAACAAGGTGCTGGCCGGCGTGGCCGATCGCATCCTGACCGGCTTTCCGGGCGTGCTGAAAAAAGGCGAATGGGTCGGCAATCCGGTACGCCCGGAAATCGCCCGGATCGCTCCGCCGGCCGAGCGTTTCGCCGGGCGCACAGGCCCGTTGCACGTTCTGGTGATCGGCGGCAGCCTCGGGGCGCAGGCCCTGAACGAGATCATTCCGCAGGGGATGGCCCGGCTGGCGGCCGCTGAATTGCCGCAAATCGTCCATCAGGCCGGCGAAAGGCATATCGAGGCCTTGCAGGCCAACTACGCGGCAGTCGGCGTCCAGGCCCACTGCGTGTCCTTCATCGAGGACATGGCGGGAGCCTATGAGTGGGCCGATCTGGTCATTTGCCGGGCCGGGGCCCTGACCATCGCCGAACTGGCAGCGGCGGGCGTGGCGAGCATCCTGGTGCCTTTCCCGCACGCGGTCGATGACCACCAGACGGGCAACGCCCGTTTTCTGGTCAACGTTGGCGGAGCCTTCCTGTTGCCGCAAACCGAACTGACGCCGGACAGCATCGCGCTGATTCGCAACTACGGACGCTCCCAGTTGCTGGAAATGGCCGAAAAGGCCCGCAGCCAGGCCAAGCCCGATGCTGCCGAGGCCGTTGCCCAACTTTGCATGGATATCGCCAAATGAAACACAAGGTCAGGAACATCCACTTCGTCGGCGTCGGCGGTTCCGGCATGAGCGGCATCGCCGAAGTGCTGGCCCACCTCGATTTTCATGTCAGCGGATCCGATATCGCGGCCAGTGCGACGACCCGCCGTCTGGAGGCGGAAGGGATCAGGGTCATGATCGGCCATGCCGCCGAAAACATCACCGGGGCCGATGTGCTGGTCGTGTCGACCGCCGTCAAGGCCGACAATCCGGAAGTGGTGGCCGCCCGGGAGAGGAAAATTCCGGTCGTGCCGCGCGCCCAGATGCTGGCCGAACTGATGCGCCTGAAAAGCGGTATCGCGATTGCCGGCACGCACGGCAAGACGACGACGACCAGCCTCGTGACCAGCATCCTGGCCGAGGGCGGTGTCGATCCGACCTTCGTCATCGGCGGCCGCCTGAATGCGGCCGGCGCCAATGCCCGTCTGGGGAGTGGCGATTTCCTGGTGGCCGAGGCCGACGAGTCGGATGCCTCCTTCCTGTTCCTGTCGCCAGTCATCTCGGTCGTCACCAATATCGATGCCGACCACATGGAAACCTATGGTCATGACTTCGAGCGCCTGAAGACGGCCTTCGTCGATTTCCTGAACCGCCTGCCCTTCTACGGCGTGGCGGTGGTGTGCGGTGACGACGCCAATATCCGCGACATCCTGCCGCGCGTCCCGAAGCAGGTGATTACCTACGGTCTGGCAAAGGAAAACAACTTCTACGCCGAGAACATCGTCGCCGAGGATGGCCGCATGCGGTTCGACTGCGTCCGGGTCAACGGCACGACCACCCGGCTGTCCGTCGTGCTCAACACGCCGGGCATGCACAATGTCCTCAACGCCCTGGCCGCCATCGCCGTCGCGACCGAAGTGCAGGTGGCCGACGAAGCCATCGTCAAAGCACTGGCTGAGTTCAAGGGTGTCGGCCGCCGCTTCCAGCGTTATGGCGAAATCCCCCTGCCCGGTGGCGGATCCTTCACGCTGGTCGACGACTACGGGCATCACCCGGTCGAGATGGCTGCCACACTGGCCGCCGCCCGCGGCGCTTTCCCGGGGCGCCGCCTGGTACTGGCTTTCCAGCCGCACCGCTATACACGGACGCGCGACTGCTTCGAGGATTTCGTCAAGGTGCTGAGCACGGTCGATGCGCTCTGCCTGGCCGACATCTACGCCGCCGGCGAAGCGCCCATCGTCGCGGCCGACGGCCGCGCGCTGGCCCGCGCCCTGCGCGTCGCGGGCAAGGTCGAGCCGGTCTTCGTCGAGGATATCGCGGCCATGCCGCAAACGATCATGGATGTCGCCCGTGCTGGCGACGTGGTGTTGACCATGGGTGCCGGCTCGATCGGCGCGGTGCCCGGCAAGTTGGTGGAAGGCAAATGAGCGCTTTCGGTAAAGTTGCAGTCCTCTTCGGCGGTACCTCCGCCGAGCGCGAGGTTTCCCTGAACAGCGGTTCGCGGGTGCTGGCCGCCTTGCAGGGACAGGGCATCGATGCCCATCCCTTCGATCCGGCCAGCCAGACGCTGGACGACCTGAAAGGCTATGACCGTGCGTTCATCGCGCTGCACGGCCGCCACGGCGAGGACGGCACCATCCAGGGGGCGCTCGAGGTGATGCACATTCCCTATACCGGATCCGGTGTGCTCGCCTCGGCGCTGGCCATGGACAAGTTTCGCACCAAGCTGATGTGGCAGGCTGCCGGCTTGCCGGTGCCGGAATACGCCCTGCTGACCCCCGATTCCGACTTTGCCGAGATCGAGGAGCAGCTCGGCCTGCCACTTTTCGTCAAGCCGGCCCGGGAAGGTTCGTCGATCGGTGTCACCAAGGTCAAGGAACGCGGTGCGCTGAAGGCCGCCTACGAGGAGGCCGCCCGCCACGATCCGCTGGTCATTGCCGAAAAGGGCGTGATGGGGGGCGAATACACGGTGGGCATCGTCGGCGACGAGGTACTGCCGATCATCAAGATCGAGCCGGCGACCGAGTGGTACGACTACGAAGCCAAGTACAACCGCGACGATACCCGTTATCTGTGCCCCTGCGGCCTGCCGGAGGCGAAGGAAATGGCCATCCGCAAGGGCGCGCTGGAAGCCTTCCGCGTCTTGGGTGGTCGCGGCTGGGGGCGGGTCGACTTCCTGATGGACGAGGCCGGCAACCATTACTTCCTGGAAGTGAACACCGCACCGGGCATGACCGATCACTCGCTGGTGCCGATGGGCGCCCGCGTCGCCGGTCTGGATTACCCGGCCTTGGTGCGTCGCGTCCTGGAACTGGCGGCAAACGACTGACGAGCGGACCGATGCATGTGGAACAAACCGCACCTGTTGAACGCGCTGGCCGACCTGCTGATGCTGGTCGCCGCGGCAGCCTTGCTGGCTGCCGCCGCCGTCTGGCTGGTGCGGGTGCCGTCGCTGCCGGTGCGTCAGGTGGTGTTCATCGAAGCCCTGCCCCACACCAAGCGCGGCGAGGTGGAGCAGGTGCTGCCGCCGGCGCTGAAGGGCAATTTTTTCAGCCTCAACCTGGAGGCCGTACGCGGGGCCTTGGAAAAGCTGCCCTGGGCCCGCAAGGTGGATGTCCGTCGCCAGTGGCCGGACCGTCTGGAGGTGCGGATCGAGGAGCACAAACCGGTGGCGCGCTGGGGCGAGGGGCGGGGCGAACTGGTCAACAGCTACGGCGAGGTTTTTCTGGCCAGCCTGCCGGAGGAGGAGGCGAGCGCCATGCCGCTCCTCTTCGGGCCGGCCGGTACGGCGCCCGAGGTGCTCAAGGAGTACGGTGCGCTGCTCGATGCCTTCAGGCCGGTGGGCGAAACGCCCGTCCAGGTCACGCTGTCGCCGCGTCTGGCCTGGCAGCTCAAGTTGCAGAACGGCATGTTGGTCGATATCGGACGGGAGCAGCCGAAGTCCCCCGTGGGCGTGCGGCTGGCCCGGTTTATCGAGGTGTATCCGGAAATGATCGCCAATCGGGCGGTCAAGCCGGCTGTGGTGGATTTGCGGTATCCGAATGGCTTTGCGATGAGGGTCGCGGCCGAGGGGAAGGGAAAGTAAGCATATGAGCAGGGACAACAAGGATCTGGTCGTCGGTCTGGACATCGGGACGTCGAAGATCGTGGCGCTGGTCGCCGAGATCAATCAGGAGGGCAACCTCAACGTCATCGGCATGGGGTCGCAGGATTCGCGCGGCCTGAAAAAGGGTGTCGTGGTGAACATCGAGGAAACGGTGCACACCATCAGCCGCGTCATCCAGGAAGTCGAACTGATGGCCGACTGCAAGGTGAGCAACGTCTATACGGGCATTGCCGGCAGCCACATCAAGAGCTTCAACTCGAACGGCATGGTGGCGATCAAGGACAAGGAGGTGACCCCGAGCGACGTCGAGCGGGTCATCGAGACGGCCCGGGCCATGCCGATTCCGGCCGATCAGGAGATCCTGCACATCCTGACCCAGGAGTTCGTCATCGATGGCCAGGACGGCATCCGTGAGCCGATCGGCATGAGCGGCATGCGTTTGGAAGTCAAGACGCACATCGTCACCGGTGCCGTGTCGGCTGCCCAGAACATCGTCAAGTGCGTGCGGCGCTGCGGCCTCGAGGTCAATGATCTGGTCTTGCAACCGCTGGCCTCCAGCTACGCCGTGCTGTCCGAGGACGAGAAGGATCTCGGCGTCTGCCTGATCGACATCGGCGGCGGCACGACCGACATCGCCGTGTGGACCCAGGGCGCCATCCGTCATACGTCGGTGATTCCGATTGCCGGCGACCAGATTACCAACGACATTGCGATGGCGTTGCGCACGCCGACCCGCGAGGCCGAGGACATCAAGTGCAAGTATGGCTGCGCCCTGTCGCAACTGGCCGACGTCAGCGAAAACCTCGATGTGGCCGGCGTCGATGACCGGCCAAGCCGCAAGTTGAGCCGCCGGGCGCTGGCCGACGTGATCCAGCCGCGTGTCGAGGAGCTGTACGAGCTGATTCAGAACGAACTGCGCCGTGCCGGCTTCGAGGAAGTACTGTCGTCCGGCATCGTGCTGACCGGCGGCGCCAGTGTCATGCCCGGCATGGTCGAACTGGGCGAGGAAATCTTCCACATGCCGGTTCGTCTGGGCAATCCGAAGTACCACGGCAGCCTGGCCGATGTCGTGCAGAACCCGCGTTTCTCGACGTCGTTCGGCCTGCTGCTCGAAGCCCAGGCCCAGCGCAAACGCGGGCAGAAGATTCAGGAAAAGCAAGGCATCAAGGATGTCTTTTCCAGCATGAAGGATTGGTTCGTCAAGAACTTTTGATTTGAATTGAAACGGTTTTTTCAGAGGAGGTAGTCATGTTTGAGATCATCGAGAAAGACGAAGACTGCGGTACGATCATCAAGGTGTTCGGCGTTGGCGGGGCCGGTGGCAACGCCATCGAGCACATGATCAACGAAGGGGTGAACGGCGTGGAATTCATCGCCGCCAATACCGACGCCCAGGCATTGAGCCGCAATGCTGCAGCAACCAAGCTGTCGCTGGGCAAGACCGGCCTTGGCGCCGGTGCCAAGCCGGAAAAGGGCCAGGAAGCCGCTCAGGCCCACCGCG
>OFCW01000209.1_pt1 | contig 20855 bp, 18 predicted proteins | sample 1520951 | NCBI WGS metagenome assembly OFCW01 (sample SAMEA4349680, study PRJEB24078) | microbial mat metagenome | biome: Terrestrial Biome; feature: Habitat; material: Microbial Mat | place: India | collected 2012-06-12 | depth 10 m | reverse complement strand
CGGCTTTCTTGGCTACCGGCTTCTTGGCTGCTGCCGCCTTCTTCGGTGCTGCGGCCTTCTTCGGCGCCGCTTCCTTCTTAGCCGCTGCCGGCTTCTTTGCCGGGGCTGCCTTCTTTGCAGCCGGTTTCTTTGCTGTTGCCATTTGTTTCTCCTTCACGTGAGATGGAAAAATTCAAACTACGAGGTTGGAAACCCTCCTGAACCATCGCGATGATCCAGGCGGATTATTCATCGGCACAAGCAAGCTTCTGCTTGCGCTAATGAATTCGGCACCAGCTGAACTGCTGCATCACCTCATCCATGCAGCACTTCAGCCTCATCTGGCTACGCCTCTCTTCTTGCTGATCACCGCCGTGCGTCGGCGATGACGGAGGTCCACGCCGCGCGCTCACCAAGCGCCACGGTAGCCGTAGCCAAAAAAAACGCCGGCAGCAATGCCGGCGTGGGAATACGCTTTCTCAAAAACCAACAGGTTTTTCAGGGAAAAAGCCGCCTTGCCCGACGCAGTCGGGGTCAGCGGCGATAACAGAGAAGATCGCAGATTGATTCGATACGTTCGTCTACTGTCCATTAAATCGGTTGCAGCCCTTCAGGTTTCGCAGTCTCTTTTCTGTTAGCCGATCATCCTGCCGACCGGCCGCATTATCGACGTCGACCGCCGTCTCTCCAACCATCCCATGCAATCGTCAATCGTCAATCGTCAATCGTCAATCATCAATCACCAATCGCACGAGCGCCTTGAACACCTGGTCTTCGCTTCTTCTTAATCCCAGCTCAGTGCGCCACCGGTCTGGTATTCGATCACACGAGTCTCGAAGAAGTTGCGTTCCTTTTTCAGATCGATCATCTCGCTCATCCACGGGAAGGGATTCTCTTCCTGCGGGAACATCGGATCGAGACCGATCTGCTGCGCGCGACGATTGGCGATGAATCGCAGGTACCCTTTGAACATCGGCGCATTCAAACCAAGCACTCCACGCGGCATTGTATCCTCAGCGTAGCGATATTCCAACTCCACCGCGCGCAAAAACAACGATTTGATCTCTTCGCGGAAGTCGGCCGTCCACAGGTGCGGGTTCTCCAGCTTGATGGTGTTGATGAGGTCGATCCCGAAATTGCAGTGCATCGATTCGTCACGCAGGATGTACTGATACTGCTCTGCCGCGCCCATCATCTTGTTCTGACGGCCGAGCGCGAGGATTTGCGTGAAGCCGACATAGAAGAACAAACCTTCCATCAGGCATGCAAACACGATCAGCGAACGCAGCAAGGTCTGGTCCGCTTCAACCGTGCCGGTCTTGAACTCGGGGTTGGTCAGCACATCGATGAACGGGATCAGGAACTCGTCCTTGTCGCGGATCGATGGCACCTCGTGATACGCATTGAAGATCTCGCCTTCATCCAGGCCGAGCGACTCGACGATGTACTGGTAGGCATGGGTGTGGATCGCTTCCTCGAACGCCTGGCGCAGCAGGTACTGGCGGCATTCCGGCGCGGTGATGTGGCGGTAGGTGCCGAGCACGATGTTGTTGGCGGCCAGCGAATCGGCGGTGACGAAGAAGCCGAGGTTGCGCTTGATGATGCGGCGCTCGTCTTCGGTCAGGCCGTTCGGGTTCTTCCACAGCTCGATGTCGCGCTGCATGTTGATTTCCTGCGGCATCCAGTGATTGGCGCAGCCGGCCAGGTACTTGTCCCACGCCCACTTGTACTTGAAGGGGACGAGCTGGTTGACGTCGGTCTTGCCGTTGATGATGCGCTTGTCGGCGGCATTCACGCGGCGCGAGGCGCCGCCGGTCACGACATCGTCCCGCGCGGAGACCAGGGCGGGATTGAGTGCGGTGTCGTTCAGTTGTGCGTTCAGGGAACGGGGGGCCGAGGGCATGGCCGGCGCGCGTGCCGGCTGCGGAGCGGGTGCGGGTTTGGCGGCAGGAGTGGTTTCGTCGTCCCAGCTGAGCATAGTCTTCTTCCTTACTTGGGTATTGTAGTTGCAGTTGCGCGTTGCGCAAGGAGGCGTGCACGGTCCGATGCAGCGCATGCCGCATCGGACCGTCGCGTCAGATCATTGGCAGGCTTCGCACTCTTCGAAGCCGGGGTCGCCCGGGCGCAGCATGCAGACCGGACCGGCGGCTTCCTCGGCCGCAGGTGCGGCGACCGCGACCGGAGCGGCGGCAGCGACATCGATGCTGCCGGCGGACACGGCATTGAGCGCGCCGGCCTTGGTGGTCGACTTCTCGGCGTGGGTGGCGCCGATGGTGCGCAGGTAGTAGGTGGTCTTCAGGCCGCGCAGCCAGGCCAGCTTGTAGGTCTCGTCGAGCTTCTTGCCCGAGGCGCCGGCCATGTAGATGTTCAGCGATTGCGCCTGGTCAATCCACTTCTGGCGGCGCGACGCGGCTTCCACCAGCCACTTCGGATCGACTTCGAAGGCGGTCGCGTAGATCTCGCGCAGGTCTTGCGGGATGCGGTCGATCCTGGCCAGGCTGCCGTCGAAGTACTTCAGGTCGGCGACCATCACCTCGTCCCACAGGCCGCGCGCCTTCAGGTCACGCACCAGGTGCTCGTTGATCTCGGTAAATTCGCCGGACAGGTTCGACTTCACGTACAGGTTCTGGTACGTCGGCTCGATGCAGGCGGACACGTCGATGATGTTGGAGATCGTCGCGGTCGGCGCGATCGCCACGCAGTTCGAGTTGCGCATGCCGTGCTCTTTAATGCGCGCGCGCAGCGCCGCCCAGTCCATGGTCTCGGAAGAGTCGACTTCCAGGTAGCCGCCGCGTTCCTCGGCCAGCAGTTTCAGCGAATCCTGCGGCAGGATGCCGCGATCCCACAGCGAGCCCTTGTAGGAGCTGTAACGGCCGCGCTCTTGCGCCAGCTCGGTCGACGCCCAGTAGGCGTAGTAGCACACCGCTTCCATCGAACGGTCGGCGAACTCGACCGCTTCCATTGAGGCGTACGGCACGCGCATCATGTGCAGGCAGTCCTGGAAGCCCATGATGCCCAGACCGACCGGACGGTGGCGCAGGTTGGAGTCGCGCGCCTTCTTCACCGCGTAGTAGTTGATGTCGATCACGTTATCGAGCATGCGCATCGCGGTGCGGATGGTTTTCTGCAGCTTGTCGTGGTCGAGCTTGCCATCCTTCATGTGGGCCGGCAGGTTCACCGAGCCGAGGTTGCAGACCGCGATTTCGGATTCATTGGTGTTGAGCGTGATCTCGGTGCACAGGTTGGAGCTGTGAACCACGCCGACGTGCTGCTGCGGGGAACGGATGTTGCACGGATCCTTGAACGTGATCCACGGATGGCCGGTCTCGAACAGCATCGACAGCATCTTGCGCCACAGGTCGACCGCCTGCACTTTCTTGAACAGCTTGAGCTCGCCGCGCGCAGCCTTCGCCTCATAACCGGTATAGGCTTCCTCGAACGCGCGGCCGTACTTGTCGTGCAGGTCCGGCACGTCGGACGGGGAGAACAGCGTCCACTCGCCCTTTTCCATGACGCGCTTCATGAACAGGTCGGGAATCCAGTTCGCGGTGTTCATGTCGTGCGTGCGGCGGCGGTCGTCGCCGGTGTTCTTGCGCAGGTCGAGGAATTCCTCGATGTCCAGGTGCCAGGTTTCCAGGTAGGCACAGACCGCGCCCTTGCGCTTGCCGCCCTGGTTCACCGCCACCGCGGTGTCGTTCACCACTTTCAGGAACGGCACCACGCCCTGCGACTTGCCGTTGGTGCCGCGGATGTGAGCGCCCAGCGCGCGCACCGGGGTCCAGTCGTTACCGAGGCCGCCGGCGAACTTGGCCAGCAGCGCGTTTTCCTTGATCGCCTCGTAGATGCCGTCCAGGTCGTCCGACACCGTGGTCAGGTAGCAGGAAGACAGCTGCGAGCGCTGCGTGCCGGAATTGAACAGGGTCGGCGTCGAGCTCATGAAATCGAACGACGACAGCAGGTTGTAGAACTCGATGGTGCGCGCTTCGCGGTCGATCTCGTTCAATGCCAGGCCCATCGCGACGCGCATGTAGAACGCCTGCGGCATCTCGATGCGGGTGCCGTCGATGTGCAGGAAGTAGCGGTCGTACAGGGTCTGCAGGCCGAGGTAGCCGAACTGCAGGTCGCGTTCCGGCTTGATCGCTTCGGCCAGCGTCTTCAGGTCGTACTGCGCCAGCTTGGGGTCGAGCAGGCCGGCGTCGATGCCTTTCTTGACGTATTTCGGGAAGTAATCGATATAGTGCTGCGGCGCGTCGGCTTGCGCGACTTCCTGGCCGAACACTTCCTTGCGGATGGTGTGCATCAACAGGCGCGCGGTGACCTTGCTGTAGGCGGGGTCCTTTTCCATCAGCGCGCGGGCGGCCAGGATGGCGGACTTGTGCAGCTCCTCGACCGGCACGCCGTCGTACAGGTTCTTGACGGTCTCGTTCAGGATCGCCTGGGCATCGACATGCTGCTCCAGGCCGACGCAGGCGGAGGTGATCAGGTTGCGCACCTGGTCGAGGTCGAGCAGGCGTCGCTCGCCGTTCTCGGTCACGTGCAGCTGCGGGGCTTCCGCCGCCTTCACGGCTTGCTGCTGCGCACGCTCCTCCATGCGCTTGGCGCGGTACAGCACGTAGGCGCGGGCGACGTCGTGTTCGCCGGAGCGCATCAGCGCCAGCTCGACCTGGTCCTGCACGTCTTCGATGTGGAAAGTGCCGCCGGCCGGCTGGCGGCGCACCAGGGCCGCCACCACGCTCGCGGTCAGCTGCTCGACCAGTTCGCGCACGCGGGCGGAGGCAGCGCCCTGCCCGCCGTTCACGGCCAGGAAGGCCTTGGTGAGCGCGATCGAAATCTTGGAAGGTTCAAAGCCGACCACCGCGCCATTGCGGCGGATGATCTTGTAGTCGCCGAGGCCGGCGGGACGATTGGCCGATGCAGCGGATGTGGCGCCGCCCTGCGACGGCACCACGCCGAATTCGCCCGGGGATTTGAGAGAAACTTCCTGAGTAGAGTGCATCTAGCCTCCTAACTGAGTCGCGGCAGCATACGCGCTGCTTATTGTTTAATTAGAACGTCCGGTCCGACCGGGGTTCGCGGATTCAAAGACGGCACCGCAGCGCGCACCCTGCACAACGTGCAGGGCACGAACGGCGCACATCCGAAAGGGAGAGCTGCCCACCGCCCGCCCAACAACGACACTCGTCTATATATTGAGGAACCGCCTGAACAGCCCGGAAAAGGGGCAATCGCAGCACCACTACATCTAGTGGTGCATGTCACGATCTGCACTAATTCTAGTGGCAGGGGATCAAGGATGCAATATCTTTTTTACTTGATCTGCAACAAATTTTCCTGCCACGAAGCACTTGACTTTTTCAGTCAGTCACAGGGAAGCGCAACCGGGAGAGCCTGCCCCCGGTACATGTCTCTTTTTGAATCAAGGACTTGCGGTAGCGAACCCAATCGAAGAAGGGGCCCGGATCGGTCTTGCGACCGGGCGCGATGTGTTCATGTCCGGCGACGTCGGTCAGCGGGTAGCGTGCGCACAACGCCTGCGTGAGTTTGGCCAGCGCGTCATATTGGGCATCCTCGAACGGCTCGCAGTCGGTGCCTTCGAGCTCGACGCCTATCGAAAAATCATTGCAGCGTTCGCGTCCGCAGAACGAGGAGACGCCGGCATGCCAGGCACGGTCGTTGGCTGACACGAACTGGATCACCCGGCCGTCGCGCCGGATCAGGAAATGCGCGGAGACCTTCAGCCCGCGCAAGCGGTCGAAATAGGGATGGGCGTCGCAATCGATCCGGTTGGTAAACAGTTCGGCGATATACGCTCCGCCGAACTGCCCCGGCGGCAGGCTGATGTTGTGGATCACCAGCAGCTCGATCGGCATGCCGTCGGCGCGCTTGTCGAAATTCGGCGATGCCAGGCGCTCCACGCCGCCGCACCAGCCGTCGGCATCTATCTCAAATCGGGTCATGAATCGGGTTCGTGTATCGACAGCCGCTGCATGCGATAGCGCAGCTGCCGGAAGCTGATGCCCAGGAGCTCGGCCGCCTGGGTGCGGTTGAAACGGGTCTTTTCGAGGGCGCGCCGGATGATCTCGCGCTCCACGTTATCCAGGTACTCGGGCAGCGAGCGCGGCAGCGCTTCCTCCGCGGCGGCCGGCGCTGCGGCAGGCAGGTTTTCATCCTGCTGCGCCGGGGCCGGCTCCGGCACCGCCGGTGCGGTCGATGTGGCCGGCGCGGTCGGTGCGGCAGGCGCCACGGGCTTCAGCGCCAGGTCGGCGATCTCGATGACGCCGTCGTTGGCAAACGCCAGCGCGCGTTCCAGGATGTTCTCCAGTTCGCGCACGTTGCCGGGAAAGGAGTAGGAGCGCAGCGCATCCAGGGCCTGCGGCGTCAGGACAGTCTTGCCGCCGGGCGGCGACAGCCGCTCCAGGATGGCATCGGCCAGCAGGCCGATGTCGTCGAGCCGTTCGCGCAACGGCGGCAGACGCAGCTCGATCACGTTCAGGCGGTAGAACAGGTCCTGCCGGAACTTCCCCTTCTCGACGCACTCGGCCAGGTTCTGGTGCGTGGCGCTGATGATCCGCACGTCGACCGGTTCCTCCACCGTGGCGCCGACCTTGCGCACGCGGCGTTCCTGGATGGCGCGCAACAGCTTGACCTGCATCGGCAGCGGCAGGTCGGCGACCTCGTCGAGCAGCAGCGTGCCGCCGTTGGCCGCCTGGAAAAAACCGTCGCGATCGTCGTTCGCCCCGGTAAACGCCCCTTTGCGGTAGCCGAAGAATTCGGCTTCCATCAGCGCTTCCGGAATCGCGCCGCAGTTGACGGCGATGAAGGGTTTGTCGGCGCGTGCGCTGTGCGCATGGATGTCGCGTGCGGCCAGCTCCTTGCCGCTGCCCGATTCGCCCGTGATCGCCACCGGCGCCATGCTGCGCGCCAGGCGCGCGATCTGCGCCCGCAAGTCCCGCATCGCCGCCGACTGACCGATCAGACGCGAGGCGCCGGCGGCGGGCGGCGCGCCGGCCGGCGTGCCGCCGTCGGTCTTGTGCATGCGCAACGCCGACTGCACCATCAGGCGCAGCTGGTCGAGTCCGACCGGCTTGGACAGATAGTCGAAGGCGCCCGCCTTCAACGCCGCCACCGCATTGTCGGCGCTGCCGAAAGCGGTGATCACCGCAATCGGCGTATTCCGGTGCGCGGCGTTCACTTCCCGCACCAGCTCGATGCCGAGCCCGTCCGGCAGGCGCATGTCGGTCAGCACCAGCGCATACTCGGTGCGCGCCAGCCGCGCGCGCGCAGCTGCCAGGCAATCCGCGCAGTCGACGTCGAGCCCCATGCGGACCAGCGTAATCTCCAGCAGCTCGCGCAGGTCGGCTTCGTCATCGACAACCAGGATACGGGGTGCGGTCATGACAGCGGTCTTGTCGTTCGTTCAAAAAGGTCAGTGCAGGTCAGTGCGGCTCGTGCGGCGCGAAAGTGATCACGAAGCGGCCGCTCGGCTCGTCGGCGCCGTCGCCCGCCAGGTCCATCCGGTATTCGTAGTCGAGCATCGCACCGTTATTCAAGCACAATTCGCGCGCCACGTAGAGCCCCAGCCCGGTTCCCTTGCTGGATGTGGTGTAAAACGGCTCGAACAGATGGGCGCGCACCTCCGGCGTGATCGCCGGGCCGTCGTCCTGCACATGCAATTCGAGCCGGCCGGTATCGGGCAGCAGCGCCTGGATGCGGATGCTGCCGGGCGCGCCGCTCGCATAACGCAACGCATTCGACAGCAGATTGCCGAGCACTTCACGCAAATGCAGGGGATCGAAGCGGACCTGGTAAGGCTCCAGGCTGCCGAGCTCGATCATGCCCGGCGCGATGGCATGGGTTTCCTCGAACTCGCCGACCAGTTCGGCCAGGAACTGCGCCAGCGGCAGCGGCTCGCTATGGGCATGCGCCTTGCGCGACAATTTCAGGATGTCTTCGATCATCCGGTTAAGCCGCACCACATTGTCGCCCACGATCTTCAGCAGGCGCGCCTGCGCGGGATCGGTGATGTCTTCCTTGAGCAGGGACGCCGCATGGGAGATCGCCGACAGCGGATTGCGCACTTCATGGGCGATGCTGGCGGTCAGGCGCCCCATCGACGCCAGTTTCAGCTGCTGCGCCTGATTTTCGATTTCCGTCACGTCCTGCAGGAAAATGACCGTCCGCGCCTCCGGCAAGCCGTCGATTTCCACCGGCGCGAAGCGCAGCTTCAAGTGGGCGAGCGGCTCGCGCCGGACATTGCGCGGCAGGGTGCGTCCCTGCAGCGCCACGATATCCTCGCCGGGCTTGATCATGACGAAGGCGGACGACGCGCCGTCGCCCGCTCCCCGCGCGCGGCACTGCTCCAGCCATGCAGCAAACGCATCGGCCATGGGGGCGAGCGAAGGCAGGTCGTTCAGCCGGAATTGCGGTTGACCTTGCGCAACGGGCAAGCCGAGCATGCGCTCCACCGCCGGATTGCCGGCGAAAACCCGGGTGTCCGGTCCGACCACCAGGATGCCGTCCCCCATGTCGGCAATCACCAGACGGTTGATCGCTTCCTGCAGCAGCAGCTCGCGCCCGCGTTCCATGGCCAGGTTTTCCTGCTTGATCAGCTTGGCCGCGAGCCGGTTGATCACGTAGATTGCAGCGAAGAACGCCGCGCCATACAAGCCGGCGCGCGAAGGCGAGACATCCGGTACCGAATTTAGCAGTTCGTATCCGCTCTCGGCCAGCAGGATGAGGGTCACGATCGAGACAAAGAACAGCGCCGGCACCAGCGGCATGAGGATGGCGCAGCCGGCCAGCGGGAACAGGTAGAGAATGGCCAGACCGCTCTTCACCCCGCCGGCCACCACGTAGAGCAGCGACACGGCGCCGATGTCGACCGTCAGTTGCGCCACCAGCTGCAAGGAAAAGCGTGCGCGCGCATAGACCGACAGGAGCGCGAAACCGACGGCAAGCACCAGGTAGGCGAAGCAGATCTTCCAGTCGAGAAATGTATCCCCGCCAACCGCATTGCTTACGGCGGAAAAGCCCAGGTAGGCCAGCAGGACCAGTGCAATGACGATGCGCGTGATGCAAAAGGTCTGCAGGGTGCGCCAGAACGTCGTGCGCGCTTCCGTGGCGAGCGCTTGCCCGTCGTGCGTCATGCCGTTTCCGCCGGAAAGGCCGGCATGACAAGAATGCTGCTAGGACGCATGCCGCAACCGATGTTCTTCACTGCAATACGACGTCCCCGAGGCGTCGGCCACCGATTCCGATGCCGGCACGTAGATGCCGCAATGCGCGCACCGGACCATCGCTTCCGTTCCCGGCTCCGCGGTCCGGTGTGCGGACGCTGACGGGTCTCGCGCGCCCTTGTTGCTGCGAAGCGCCCACAGCACCAACAGGATCAGGGCAGCCCAGGCAAGCAGCTTCATGCCAGGCCCCGATGCAGCACCACTTCCAGCACGAAGCGGCTGCCGACATATGCCAGCAGCAAGGTGGCGAAGCCGGTCAGCGTAAACCGCAGCGCCGTCTTGCCGCGCCAGCCGCGCCAGGCACGGCCGGCCAGCAGCAGGCCGAACAGGACCCAGGACAGCATGGTGAAGATGGTCTTGTGATCCCACTTGAAGGCGGTGCCGAACAACTGCTCGGAAAACACCACGCCCGACAGCACGGTCAGGGTCAGCAGCGCAAAGCCGAAGGCGATCAGGCGAAACAGCAGCCGCTCCATCGTCAGCAGGGCCGGCAGGCGGTCGATCGCCGCATTCAGCCAGCCGCGCTTTGCCGCCTCGGAAGGCGTGTGCAGCCGGGATTCCTGCACGGCCATCAGCACCGCATGGAAGGCGGCGATGGTGAGCGTGCTGTAGGCCAGCAGCGCAATCGCGATATGCCAGGGAAACAGGGACGATTTGCCTTGCAGCGGCACCACGCTGCCGGGGAACATAACAGGGAGCATGACCGCGACGGCCGCCGTCGGCAGCACCAGCACGCGCAAGCCGTCCAGCGAGAAATTGCGGTTTTCCAGCCAGTAGGCGGCGACCGAGATCCACAACGTCGCCGACAGCATGATCGCAAAGCCGATGCGCAGCGTGCCGGGCGCAATCATGTCGGCCCACAGCGCCCCGCCGTGCAGGAGCCAGGCGAGCGCAGTGCCCGTCGAAATCGCCACGCCTTGCCGCGATGGCAAAAATCCACAGACGACATACAGCAGCGCCGCCAGAACAAAGAAGTAGGTATACATCGAGAAGAGGAAAGATGAGCAGAGTTCGAGTTTACACCATGTAAGGCGGCAATCGACGGCCGATGCGGCCCGAGGCCATGCCCGCTTGAGCGCAGCCGGCAGCGCCCGGCTGACAAGTTTTCAACCCTGCGCCCGGTGCCGGCTCATCCGCTTTCCGGGAACGGCAAGCCAGCGGCATCGGTTAAAATGGCCTGGTACCGGCGCCGTTCGTCCGCGTCATTCCACCGATTTCTTGCACGTTCGATACCCATGCTAGACAACCTGACCCAACGACTGGCCAAAGTCGTCAAAACCATGCGCGGCGAGGCGCGCCTGACCGAATCCAATACCGCCGAAATGCTGCGCGAAGTGCGGCTGGCCCTGCTGGAAGCCGACGTCGCGCTGCCCGCCGTGCGCGAATTCATCGCCCGCGTCAAGGAAAAGGCGATGGGCGAGGAAGTCATCGGCTCGCTCACGCCGGGGCAGGCGCTGGTCGGCGTGGTGCAGCGCGAGCTGGCCGCCATCATGGGCGCCGACCTCGGTCCGGAAGCCTCGCAACTGAACTTCGCCACCCAGCCGCCGGCGGTCATCCTGATGGCCGGCCTGCAGGGCGCCGGCAAGACCACCACCGCCGGCAAGCTCGCGAAATACCTGCGCGAGCAGAAAAAGAAAAAAGTGCTGACCGTCTCCACCGACGTCTACCGTCCGGCCGCAATCGGCCAGTTGCAGACGGTCACCAGCCAGGTCGGCGCGGATTTCTTCCCCTCCTCCCCGTCCGACAAGCCGGTCGACATCGCGCTGGCCGCGCTCGACTACGCCAAAAAGCACTTCCACGACGTGCTGATCGTCGACACCGCCGGCCGCCTCGGCATCGATGAAGCGATGATGCAGGAAATCGCCGCCCTGCACGCCGCCTTGAAGCCGATCGAGACCCTGTTCGTGGTCGACGCCATGCTCGGCCAGGACGCGATCAACACCGCCAAGGCCTTCAACGACGCGCTGCCGCTGACCGGCGTGGTGCTCACCAAGCTCGACGGCGACGCCCGCGGCGGCGCCGCCTTGTCGGTGCGCCACGTCACCGGCAAGCCGATCAAGTTCGCCGGCGTGGCCGAGAAGCTGGACGGTCTGGAAGCCTTCGACCCCAGCCGCATGGCCAACCGCATACTCGGCATGGGCGACATCCTGGCGCTGGTCGAGGAAGCGAAGAAAGGCGTCGACATCGCCGCCGCCAAGGACCTGGCGGAAAAGGTCAAGGCCGGCGGCAAGTTCGACCTGAACGATTTCAAGGCTCAGATCAGCCAGATGAAAAAGATGGGCGGCCTGTCCGGCCTGCTCGACAAGCTGCCGGCGCAATTCCAGCACGCGGCCGGCAACGCCGACATGTCGCAAGCCGAAAAGCAGGTGCGCCGCATGGAGGGCATCATCAATGCGATGACGCCGGCCGAACGCGCCAAGCCGGAGCTGATCAAGGCTTCGCGCAAGCGCCGCATCGCCGCCGGCGCCGGCGTGCAGGTACAGGAAGTCAACCGCATGCTGTCGCAGTTCGAGCAGATGCAGTCGATGATGAAAAAGCTCAAGGGTGGCGGCATGATGAAAATGATGCGCAGCATGAAGGGTATGCTGCCCGGCATGCGCTGATCCTCCGCCGGCCGGCACGCCGGCCCACCACCAGCGGGATGGCTGCCGCCGTCCCGTGCCTCCCCTTGCGGCGCACGGAACTCAGGCCGCACATGCCAGGCCGTACATGCGCCGCTCCATACAGACCAGCCGGGCACAAGCGCAAACCTCCTCCTTCGGGAATACGCCCGCGCCATCATCACGCGCATCCCCACGTTTTACGGCCTCATTACGCGCTCGCGCCCCATGCAGACGACGTGGCGCCCTTTACACAAAATCATGCCAAAACGATCAAAAAATACTTGCATCCCCATGAAAAGCGCACCACTATTAGCGTTGCGTGATAGACGCATTTTCCCAACACACTTTGTGAAGGAGGCTTGAAGATGGCAACAGCCAAAAAACCAGCGGCCAAGACAGCCGCCAAGAAGCCCGCTGCGAAGAAGGCCGCAGCAAAACCCGCAGCAAAGAAAACCGCTCCTGCCAAGAAGGCCGCCCCGGCAAAGAAGGCAGCAGCCAAGCCGGTAGCCAAGAAGGCAGCCGCAAAACCGGCAGCGAAAAAGGCCGCTCCGGCAAAGAAGGCAACAGCCAAGCCGGTAGCGAAGAAGGCGGCGGCCAAGCCGAAGACCGCGCGCAAGCCGAACGCCGCATTCATGAAGCCGATGACCCCGTCGGAGACGCTGGGCGCAGTCATCGGTGCCAGCCCGCTGCCGCGCACCGAAGTCACCAAGAAGGTTTGGGACTATATCAAGAAGAACAAGCTGCAGGACGATGTGAACAAACGCATGATCAATGCGGACGACAAGCTGAAAGCCGTGTTTGGCGGAAAGAAGCAAGTGTCGATGTTCGAAATGACCAAGCTCATTTCCAGCCACTTGCAATAATGTTCTTTCCAAAGGCCAAACAAAAACGCCCGCATCGCGCGGGCGTTTTTGTTAGTGCCGGCGTTTGCGCTCAGCGCGCCGTCGCCATCTTCTGAGCGGGCTTGTACTCGACAGTGGTCGCTTCCTTGAACTCCCTGAACTCCCATTGCCGCCACGCCGCCAGCACCGCATTCGGATATTCCGGCTGCCCGCGGCTGCCGTTGTAGCGGCCGAGCGCGAGGAACAGATTGCCGCCCTCCATGTCGAGATACATGCGCAGGATCGCGCAGCCGTAGCGCAGGTTGGTCTGCATGTGAAACAGCTTCCTGCGGTCGCCATCCCCGATCACGCGGGTCCAGAACGGCATCACCTGCATGTAGCCGTGCGCCCCCACCGGCGACACCGCGTACTTGCGGAAGGCGGATTCGACCTGGATCAGGCCGAGCACCAGCGCCGGATCCAGCCCTGCGCGCTTGGCCTCGTACCAGGCGGTTTCCAGAAATTCCCGGCGCACCTGCCAGTCCGGCAGCTTTTTCTTCAGCCGCTCCGACATCTCGCCCAGCCAGCGCAGGTACTTGATGCGATCTTCGATATTGGCAAACTGCGGCCGCGGCGGGCGCGCGTCGGTGACGGCCCGGGACAGCGCGATGCGCACCGAATCGGCCAGTGCCTCTTCCTTCTGGTTGCCGGCGGCGGCGCTACTGCACAGCAGCAGCGCCGCCGCCGCAACGGCCAGCCTGCGCGAAAACAAATGCACTACAGCCAAGCCGGCATCCTCACGCCGCGACCTTGGCTTTCACGAAATCGGCCATTTCCGCAACCGCAACCGCGGTGGCGGCGGTATCGCGCCGGCCCTGGTATTCCAGCTTGCCCTCCTTCAGGCCGCGCTCGCCGATCACCACGCGGTGCGGCACGCCGATCAGTTCCCAGTCCGCGAACATCACGCCGGGGCGTTCGCCGCGATCGTCCAGGATGACGTCGACGCCGGCCGCCTGCAGCGCGGCATACAGCTTGTCGGTTTCCGCCTTCACCGCTTCGCTGCGGTCGTAGCCCATCGGGCACAGCACCACTTCGAACGGCGCGATCGCGGTCGGCCAGATGATGCCCTTGTCGTCGAAATTCTGCTCGATCGCCGCGCCCAGGATGCGGGTGACGCCGATGCCGTAGCAGCCCATCTGCATCAATTGCGGCTTGCCGCTCTCGTCGAGGTAGGTCGCCTTCATGTCTTCCGAATAGCGGGTGCCGAGTTGGAACACATGACCGACCTCGATGCCGCGCTGGATCGCCAGCGTGCCCTTGCCGTCCGGCGAAGGATCGCCGGCGACCACGTTGCGCAGGTCGGCCACCAGCGGCTCGGGCAGGTCGCGCCCCCAGTTGGCGCCGGTATAGTGGAAATCCTCCTCGTTGGCGCCGCACACGAAATCGCTCATCGCCGCCACCGTGCGGTCGGCCACCACCTTGACCGGCTTTCTGGTCCCGATCGGGCCGAGATAGCCGGGCTTGGTGCCGAAATACTCGACGATCTCCGCCTCGCTGGCAAAGCGATAGGCGCCCAGGCCGGGCACCTTGCCGGCTTTCACCTCGTTCAGGTCATGGTCGCCGCGCAGCAGCAGCAGCCAGATTTCGGACTCCGCGCCCTCCTTGTCCACCGCCAGCACGATCGACTTGACGGTCTGCGCCAGGGGCAAGCCGAGCAAGGCGGCGACGTCCTCGCACTTGGCCTTGCCCGGGGTCGGGGTCTTGGTCAGCGGCTGGGTCGGAGCGGCACGCGGCGTGGACGGCGCGACCGCCTCGGCCGCCTCGATATTGGCCGCGTAATCGGAATCCGGGCAGTACACCAGCGCATCCTCGCCGGTGTCGGCGATCACGTGGAATTCATGCGAGCCGGAGCCGCCGATGGCGCCGTTGTCGGCCGCCACCGCGCGGAACTGCAGGCCGAAGCGGTCGAAGATGCGCACGTAGGCGTCGTACATGATCTGGTAGGACTTCTGCATGCCGGCCACGTCGCGGTCGAAGGAATACGCATCCTTCATCGTGAATTCGCGGCCGCGCATCAGCCCGAAGCGCGGGCGGCGCTCGTCGCGGAACTTGGTCTGGATATGGTAGAAGTTGATCGGCAGCTGGCGATACGACTTGACTTCGCTGCGCACCACGTCGGTGATCACTTCCTCCGAGGTCGGCTGGATCGCGTAGTCGCGGCCGTGGCGGTCCTTCACCCGCATCAGCTCCGGCCCCATCTTTTCCCAGCGGCCGGTTTCCTGCCACAGTTCGGCCGGCTGCACCACCGGCATCAAGAGCTCGATCGCGCCGGCGCGGTTCATCTCTTCGCGGATGATGTTTTCCACCTTGCGGATGACGCGCAGCCCCATCGGCATATAGGTGTAGATGCCGGAGCCGAGGCGTTTGATCATCCCGGCGCGCATCATCAGTTTGTGGCTGATGATCTCGGCGTCGGACGGAGCTTCTTTTAACGTAGAAATAAAAAATCGTGATGCGCGCATGGCGGTGAATTCTTTTTAAAAAGAGAGGGTTATAATCGACTCAATTTTAAAGGATTAGCTGGCTGATGCATCCATTCTTCCCACATTTGATTCGCTGCCGGGCCGATGAGGCGGTCCGGCGCGACGCCTGCGCGGAGTCGCGCGTGCAAAGTTGGTAACGATGAGAGGCGTCTAGCCGCAGAAAGTTTTGAGGTGCAACATGCTGGATCGTGAAGGCTTCCGCCCGAACGTCGGCATTATCCTGCTTAACGCTCGCAACGAGGTTTGGTGGGGAAAGCGGGTGCGCGAGCATTCGTGGCAATTTCCGCAAGGCGGGATCAAGTTCGGCGAAACCCCCGAGCAGGCGATGTATCGCGAACTGGAGGAAGAGGTCGGCCTGAAGGCGGAACACGTCAGGATCATCGGACGTACCCGCGACTGGCTCCGTTACGAAGTGCCGGACCGTTTCATCAAACGCGAAATCCGCGGCCATTACCGGGGGCAGAAACAGATCTGGTTCCTGCTGCGCATGATCGGGCGCGACTGCGACATCAACCTGCGCTGCACCGACCATCCCGAGTTCGACGCCTGGCGCTGGCACGACTACTGGGTGCCGCTGGACGTCGTCATCGAGTTCAAGCGCGAGGTCTATCAAAAGGCGTTGCAGGAGCTGTCGCGCTTTCTCACCAGGCCGTCGTCGCACGGCCAGCACCGGCACGGCGGCGCCCGCTACCTGCGGCAAAGCCACGCCGGCAGCCGCGCCCCCGCCGAGGAGCAGGCTGCCGCGGCCAAACCCAAGATCGAGGAATAACTGGCTTTATGGTGAAACAATACGCACCGGGCGCCCGAGTCTTGCGGGCGTCGGCATTGCTGCTGCTGACCGCCGTCGCGGCCGTCCATGCGCAATCGAAGTTCGAAGAGGATTTCGACGATCAGGAAAAGCCTTGGCAGGAAATCGCAGTGCAGCTTCCGGCGCCGCCGGCACAGGAAAACCTGCTGCCGTTCTCCGTCAGCGCCACCGCCACCCAATCGTTCGCCATCGATGCCAAGTCGGTATCGGTCGGCGCCGACGGCGTGGTCCGCTACACCCTGGTCGCAACCAGTCAGGCCGGCGCGAAAAACGTCAGTTACGAAGGCATCCGTTGCGCGACCTATGAGCGCAAGCTGTACGCCTTCGGCCAGCCGGACGGCAGCTGGTCGCGCTCGCGCCGCGACCAGTGGGAACGCATCAACACCAATGCGGCCAACCGCCAGCACGCAGCCTTGTTCAAGGATTACTTTTGTAACGAGAAAACCGTCGCCGGCGATGCGGACGACATTGTGCGCCGCATTCGCTACGGCAGGACGCTGCGGCCGCAGTAAGGAAAATGGCCGGTCAGAGCAGCACCATGTTATCGCGGTGAATCAGCTCCGGCTCTTCCACGAATCCCAGGATGGACAGAATTTCGCTGGACGGCCGGCGCATGATGCGGCGCGCCTCGGAACTGGCGTAATTGCTCATGCCGCGCGCAATCGGGCGCCCCGCTTCGTCGGTGCAGGTGATGACGTCGCCGCGGCCGAATTCTCCGCTCACCTCGATCACGCCGATCGGCAGCAGGGACTTGCCTTCGGCGGTCAGCTTTTGCACCGCGCCGGCATCCAGCACCACCTTACCGGCGGTCTGCAGGTGATCCGCCATCCACTGCTTGCGCGCGGTCAGGTGGGCGGTCTGCGCCACCAGTTGCGTGCCGATCGCCTCGCCGCCGGCCAGACGGGTCAACACCTGCTCCTCACGCCCCCAGGCGATGACCGTGTGCGCGCCGGAAGTGGCTGCCCGCCGCGCCGCCAGGATCTTGGTCAGCATGCCGCCGCGCCCGATGCCGGTGCCGGCGCCGCCCGCCATCGCTTCCAGCGCCGGGTCGCCCGCCTTGGCCTCGTGCACGAATTGCGCATTCGGATCCTTGCGCGGGTCGGCCGTGTATAGCCCCTTCTGGTCGGTCAGAATGATCAGGGCGTCCCCCTCGATCAGATTGGCGACCAGCGCGCCCAGGGTGTCGTTGTCGCCGAACTTGATCTCGTCGGTGACCACGGTGTCGTTCTCGTTAATGATCGGCACCACCCCCAGGCGCAGCAAGGTAAACAGCGTCGAGCGCGCGTTCAGATAGCGCTCGCGGTCCGCCAGGTCGGCATGCGTCAGGAGCACCTGGGCGGTACGAATGCCATGCTGGCGGAAACTGGTTTCGTAGATCTGCGCCAGCCCCATCTGCCCGACCGCCGCGCATGCCTGCAATTCATGCACCCCGGTCGGCCGCTTCTCGAAGCCCAGACGCTGCATGCCCTCGGCAATCGCGCCGGAACTGACCAGCACCACTTCCTTGCCGAGCGCGCGCAACTGGGCGATCTGCTCGGCCCATTTGGCGATCGCTGCGCTGTCCAGTCCCTTGCCGTCATTGGTGACGAGGGAGGAGCCGACCTTGATGATGAGACGTTTGGCTTTTTGGATGACCGAGTTCATGTTTTTCTCAGCGCAGCGGAGAACCGCGGCATGGCGGCGGCCGCCGCGGCTGGCAGTTTTTGGGACAATGCTTATTCTATGACTTTAAAGCGCGGGTCGTCCGGGTCGATCGACACGATGCCGCGCGCTTCCTCCGCCATCCGCGTTTCCTCGGCGCGGAACTCCTGCTGGCGCTGCGCGGCCAGGTATTCGTAAACCGCCGTAATCAGCTCTTCACACCCCTCTCGCGTGAGGGCGGAAATCTCGAACACCGGGCCTTTCCAGCCGAAGCGCCTGACGAAATCCTTCACGCGCTTCTTGCGCTCGTCTTCCGGCACCATGTCCAGCTTGTTGAGCACCAGCCAGCGCGGCTTCTCGTACAGCGATTCGTCGTACTTCTTCAATTCCTTGACGATCGCCTTCGCCTCCTTGACCGGGTCGACCGCCTCGTCGAACGGCGCCAGATCGACGATGTGCAGCAGCAGCCGGGTGCGCTGCAAATGCCGCAGGAACTGATGCCCGAGCCCGGCGCCTTCGGCCGCGCCCTCGATCAGGCCGGGAATGTCGGCGATGACGAAGCTCTTCTCATGGCTGACGCGCACCACCCCGAGGTTGGGATGCAGCGTGGTGAACGGGTAATCGGCGATTTTCGGGCGGGCGTTCGACACGGCCGTGATGAAAGTCGATTTCCCGGCATTGGGCATGCCCAGCAGGCCGACGTCGGCCAGCACCTTCAGCTCCAGCTTCAGCTCGCGATGTTCGCCCGGCTTGCCGTCGGTTTTCTGGCGCGGCGCCCGGTTGGTGGAAGACTTGAAGTGGATATTGCCCCAGCCGCCCTCGCCCCCCTTGGCCAGCAACACCATCTGCCCGTGCTCGGTCAGGTCGGCGATGATCTCGCCGGTGTTGAAGTCGGAAATCAGCGTACCGACCGGCATGCGCAACGTTACATCGTCCGCCCCCTTGCCATAGCAATCGGAGCCGCGGCCGTTTTCGCCGTTCTTCGCCCGGTGCAGCTTGGAATAGCGGTAATCCACCAGGGTATTGATGTTGCGGTCGGCGACGGCCCAGATGCTGCCGCCCTTGCCGCCGTCGCCGCCGTCCGGACCGCCGAACGGCCGGAATTTTTCACGGCAAAACGACGCGACGCCGTTACCGCCGTCGCCAGCAATGACTTCAATTTTTGCTTCGTCAATGAACTTCATGTTTTGCCGCTAATAATGATGCGTGATGCTACAAACTAAAAAGGCTCTACCGTCGGCAGAGCCTTTTGATGGAAGGCTTGCGCCTTGTAACCGTTTCCGCTTAAGCCGGGATAACGGTCACGGTGTGGCGCTGCAGAGCGCCCTTGGTGGTGAACTTCACCGTGCCGTCGACCAGCGCGAACAGGGTGTGGTCCTTGCCCATGCCGACGTTCTCGCCTGCGTGCATCTTGGTGCCGCGCTGACGGACGATGATGCCGCCGGCATTGATAGCTTGGCCGCCGTAAACTTTGACGCCCAGTCGTTTCGACTCGGAATCACGGCCGTTGCGCGTAGTGCCGCCGCCTTTTTTGTGTGCCATTTAGAGACTCCTTGGTATCCAGTTAGCCCGCCAACGCTTAGGCGTTGATCGAGACGATTTGCAATTCGGTGTAATTCTGGCGATGGCCTTGACGCTTCTGGTAGTGCTTGCGGCGGCGCATCTTGAAAATCCGAACCTTGTCGTGACGGCCGTGCGCCACTACCTTAGCCTGGACCTTGGCACCTTCGACCAGCGGCGCACCGAATTTAATGGTGTCGCCAGCGCCCACTGCGAGCACTTGATCAAGGGTGATTTCGGAACCAATGTCTGCCGGTATCTGTTCTACTTTGAGTTTTTCGCCAGCAGCAACCTTGTATTGCTTGCCGCCGGTTTTTATGACCGCGTACATGTGAAACCTCATCAAATGTTATTAAGAAACTTTTCTCCCCGACGTACCGGAAAATCCAGGCCGAATCGAGAAAACCTCTAATTATACATAGACTTAGATACCCAGTCAAAACACGGATAACCCGTATCAAGAAACATCGATTTGCAACTGCAGGTGCCGCCGGCTTGCCACGCCAGGCACTGTTTCGCGCACTTGTCATCGTATAATGCACGCCATTCACGATTTTTGCGGGTTTTATCTTGCTTGCCGCCGTTCAACCAGCCTCTCCAAACAGCATTATCCAGCCGATCGCCGCCGACATGGATGCCGTCAATGCGGTGATCCGCCGGCAGCTGTATTCCGACGTGCCACTGGTAAACCAGATCGCCGAATACATCATCAGCGCCGGAGGAAAACGGATCCGTCCGGTGCTGGTGCTGCTGCTGGCGAATGCCTATGGCTATCGCGGCACGCACCATCATGACCTGGCGGCGGTAGTCGAATTCATCCATACCGCCACGCTGCTGCACGATGACGTGGTCGACGAGTCCTCGCTGCGCCGCGGACGCAAGACGGCCAATGCCTTGTTCGGCAACGCCGCTTCGGTGCTGGTCGGCGATTTCGTTTATTCGCGCGCCTTCCAGATGATGGTCGCCGTCGAGAACATGCGCGTGATGCAGATTCTTGCGGACGCCACCAACGTGATCGCGGAAGGCGAAGTCTTGCAACTGCTGAACATGCATGACCCGGACGTCACCGAAGAGCGTTACCTGCAAGTGATCCGCTCCAAGACCGCCAAGCTGTTCGAGGCCGCCGCGCAGCTCGGCGCGCTGATCGCCGGCGCCCCGGACGACGCGATCGAAGCCGCCGCCGAATACGGCCGCTCGCTCGGCACCGCCTTCCAGCTGATCGACGATGTGCTCGATTACTCGGGCAATGCGGCGGACATCGGCAAGAATGTCGGCGACGACCTGCGCGAAGGCAAGCCGACGCTGCCACTGATCTACCTGATGCAGCACGGCACGCCGGAGCAGCGGCAGCTGGTACGCAGCTGCATCGAAACCGGCGACGAACAACATTTCGACGAAATCCTGTCCGCAATCACCGGCTCCGGCGCGCTCGCCTATACCAAGAGCGAAGCCGAGAAAGCCGCTCAGCGCGCAAAAAATTCGATTTCTTCACTACCGCATAGCCAATTCAAGGATTCTCTGCTACAATTATGCGCTTTCGCAGTTGAGCGAAACCATTGAGATCGAATAGCTCTCGTTTTGGATTTCGTTTTCGTTCAACTTGCTTGCAATCGGGGTGTAGCTTAGCCTGGTAGAGCGCTACGTTCGGGACGTAGAGGCCGGAG
>OFCW01000208.1_pt1 | contig 20856 bp, 20 predicted proteins | sample 1520951 | NCBI WGS metagenome assembly OFCW01 (sample SAMEA4349680, study PRJEB24078) | microbial mat metagenome | biome: Terrestrial Biome; feature: Habitat; material: Microbial Mat | place: India | collected 2012-06-12 | depth 10 m | reverse complement strand
CTGCATCCCTTCTCGTCCAAACGCGACCCCTGAAACAGTTCATAACAGGCTCTAGCTTCATGCTGCGGCACTGCCCCACACCGGCATCGCGGTGTCATTTTACTCCGGCACATATGCATATTACGCGCTCTGCAATACCGGCGATGGCTTGCCAGTCAATTGCTGCGCCAATGTGCTAGCCAGACGACAGGTGATTCCGTAAATCGATAGTTGCGGATTCGCGCCGATCGACGTCGGGAACAGCGAGCCGTCATGCACGGATAGATTTGACACGCCATGATAGCGACCCGTGGACGATACTACGCCAAGCTTCGAGTCGTCCGACATGGTGCAGCCGCCCATGACGTGCGCCGATACCACCCGTGTGAGCAGCGGCTTGTACGGCAGCGATTCGATGGCCTTCTTCGCGCCGGACCAGCTGGTATATCCGTCCGCCAGTTCATGCACCGGATACACCGTTTTTGCGCCGGCTTCGAACTGGATTTGCGCCATGGTGAGCAGGGCGCGCCGGGCGCCATCCCAGACAAAATCGGTGATCGGGTAATCCAGTACCGGAGAGCCGTCGTCCCGCAGTTCTACCGAGCCGCCCGGCGATTGCTCGTGAAAGCCGTCGCGTAGCAATGCGATGATCGTGTGCACGTGGGAGAACTGCTGCATCAGGCCGGCATGGCGCTGGCCAAAGCCGTTGAGCGTGGCCGAAAACAGCAGAGGGTGCAAGGGAGGCACTTCCAGCTTGTAGCCGATCGGCCCGTCGATCGCATCGGTGTGCAGGAAATGATCGGAATAGATCGATTGGGGCGCGCCGGAAAAGCCGTCGACCTTGTGGTCGAAGAGCGCCGCCGACAGCACGACCGGATGCAGGAAGGTGCGCTTGCCGAGCAGGCGGTGCGGGTCCGGCGCATTCGAGCGCAGCAAGAGGCCGGGCGAATTGATGGCGCCGCCGGCCACCACGTAGTGCCGGGCGCGCACCGTGATCGTCTTGCCGGAGGGTGCCAGGCCGTCTGCACCCATCGCCACGCACGACAGGCTGTCGACGCTGTCACCCTTGAAATTGAGCTTTTCGGCGCGCGTGCGTGTTAGCAGGAGCGCGCCGCGCGACAGCGCCGACGGGATCGTGGTCACCAGCATCGATTGCTTGGCATTGGTCGGGCAGCCCATGCCGCAATAGCCGAGGTTCCAGCATCCGTTCACATTGCGGGGAATGACAGCCGTGGAAATGCCGAGCTTTTCGGCGCCGCGCCGCAGCAGGTTGTTGTTCTCATTGGGAGTGCCGGCCCAGGGGGCGACGTGCAGGCGTTGTTCCATTTGCGCGAACCAGGGCGCCAGCTTCTCCGGCGAGTAATCCCGCAGGCCGAAGTGCTTTTGCCAGTAGTCCAGCGTGGCCGGCGGCGTGCGAAAGCTCGAAGTCCAGTTGACCGTCGTCGTTCCGCCGACGCTGCGACCCTGCATGATGTTGATCGCCTTGTCCTTGGTCTTGCGCGCGGCCGATTCCTGGTACAGGCTGGGATAGGCCTGCGCTTCGCGCATCTTGAAGTCCTTCGACGACTTGAGCGGACCTTCTTCAATCAGCAGGACCTTCAGGCCCGCCATGGTCAGGATTTCCGCGGTCACGCCGCCGCCGGCGCCGGTGCCGATGATCGCCACGTCGGTGTCGAACTGGCGGTTGGTGTCGAGCGTGGACGCGTCGATGACCTTCCAGCCGGAAGCAAGGCCGGCCTGGATCGGATCGGGGATGGGGCTGGTGTTCATGATTGTCGTTGTCATCGTCTCTCTCAGCTGAGTTCCTTGATCGGGCCAGGGTAACCAATGGATGCCCACGTCGATTCGTCGGAATACCAGGGGCCGACGATGAGGTCATGCAGGGCGTGATAGGCGGTCTGCAGCATGCCGATGCGATGCACCCGCCAGCTTTGCAGGAAAGCGGCGACGTCTTCCTGTTTTGCATTTGCCCAGTCATCGGGCAGGCCGGCCAGGAAGCGGCGGGCCGGCGCCAGCGTCAGCAATGCGAACAGGTCCTGGATCTCCTTCTGCGTGCGCAGCGGCAGGCCCAGGATCGCACCCTTGGTGCGTTCGATGGCGGCCTGTATATCGGCTGGTCCCGGACGCAGCGCGCCGGCCAAGATCACCGGGACGACTGCCGCCAGCACCTTGTGCGCGCCGTCATCGAGAACAAAGCGGTGCGGTGCCTCGGGAACCCGCGTGAGACGGTAAATGCCGCCCGCCGTAGCGAGTGCCAGCCCGCCGACAATGCCGACCTGCAGGAAAGATCGACGAGAAATTGCTTTTGACATATGTCTCCTCTTTTATAAAACCCCGGCATCTTTGTCGGCCGGTATGGTTTGCGAGCTCTAGTTTGTGAGAACAATGATCTGTGTCACAGTTGTATATGTATTGGACAAATGTCCAAAATTTTTTCGATGGTAGATATAAGTTGGACAACTGTCCAGCTGTAAATGGTTATCTGAACAAATTCAAAGACGAAAGCGCTTCCAGGCGGTGGTCGAACGGTTTATTTTTGCGGTGATAACTCCAATTTGGTTTCTAATAAGAAACAAAGGCGCAAACCAGAGCGCCTGGAGGGATGTCTGGCTGCATATCGTTTGCGCAGCCGTACCCGGTATGGAGCACGTCCATTCCCGGAAAAAGCGGCGGACATATTCATTCCGCCGCCACCGCCACCGGCGCGCCGCCCGCCTGCTGCTTCTTCAGCAAAAACACCAGCGGCAGCATCACGACAAAACTCCAGGTGATCAGCTGGAACACGTCGATCATCGCCAGCATCTCCGCCTGCCGCGCGATCTGGTCGGCCATCAAGGCCACCGCTTTCGGATCGTCCGGGCGCAGGCGCAGGCCGCGCAAGTAATGCTGCACGGCCGGGTTGAAGCGGGTCAGGTTGCCGCCGAGCTCATTCCACAAGACCTGCCCCTGGCGCGACAGCAGCGTGGTGACGATCGAGATGCCGACCGCCGAGCCCATGGTGCGCACCAGGCTGTACAGGCCGGCGGCTTCGGCCATGCGCGCGCGCGGCAGCGTGGCGTAGGCGATGGTCGACAGCGGCACGAAGATCAGGCCCATGCCCAGTCCCTGCAGCATCGCCGGCCAGATGATCCAGAACGCATCGATGCCGAGCGAGTAGCGGGTCATGAAATGCGAGCCGGCCGCGGAAATCAGCATGCCGGCGCCGACCAGCGCGCGCGCGTCGGTGCGGCCGACCAGGCGGCCGACGATCAGCATGCTGAACGCGGTGGCGATGCCGCGCGGCGCCATGACCATGCCGGTGGTGAGGATCGGGTAGTTCAATAGGCGTTCCAGCAGGATCGGCTGGACCACGATGGTGCCGAACATGCCCAGGCCCAGGAGCGCGATCACCAGGCAGGCGGTGGCGAAATTGCGGTCGGTGAAGATGCGGATGTCGAACAGCGCGCGCTCTTTGACTCTCAGGCTGTACCAGGAAAAGCCGATCAGACCGGCTACGCCGAGCGCGGCCGAGACGCGGATGTCGGATGCCGCCAGCCAGTCCTGCTGGTTGCCGCGGTCGAGCGCGTACTGCGTGCCGGCCACGCCGGCGGCCAGCAGCACCAGCCCCGGCCAGTCCATCCGGCGCGCCTTCTTCGCCGTCTCCGGCACGAACTGCGACGCCAGGAAGAAGGACAGGCCGCCGACCGGCACGTTGATGTAGAAGGTCCAGCGCCAGCTCGCCACTTCGGTCAGCCACCCGCCCAAGGTCGGCCCCAGCACCGGCCCGACCATCACGCCCAGCCCCCACAGCGCCATTGCGCGGCCGCGCTCCTCGGGCGGATAGGCGTCGCTCATGATCGCCTGCGACAGCGGCACCAGCGCGGCGCCGAACATGCCCTGCAACATGCGGAACAGGACGATCTCCGCCACGTTGCCGGCGATGCCGCACAGCGCCGAGGCGCCGACGAAGCCGGCGATGCAGATCAGCAGGTAGCGCTTGCGTCCGAGGATGTCGGAAAAATAGCCGGTCAGCGGCATGAAGATCGCCGCCGTCACCAGGTAGCTGGTCAGCACCCAGCTGATCTGGTCGGTGGTCGCGCCCAGCTCGCCTTGCATGTGCGGCAGCGCGACGTTGACGATGGTGGTGTCGAGCACCTGGATCAGCGTGGCGGACATCACCGCCAGCGTGATCATCAGGCGCGCGGCCTTGTCGGCTTGCTGCGTCATGCAGCGGCGGGCGGCGCCACCGCCACCAGGATGCTGCATGGGGCGCGCTCCAGCAGCGTGGCGTCTTCGGCGTCGCTCCACCAGCGCGCCAGCCGGCTGCGGTGGCGGTGGCCGAGCACGATCAGATCGATATTCAGGGCGCGCGCGGTGGAGTCGATCTGCGCGATCGGATCGCCGAAGGCGATATAGCCGTGCGCGTCCAGTCCGCGTTCCTTCAGCCAGGCCACGCCTTCCTTCAGGATGCGCGCGGCTTCCCGGTTTTCCTGGTTGATCGAGGTTTCGCTCACGCCCTCGGGTATGGTGCGGCCGGCGAGGGTGCGGATGATGGCGAGCAGGTGGGTTTCCGCCCGCATGCACAGCGCGACATCGGCGCCGTCCTTCAGGGCGTTGCGGCCCTCGACCGAGCCGTCGTAACAGAGCAGGATCTTGCGGTACATGGGGCTCCCTCAATGACGCAATGCCACTTCGACGGTGGCGGTGGTGCCGATGCGCAGCGGATAAGCCGGATCGGGATCGGTGATGCGCACCCGCACCGGCACCCGCTGCGTGACTTTCACCCAGTTGCCGGTCGCGTTCTGCGGCGGCAGCAGCGAGAAGACGGTGCCGGCGCCGCCGCTGACGCTTTCCACCACGCCGTGGAACGGATGGTCGGGATACATGTCGACCGTGACGGTGGCGGCCTCGCCGGGGCGGATGCGTTCCATCTCGGTTTCCTTGAAGTTGGCGTCGGCCCAGTATTCCTGGCTGGCGATGAGCGCGAACAGCGGCGCGCCGGCCTGCACGGTATTGCCCGGGCGGAGCGACAGGTTGGCGATGGTGCCCTGCGCCGGCGCCGTCACATGCGTGTGTTCCAGGTCGAGCCGGGCCTGCTCGACGGCGGCGCGCACCGCCTGCACGTTGGCATTGCGCTCACCGGTGGCGCCCAGCGTGCTGCGCGCCTGTTCCAGGTTGGCCTGCGCCGCGCGCAGCGCCGCCTCGGCGGTGGCAGCCTGGGTGCGGGCGGCTTCGGCGCCCTGTTTCGACAGGAAGCCTTGCCGCACCAGTTGCTGCTCGCGCCGGTTGTTCGACTGGGCGTTTTCCAGTTCCGCCTTGCGCTGGTTGACCTGCGCCTCGGCGGCGGCCACCGCCGCGCTCTGCTGGGCGACCGCCTGCTCGGCCAGCTGCAGCTGCGCCTGCGCCTTGTCCAGGGCGATCTGGAACGGCTGCGGATCGATGTCGAACAGCGGGGCGCCGGCCTGCACCTGCTGGTTGTCGCGCACATGGACTTGCGTGACCTTGCCGCTGACCTGGGCCGCGATTTCGATCGTGTTGGCATTGAGGTAGGCGTTGTCGGTGCTCGCATAGAGCTGGCTGTGCCGCCAGTAGCGATAGCCGAAGACGGCGGCGATGATGAATAGCAACGCGATCGCGAGCCATTGAATGAGCTTTTTCCGGGAAAGTCTTTCCTTGTGAGCTGGTATCGGCTTTTCGTGCACTGCAGCGTCCATGGCATGTCCGGAGCTTCGGCTTGTTGGCGATAGGCCATATATGCAAAAAGCATGCATGCGCCGTTGCCCGCGAATCACGCGCCGGGGAGGGCAACGGCCGGTAAATCCGGGATGGGCGGCAGGTAAAAAGTATCCAGCCAGCCATGCGTTACACTACCCGCTTTCCATCGGACATATACATGAACAACAAGGAATCCTGGCGCGTTGTCCGTCTCCTGGCCGCCACGCAGATCGTGTCCTGGGGTTCCCTGTACTACGCGTTCGCGATCGTCGCGCACGACATCCAGCGCGAGTTCGGCTGGTCCACCCGGGTCGTGTTCGGCGCCTATTCCTGGAGCCTGCTGGCTGCCGGCCTGGCGTCGACCCCGGTCGGCATGCTGATCGATCGTTTCGGCGGCAGACTGGTAATGACTTGCGGTTCGCTGCTGGCCGCCGGTGGAATGATCGCGCTGGCCTGCGCCCATTCGATCGCGCTGTATTTCGCCGGATGGAGCCTGATCGGCGTGGCCATGGCGATGGTGTTGTACGAGGCGGCATTCGCCACCATCAATCGCGAGTTCCTGCTGCAGGCGCGCAAGGGAATCTCGACGCTGACCTTGTTCGGCGGATTCGCCAGCACGGTATTCTGGCCGCTCACCCTGCACCTGAACGGTGCCTTCGGCTGGCGCGATACCTTCCTGATCTACGGCGTGCTGCATCTGGCGCTGTGCGCGCCGCTGCATGCATTGCTGGGCGCCGGGCAGCGGCGCCTGCCGGCGCCGGACGGGGAGGCGGCGCGCGATTACACGCTGCATGAAGCCGTCCGCGATCCGGCTTTCTGGAAGCTGGCATTCGCCTTCGCCGCCAACATGTTCATCTTTTCCGCGCTGTCGGTACACCTGATTCCGCTGCTGCAGCGCTACGGCCATCCGGCCGCAACCGCCGTGCTGGTGGCCGCCCTGATCGGGCCGATGCAGGTGGCCGGGCGCCTCGGCGAGATGGCGTTCGCCCACCGCGTCCAGCCGCACGCCGTGGGCAAGCTGACGTTCGCCTGCCTGCCGGCAGCCTTGCTGACCCTGCTGTTGTTCGGCGAAAGCAGGATCGCGATCGCCGGCTTCTGCATGCTGTACGGACTGGGCAACGGCATCCTGACGATCGTGCGCGGCACCGTGCCGCAAAGCCTGTTCGGCCGCGAAAACTATGGTGCGATTGCCGGCGCGCTGGCAGGGCCGTCCCTGCTGGCCAGGGCGGCCGGTCCGCTGGCGATCGCCGCGTTCGTCGAGTTCAATCCGGCGCCGCACTGGCTGCCCGGGATGCTGCTGCTGGTGGCGCTGCTGTCGCTCGGATGTTTTCTGGCGGCCGTCAAGACACGCCCCGGCCGACCCGGCCTGGCGCTCCCGTTAATATAATCCCCTCTTTTCTTTGCCGAGGTGAGCAATGGATCAGCAACACAAGAACCAGCAGGACCAGCAATACCAGGATGGCTTGCAGATGCGCAAGAAGGTCATGGGCGAGGAGTTCGTCGAGAAAGCTTTCGCCAATGCGACCGATTTCACGATGCCGCTGCAGGACTTCGTCACCCGCAATGCCTGGGGCACGGTGTGGTGCCGCGGCGGACTCGACCTGAAGACGCGCAGCCTGATCACGATCTCGATGCTCACCGCGCTCGGGCGCGCGCATGAACTGAAAGGGCACGTGCGCGGCGCGCTCAACAATGGCGCCACGCCCGAGGAAATCCGCGAAGTGCTGCTGCATGCCGCCGTGTATTGCGGCGCGCCGCTGGCGATCGATGCCTTCCGTTCCGCGCAGGAAGTGATCGAAGCGCCTCGCGGTTAATCCGCATGGCCGGCGCAGTCGATTTCGCGTAGCATGGCAGACAGCTCTCAAGCAGAGGAGGAGATGCCATGCAATCGCTCTCTGTGCGCCCCGCCATTCGCCACGCGATTTGTCGCGCGATTTGTCCCGCCATTCGCCCCGCTGTGCGCCGCTGGCTGGCGCTGCTGGCGCTCGCGCTGGTCGCATCCTGCGGCGGCGGCCGTGACGACTTGCCGTTCGCCTTTGCCACTACCCTGACCGGCGCGGAAGAAACGCCGGCCGTATCCAGCGCCGGCACCGGCGCCGGTGTGGTGACGGTGGATCCGGCGAGCCGCACCATGCGCGCCAGCGTCGTGGTGAGCGGCGTGAGCGATACCCATGCCTGGATCCAGGCCGGCTTCGCCGGCGAGAACGGGCCGGTGATCTTTTCCCTCGACAAGGAAGCCGCGAGCGGCGTCTGGAGCTTGCGCACCGAAATCAGCGATGCGCAGTTGATGGCCTTGCGCGACGGCCGCTATTACTTCAACGTGGGCAGCATCGCCCATCCGGCCGGGGAATTGCGCGGACAGCTGTTCGAGCAGCTGCCTTCGCCGCAGCAATTGCAGTTCCTGCTCGCGGTGCGCGGGCAATCGGGGCTGATCGAGCAGCAACTGCGGCAAATCCAGGAGATCGAGGATGCGCGTCATTTCCCGCGCTCCGGGTTCGGTTTCGGCCTGACCGTCGGTTTCTGAATTACTTTCTGAATTACTGTTGGGCCGGCGTCGAGCGCCGCTTGCGCCGCCTTTCCTGGTCATCGACCGAGGCCCGCCATGCGCGCAATGCGATGCCGGCGGCGACAAACAGCACGCCGAACAGCAGGAACCACAGCCAATCCCACCAGGATGGATCGGCCACGTCCATGCGCACATGGTGGATGTCCAGCAGCCATTGCGCCAGGATACCGTCGACCAGATGCCAGGCGCCGAAGCCGATCAGCACGTCGCCCGCCAGCACGCGGTCGAAGGCGCGGTCGATCAGCACGAAACGCGCCTGCAGCAGCTTGCGCATGCCGATGGCCGCGATGATGCACATGACGAGCTGAAACATGCCGTCGGCGATCACCTGCGCGCGCGGCGTGTCGAAGGGCGCATGTGTGATTCCGCTCAGAAAATGATGCCATTGCAGGATCTGCTGCAGCAGGATGCCATCGAAGAGGCCGCCCAGCGCAACGCCGAGCAGATAGCCGGCCAGGTTGAAACGCTGCTTTTGCGGCGGCAGGAAGGCGATGCGATTGTCCATGCGATGCCCCGTGCGGGTAGGGGGATCAGGCGTGACATCGGCGCATGCCGCAACCGGTTCCCCGGCCTGCCCGATGCAGCATGCATGCCAGCGCATGGCGCCCGTCGTAGCGCCGCACCAGCCGCACGCCGGACTGTGGCCGTTTGGGGAACCGCTGTAAGCCTTACCGCGGCGCTGTAAAACTGCGCTATGAAACCATGCTATTGCGCCGGATGGAGCTGATAGATGGCGCCGGCGTAATCATCGGAAATCAGCAGGTTGCCGGCGGCGTCGGCGATCACGTCGACCGGGCGTCCCCAGAATGCGCGGCCGTCGGGGTCGGTGACGAAACCGCTCACCAGGTCCATCTCGTCCCCGGCGTTGCCGGCATCGTCGAACGGGAAATACACCACCTTGTAGCCCGCATTCAGGCTGGTGCAGTTCCAGCAGCCATGCAAGGCCACGGCCGCGCCCTTGCGGTAGGCGACCGGCACCTTGCTCGCATGCAGGAAGCTGAAGCCGAGCGGCGCGGAATGGGCGCGCATGCCTTTCGATGCGCGCGCCACGCCGGCGCAGTCGAAACTGGCGCCGTTGCGGTTGAATTCGACATCGGGAATCGCCTCCAGCCCGGACATGGCGCCGTTGGGCGCCTGGTTGCAGAACGGCCAGCCGAAATTGGCGCCGTCGCGCACCACGGTAAACGATTCGGGCGGATGTTCGTCCACGTAGCGGGCAAGGAGCGCGCCGAGGTCGCTCTTGCCGTCGCCGTCGAAGTCGGCATCGAACGGGAAGCGGATCTCGTCGCGCTCGTTCACCGCGATCCACAGGGTATTTGTGCCGGGAATGAAATCCAGGCCTTCCGCATTGCGGATGCCGCGCGCGAACAGACGGCGGTCCTTGCCGTCGGCGCTGTACTGATAGATCGCGCCGCGCACCGGATCGCTGGCGGTGTCCTCCACGCAGGCGTTGCAGGCCGAGGCGATCGACACGTACAGCTTGTGATCCGGGCCGAGGGCGATGTTCTTCAGCTCATGCCCATACGCGCCGCGCAATTCCGGCGTGGAATTGTCGGGCAAGCCGTCGACCACGACCTCGCTGCCGGCGCGCTGCGTGTCGCCTGCATGGTAGACGGAGCGCGTGACGCGATTCGACTCCGCCACGTACAGATAGGTCTGGTCGCCGATGGCATGGAACACCATGTCGTGCGGATTATGCATGCCTGCCGCAAAGTCGAAGCGCTGCGGCACATCATTGGCGCCGCCGCGCAGCAGGACGATCCTGCCCTCCGACGGCACCGACACCAGCACGTCGCCGTTGGGCGCCAGCGCCATGAAACGCGCGCCGGGCACGCGCGCCCAGACGCGGATGCCGAATCCCGGCGGCACGCGCAGTTCGCGCGCCGTGTCGAAGGGCGGCGCTGCCAGCGCGTCCGGCACTTGCACGGCGCTGGTGACCGATGCGCCGGCAGGGGCCGCCGTGCCGCCGCTTGCCGCCGGCGCGGGCGCCGCCGGTGCGCCTGTGCCACCTGTATCACTTGTGCCGCCTGTGGCATCGCTGCCGCCGCCACAGGCGGGGAGCATGCATGCGGCAACCAGGGAGAATGCAATCGACATGATGCGCGTCATCAGCCGACGCGCGGCTGTAGTCAATACCTTCATCGCTGTTGTTATGTGGTATCACTGCACATGCAGTCACGATCTGATGTCGGTTTGTCATTTTGGTTCAAATTGATGGCGCGCAGGCCTGCCGCAATCCTGCCTTCGGCAACATCAATGTCGCATGCACCGGTTCATGCCGCTTCACATGGTGCGACACGATGCGGCGCAAACGTTACAGCCAGTAGGAGAACAGGCGCACCGCCCATTCCTTGAGGCGTTCGACCGGCCCGCGCCGGCGCCACTGTTGCGGCGTGATTTCGGCGGACTCTTCCAGGTCGCGGCGGAACAAGGCTTCCATGCGTGCGGCGAACTCGGTATCGAGCACCACCGCGTTGATTTCGTCGTTGTGCAGGAAACTGCGCATGTCCAGATTGGTGGAGCCGATGGTGGCCCAGACGCCGTCGATCACGGCGGTTTTCGCATGCAGCATCGCGTTCTTGCGTTCGTACACCCTGATGCCCGCCGCCAGCAGCTGCTCATAGTAGGCGCGGCCGGCATACAGGATCATGCCGACATCGGTAAAACTGGGAAAGATGATGGCCACGTCCACGCCGCGCCGCGCCGCCTCCAGCATCGCCTGCACCACTTGCCGGTCCGGCACGAAGTAGGCGGTGGTCAGGTGGACGCTCTTGCCGGCGTTGGCCAGCGCCGAGATATAGATCTTGTAGATCGTGTAGTCGGCCCGCTCGGGCGTGCTGCCGATGGCGCGCACCAGCGCCTTGCCCTGGGCGGCGAGCGGCGGGAAGTAGTGCGCGGCGCCGGGCGGGGCACCGCTCTTGCGCTGCCAGGTATCGAGGAACAGCTTCTGGAATTCGGCCACCGCCGGGCCTTCGATCTGCATGTGGGTGTCGCGCCAGGCGGCTTCGCGCGCATCGCGCGGCGCTTCCCGTGCGCGTTTGCTCTTGAGAAAAGAACTCTTGCCGTACACCTTGCTGATGTTGACGCCGCCGGTGAAGGCGATGCGGCCGTCCACCACCAGCAGCTTGCGGTGATCGCGCCGGTTGAGCTCCCAGTCGCCGCTTGCCTGCAGCGGGTTGACCGGATTGAATTCGAGCGTGCTGATGCCGGCCGCGCGCAGGCGGTCGAAAAATTCGCGCGCGGTATCGAGGGTGCCGACGCTGTCGTAGATCAGGTTGACCCGCACGCCGGCGGCCTGCTTTTCGATCAGCAGGGCGGCCAGCGCGCGGCCGACTTCATCGTCTTCGAAAATGTAGGTTTCCAGGTTGATATGGTCGCGCGCAGTCCGGATCGCGCTCATCATCGCGCGCATCGTCAGCGGCCCGTCGTCCAGCAGCGTCACCTTGTTGCCGGCCACCAGCGGGGCGCCGCTGATCGCTTCTTCCGCCGCGATATGCCGGCTGAGGATGTCGGAGTCGCCGGCTTGCGCGTGCAGGCGGTCCAGCAGCGCCTGTTTCTTGTCGTCCGCAAGGGCGCCGCGTGCGCTGACGATGGTCGGTTCCTGGGCGGGCGGCGCCGCGCGTTCGCGCAGATAGCTCACGTCCGGCAAGCTGGCGCAGGCGGCGACGATGCCGGCAATGAATGCAACGATGTACCAGGCGAGGCTACGCGCAGGAGGGGATGACGCCGCCGGCTGTTTCATCTTGATATCCTTAAGAAGTCCTCCTCATTGGAATCCTTTCAACGCTATTTAATTCCATAAACCTTGTTTTCATGCATATCGTCGGTGTCGACTTCACTTCCGCGCCGCGGCGCGCCAAGCCGATCACGGTGGCCCATGGCGAGGCCGCCGGCGGCCTGCTGCGCATCGAGCGCGTGGCCGAGCATGCCGACTGGGCATCCTTCGAGAGTTGGCTGGCGCAGCCGGGGCCGTGGCTCGGCGCCTTCGATTTTCCGTTCGGACTGTCGCGCGAGCTGGTCGAGCATCTCGGCTGGCCGCAGACCTGGGCGGAGCTGGTCACGCATTGCGCCGCCATGCCGCGCGCGCAGTTGCGCGACACCTTCAAGGCTTTCTGCGCCGCGCGGCCGGTCGGCAACAAGTTCGCCCATCGCGCCACCGACCGTCCGGCGGGATCGAGCCCGTCGATGAAATGGGTCAATCCGCCGGTCGCCTACATGTTCCAGGAAGGCACGCCGCGCCTGCTGCGCGCCGGGGTCACGGTGTTCGGCCTGCATGCGGGCGATCCGCAGCGCATCGCGCTGGAAGGCTATCCGGGCCTGGTGGCGCGCCTGGTGACGCGCGCCTCCTACAAGAGCGACGAGCGTGCCCGCCAGACACCCGCGCGGCGAGCCTCCCGGGCGCAGATCGTGGGCGCGCTGGAAAACGGCAGCCATCCGCTCGGCATCCGGCTGCAGGTAAAGCCCATGTTACGCCGGCGCCTGCTCGACGACGGCACGGCCGACTGGCTCGATGCGGTGCTGTGCGCGGTGGCGGCGGCGTGGGCGGCGCAGCGCCCGCACTTTGGCTTGCCGCGCGAACTGGATCCGGTGGAGGGGTGGACCGCCGCCGCGCCGCATGACGGATTGAAAATTTGAGAAAAAGCGGGGCCAACTGACCTCGAAGGCGAGGTCAGTGAAGGGAGTTAAATGCCCGGTCCGATCCGGATCTTGTTGTGCACGCTGGAGATCGCGTAACCCTTGTCGCTGATCTGCCGCAGCGCGTCATCCGCCGTCAGGCCCAGCACCGGTTCGTTGTCCTGGTCCAGATCGACATTGTGTTCGGCGGTTTCCCAATCGATGTTGGTTGCCTCTGCCGGGATCGGCCTGCCTTCCGGGACTGCCAGGTAGGTATACAGACCGGCTTCTTCAGGGCGCTTGTACACGTCAACTTTCATCTTTCCTTCCTCATCAAGTGCAGTGAGTCTGCTATTGACCGTTCGTCATCACAAAAGGTTGCGGACGGAATGAAAACGCAGCCTTGAGCTTTACACCTTTCTTCCGTAGCTGTCCTTGCGCGAGGACAGATCCTGCCGCACTCCGCTTTTGTTTTGTCACGACGGCAAGCGTTCTTGTCGTGATTGCTAGCCTTTTTGGCATGCTCTTGCCAAGCATACAAATTCCCTGAAACAAATCTTTACGAATTGCATGAATGAGTATTGAACCGCGGAAAATCGGTATTTAGAATGGGCAACGTTGAGCTGCGTCAAGAAGGGTTTCCGCTCTTCAAATTGCATGCAGCCACTGCTCCGCATTACTGCATTTCTGCGGATCGCGCCGATGCGATTCCGAAAAGTAATGAGTAAGCGAAGCCACGCGGCGGTTCGCGACGCGAGCCGGTTTGTTTTCTCAATCGACGTGGATCGGATCAATGGCAGAAGCATTTGTAAAGCATCGGAGCGCCAACAAACGCTGGACTATTTCCTCCTTCCTCGGCATGGCCGCACTGGCTGTCGGCTTGATGAGCCACTCCGCGCCGGCGCCGGCCGCCACGCTGGACACGGCACTCAACGAGCAGGTCGTGATGATCCCGGTGATCTCCGGCGGCGAGGCGGTGGAACTCGAAACCACCATTTTCAAACCGCCCGGCACCGGCCCGTTCCCGCTGGTGGTCATGAATCACGGCAAGGCGCTCGGCAATCCGCATTCCCAGGGACGCGACCGCTTCGTCGTCCTGAGCCGCGAATTCGTCAAGCGCGGCTATGCGGTGGTGATCCCGATGCGCAAAGGCTTTTCCAAGTCGACCGGCGAGTACGTCGACCAGGGCTGCAACATGACCGCGCACGGCCAGTCGCAGGCCGACGACCTGCAAGGCACGCTGGAATACCTGGACCGGCAGCCCTGGGTCGACCGCGAGCGCATCATCGTCGCCGGCCAGTCCTACGGCGGCCTGGCGACGCTGGCCTTCGGCACCCGCCATTTTCCCGGCGTGCGCGGCCTGATCAATTTTGCCGGCGGGCTGAAGATGCATGGCGGCGACTGCCGCTGGCAGGATTCGCTGGTCAAGGCCTTCTCCAGCTATGGCGCGAAGACCCAGCTGCCGAGCATCTGGTTCTACGGCGCGAACGACCAGCACTTCGGCCCGGAACTGGCCAGCCGCATGTATGACGCCTATGTGCGGGCCGGCGGCCACGCCAGGCTGGTGGCCTACGGCCCGTTCAAGAAGGATGCGCACGGCATGAGCGGCAGCCGCGACGGCGTGCAGATCTGGTGGCCGGAAACCGAGAAGTTCCTGAAGGAGCTCGGCATGCCGACCGAGCCGGTGGTCGCGCTGTCCGACGAAATCAAGGTGCCGAAGACCGAGTATGCCGCCATCGACAACGTCAGCGCCGTGCCCTACCTGTCGGCCAGCGCGCGCGAGCATTACCGCGAATTCCTGACCAAGCCGTATCCGCGCGCCTTCGCGGTGTCGCCTTCGGGCGCCTGGAGCTGGGCGGAAGACGGCGACGATCCGGCCGAACAGGTGCTGGCCGACTGCCAGAAGCACAGCAGCCAGCCGTGCAAGCTGTACGCGGTCGACAACAACGTGGTGTGGGTCGACGACAAGCCGGCCGACGGCACCGCCACCGCGGCCGCTCCCAGCAAGACCACCCAATCCCTGACCGGTCCCTGAGAACCGCATGAACAAGCGCAAACAGAACCTGCTCGCCACCTTCGGCAAGGCCTATTCCGGCCCGCTTGCGCATGTCGCGCTGTCGGCAGTGAGCGCCTGGATGATCGTCACCGGCGTCAAGGGGCTGCTCGGCTTCACCGTCAACCAGCAGACCGCGCTGGCCGACCTGGCCGGCATCGCGATCGTGATCGGCCTGTTGCGCTGGTCGCGCAACAGGCCGGGCGCGAAGTAAGCCCCGAAGTAAGCCCGATTGCCGAAGCGGGGGATCGCCGCCGCCATCGGCATGGTCAACGACCATCGGGGCCACTGCTTCCGGCCGCGCAGTTGGGCGGCTGCGATCACGCATCAGCCAGCAGCCGCTCGCCCAGCACGCTGCGCTGCGAGATCACGAATTCCCGCAGGCGCTGCGGGTAATCCGCCGCCACCGCAAGCCGCACCGACGCACGCTGCGCCAGCGCGCCGCGCCAGGCGCGCACCTTCGGCGTGTCGGCCATCGGCTCGACGCCGCTTGCCGCATCGAATACATCGAAGTAGCGAAACACCGGCCCGAACGCCGCGTCGACCAGGCTGAAACGCGTGCCGGCAAAGTAGGGGCCATCGCCCAGCGCGCGCTCCAGCTGCGCGAAGCGCGCGGCCAGCGTCTGCGCCGCCGCGTCGTAGCCGGCACGGTCGCGCGCCGTATAGAAGGCCCAGATCGTGTTGAGCGTGGCCGACGCGAACTCGATCCACGCGCGATGCTGCGCACGTTCCAACGGATCTGCGGGATGCAGCGCCGGATCGGCCGTGTCTTCCAGGTACTCGCAGATCACGGCCGACTCGAACACCGCATACCGGCCGACTTGCAGCACCGGCGTCTTGCCGAGCGGAGACAGCGCCAGGAACCAGTCCGGCTTGGCGTGCAAGTCGATGTCGATCCGCTCGTATGCCACGCCCTTTTCCTGCAGGGCGATCGCGGCGCGCTGCACATACGGGCAGAGCGCGTGGCTGATGAGTATCGGTTTCATCGTATCTCCTTTCAATTCGGGTTGCGGTGGTGGTAATGTACGTATGCAAAAAGACAATGAAAATAGGCGTTGATGAAAACTTCCTATGCAAAGATGCAAAACGGCCCCAGCCTCGCCGACCTGCAACTGGTGCTGGCGCTGGTCCGCGGCCGTTCGCTGGGCGGCGCGGCGCAGCGACTGAAGGTCGATGCGTCGACCGTGTTCCGCTCGATCAAGCGGCTGGAGAAGGATTTGGGCGAGCTGCTGTTCGAGCGCGGCCGGCAGGGCTACCTGCCCAGCGAGCTGGCGCTGGAGCTGGCCGCGCACGCCGAGCGCATCGAATCGCAGCTGCAGCAGGCGCGCGATGCGACGTTCAAGCGCAGCGCCGCGCCGGCCGGCACGCTGCGCGTGACCGCCACCGACACCGTCCTGCACAGCCTGCTGCTGCCGGTGCTCAGCCGTTTTACCGCCGCCTATCCGCAGATCGAGTTGGAGCTGGTGGCCACCAATGCGCTGGCCGACCTCAGCCGGCGCGATGCCGATGTGGCGATCCGCGCCACGCGCAAGCCGCCGGAACACCTGGTGGGAAGCCGGCTCGGCACGCTGCGGGCCGCGGTGTTCGCCGCGCGCGCCTACCTTGACCGCTGCGCGCGGCCGCTGCGGCTGGAAGAGGCGGACTGGATCGCGCTGGACGAGTCGCTGCCGGATCATCCGTCGACGCGCTGGCGCAGCCGGCACTATCCGAAGCTGGCGCCGCGTTTTCGCTGCAACAGCGTGTTGTCGGTGGCCGGCGCGGTGGTGCACGGGCTGGGAGTGGGCGTGGTGCCGCTGTTCATGCTGCGCGACCAGCCGCAGGTCGAGATCGTCGCCGGGCCGCTGCAAGAGCTGGAAACCGACCTGTGGATACTGGCGCACCCGGATATCCGGCATTTGCAGCGGGTGAAGCTGCTGTTCGACTTCCTGAAGGAGAACACGGTGTTGTAGCTGCCGCATGCGCATCGATCCACGCACGCGGTATGATGCATGGCACTCGTTATCTCAAGCGTTATCTCAAGGGAGTTCGCAGCATGAAAAAAATTCTTGCCGCCGCATGCCTGTCCATCCTCTGTTTTTCCGCGCTCGCCGGCGACGGGCTGGATGATTTCCTGCGCAACCTCAATGTGCAGGCGCGCGCCGACATGTCCGGCTATTCGGTGCGCCTGAGCAGCCAGTTCGGCGTCGGCGACGCCCAGGTGCGCGTCGTGCTCGGTTCGGTCAGCCAGCCGGCCGACGCCTTCATGATCTTCCAGCTCGGCGCGATGACGCGTCAGCCGGTTGACCAAGTGCTGCGCGTGTACCAGGCCGGCCGCGGCAAAGGCTGGGGCGCGCTTGCCAAGGAACTCGGCATCAAGCCGGGCTCGCCGGAATTCCACGCGCTCAAGCGCGGCGACTTCCAGCTCGTTGCCGCCGGCGCGGACGATGGCCATCCGGGGCGCGGCAAGGGCCACGGCAGGCACGGCAGGTAAGACCGATGGAAACGCCCGCCAGCATCCATGCGTTCTGGTTCGGCACCGAGGCCGACGATGCGGCGCTCGCCGCGGAGCGCGCGCGGCTGTGGTGGGCCAAGGACGAGCAGACCGACCGCGAGATCGAACGGCGCTTCGCCGCCTGGGTGGAGCGGGCGGCGCGCGGCGAGCTGGACGGCTGGGCGGCCGCGCCGCGCGGGCGCCTGGCGCTGATCCTGCTGACCGACCAGTTCCCGCGCAATATCTATCGCGGCACGCCGCAATCCTTCGCCTTCGACCGCCATGCGCTGGCCTGGTGCCGGCAGGGGCTGGCGGCCGGCATGGATGGCGCGCTGCGGCCGATCGAGCGCGTGTTCTTCTACCTGCCGCTGGAGCATGCCGAGTCGATGGCCGACCAGGAGCAGTCGGTGGCGTTGTTCGAGCGGCTGGCGGCCGGCGTCGAACCGGCCCAGCGCGCCGCTTTCGACGGCTTCCTCGATTACGCGCGGCGGCACCGCGATGTGATCGCCCGCTTCGGCCGCTTCCCGCACCGCAACCCGATCCTGGGGCGCGCTTCGAGCGCCGAGGAACTGGCTTTCCTGCAGCAGAAAGGGTCGTCGTTCTGACGGCTGCGCTTTTTCCCTGAATCTTTTTAAACCGGACCGCCTTCTTTCCGGATTTTATGCGGCGCAATGCCTGCTACAGTGCGGCCGCAGGCTTGCCGCGAGCGCATACGGAAAACGTCATGCCCCCGACATGTTTCTCCACCTGCGGCATTTCCTCAGTGTCTCCTGAGGGCTTGGAGTGGAGGCGGTTTCGCCTTCACTCGCTTTTTCGCAAGGCGCCCGATGTTTCGCAGCGCGTACGTTGCCGGGCAAAATTGATATATATCAAGGTTTTTCGGTTTGCACTTAGGTAAAAGGTGGGGGCGTGCGTGCTTGCGGGAAGCTTTCTCCGTTCTCCTTTCTCCGGCGCGGCCACGGCTGGCAGGCGCAGCGCGGTGCCAGCCATGGCCGCGCCGGGCCTGTGCTTTCTGTGTCAAGTTTGCCGGCCTCACGCGTGATCGCAGCGCCGCCTGTCGGCTGCCGCGAGAAATGACGTTGCACGCCGCTTGCCTGTGATGCGGGCCATGGCGGCGCCCATGGAAATCCTCCTGTGCGGAGGGCGTGAAGGAATCGCCAGTGCAAACCCTGAAGCTGTTGTTCCCCTTTCTGGCCGAGCCGATTTTCGGCGCGCTGCCGCGCGGCCTGCTGCGCAGCCTGGTGGTCCCGGCCGGCCATTCGGCGCTGCTGGAGCGCCGCCGCGCGGAGCTGATCATTTCGCGCATGCGCATGGTGGCCGGCCTGTTCGCCTTGCTCACGCCTTTGTGGATCATCGTCGACGTGCTGGTATTCGCCTGGCCGGTCACGGCCATGCTGGTCGCCGGCCGCGTGGTCACCAGCATCGCCTTCGGCATCCTGGCGCGCGCCTACCGGAGGTCGTCCCGCATGGCCGACGCCTACCGCGCGCTGGCCTTCATGTTCGCGATCCCGACCCTGTTTTTCATCTATTCGCATCCGCTGCTGTCGCACTTCCACATGGTGGGGCCGGCCGCCGCCATCTCCGCCGGCTATGCCTTCCTGCCGTTCGTGATGGTGGCGGGGCTGGCGGTGTTTCCGCTGACGGCGGCCGAAGGCGCGCTGTTCGCGCTGCCGGTGCTGGCGGCCGAGGCGCTGGTCGCCCTGCTGCAGCTGAACCTGCTGAGCTGGAGTTCGCACCTGGGCGCCTTCTGGCTGCTGCTGTTGATCGCCGCGGTGGCGTCGCTGGCCGGCATGAGCCAGCTCAGCTTCATGATTTCGCTGGTGCAGCAGGCCAGCCACGACGCCCTGACCGGCTGCTTCTCGCGCGCCTCGGGCGAGGAACTGCTGGACATCCAGTTTCACATCGCGGCCCGCAGCGGCGCGCCGCTGTCGGTGGTGTTCGTCGACCTGGACGATTTCAAGCGCATCAACGACCGGTTCGGACACGATGCCGGCGACCGCGCGCTGCAGCTGGCGGCCGGGGCGTTGCGCGCCAACCTGCGCGCCGGCGACATCCTGCTGCGCTGGGGCGGCGAGGAATTCGTCATCATCCTGCCCGGCGCGACCGGCGCCATGGCGGCGGCCACGGTGGCGCGCCTGCGCGAACGCGGCCTGGGCATGCGTCCGGACGGCGGCCGGATGACGGCCAGCTTCGGCCTGGCCGAGCGCGGCGCGGACCGCGCCGGCAACTGGCGCGCGCTGCTGGAGGCCGCCGACCGGCGCATGTACCAGGCCAAGGTGGCCGGCAAGGATTGCTGCGTGGGGTGTGACGAACGGAGCTAGCTTTTTGGTGCCGCGCGGAATGCGCGCTCATGCATGACGGGGGTAAAAAACAATGCTAAGCAATCTCTCCATCAAGTTCCGCCTGATCTTCGTGATCGGCTTTCTGGCCCTGCTGCTGGTTGCGGGCACGCTTGTCAGCATCATCAGCCTCGGCAATGCCAACGATTCCACCAGGACGATCTACGACGACCGCCTGGTCGCCGTGGGCCAGCTGGACATCGTCGTCCGGCTGCTGAACCGGAACCAGTTTCTTGTCGCCAAGGCGCTGACCGCCGATCCGGCCACGATCGGGGCCCAGATGGACGAGGTCGACCAGAATATCCAGCGCGTCACCGAGGTATGGAACCAGTACATGGCGACCTACCAGACCCCGGAGGAAAGGAAACTGGCCGAGCAGTTCGCGCAAAGCCGCAGGAAGTTCGTCGACGAGGGGCTCAAGCCCGCAGTCGCGGCGCTGCGCGCGCAGGATATCAAGGCCGCGACCGAGATCGTGCAGGGGCCGATGACGACATTGTTCCAGCCGGTGCGCGAGGCGGTCAATGCGCTCATCAAACTGCAGCTCGACGTCGCCAAGAGCGAATACGAACGGTCGCAAGACCGCTACCGCGCGGTGCGCGCCGGCAGCATCGCCGGCGTAGCGATCGGCCTGCTGCTGGCGGCGGCCGTCGGCACCTGGCTGGTGCGCGCCATTTCGAAGCCGCTGGAAGCGGCGGTCAAGCTGGCCGGCCAGGTGGCTTCGGGCGACCTGACGCAGCGCATCGAGGTGCGCTCGGGCGACGAGATCGGCCGCCTGATGCAGGCGCTGAAGAACATGAGCGAGAGCCTGGCCGGCATCGTCGTCCGGGTGCGCTCCGGCACCGATGCCATCGTCACCGCCTCCAACCAGATCGCGGCCGGCAACATGGACCTGTCGTCGCGCACGGAACAGCAGGCCAGCTCGCTGGAGGAAACCGCGTCCTCGATGGAGCAACTGACCTCGACCGTCAAGCAGAACGCCGACAATGCGCGCCAGGCCAACCAGCTGGCCGCTTGCGCCTCGGAAGTGGCGGTCAAGGGCGGCGCCGTGGTGGCGCAGGTGGTCGATACCATGGGGTCGATCAACGACTCGTCGAAGAAGATCGTCGACATCATCGGCGTGATCGACGGCATCGCCTTCCAG
>OFCW01000207.1_pt1 | contig 20861 bp, 18 predicted proteins | sample 1520951 | NCBI WGS metagenome assembly OFCW01 (sample SAMEA4349680, study PRJEB24078) | microbial mat metagenome | biome: Terrestrial Biome; feature: Habitat; material: Microbial Mat | place: India | collected 2012-06-12 | depth 10 m | reverse complement strand
CGGGACATCGCCCGGTCCAAACTCATGGGGCGCAAGAAGATCGCCGCCGTGCGCGGGGCCGCGCAGCAGCACGGCTGGCTCGATCCCGGTGCGCCGCTGCCTGGGACGCCAAGCCCGCCTGCGAAGGAAGCCCCCTGAGCGGGGCACACGCCTTGCACCGCATCCCTTCTCGCTTGAACACGCCTGCCCCAATGACACCAACAGGCTCTCACTCCAGCCCGGGCGACAGTTCCGAGGCCAACAGCACTTTCCGCAATTCCGGCACGCACGACCCGCAGCTGGTGCCGCACTTCAGCCGCTGCTGTACCGCCGCCAGCAGCGCCGCCGGGCTGCCGATGCCCTGTCGCGACAGTTCCACTGCCGCGTTGCCGATCTCGCTTTCGGCGACATTGAAGCAGTTGCACACGATGCGCCCGCGCGCCTTGAAGCCCTGCGGCGCGCTGGCCGACGGCATCAGCAGCAGGCGCCCGAGCGCGGCCGCCGGCTGCCCGGTTTCCAGATAGTCCTTCAGCCAGCGCTCCGCCGAGATGTCGCCCGACAGCGCGACGGCGGCCAGGCTGCCATCAGTCACCAGGATATGGCGCGCATGGCCGCGCTTCCTGTCGTCGTAACGCAGCACCTGCGCGCCGGCGATGCCGAAGCGCGCGCGGATCTGGTCGAGCAGCGGCGCTTCCGCCGGATAATCGTCCGCGGCCCGGAACAGCACGCCGGTCCGGTCACGGCCGAACAGCGTGCAGGACGCATACGCGAAGCGGCGCATCAGCGGCCGCAATCCGGCCTGCAAGGCGAGCGCCTGTTCCGGCGGCGCCCAGCCGAACACGACGAAGCGCCACGGCAGCTCCGCCTTCAGGATCTTGACCGCCGCATGCTTGAGTTCCGGCTGTTTCGAGGCCGGACACAGCGCGGGCAGCGTGAGCGCATTGACGCCGAAGCCGCCGTTGCGGCCTGACAGGTATTCCTCGCCCCAGTGCATCGCGATGAACGCCTGCCCGGCGCGCATGTCGTCGCCGGCGAAGGCCGGCAGGATTTGCGAGCCGCGCCGGCTGGTCACGTGCACCAGGTCGCCGTCGGCAATCAGACGGCGCTCCATGTCGATGCGCGCCATCGCCACCGACGGCTCCGGCGCATGCGAAAACAACCGGGCCACGGTGCCGGTGCGGCTCATGCCATGCCACTGGTCGCGCAGCCGCCCGGTGGTCAGGCGGAACGGATAGCGCGCATCGACCGGCTCGGCCACCGGCTGGTAGGCCGTGCTGACGAAGCGCGCGCGGCCGCTCGCGGTCGGGAATATGCCGTCCTCGTACAGGCGCTTGCGCCCCTGCTGCGCGCCCTCGGGAAACGGCCATTGCTGCGGCCCCTGCCGCTCCAGGATGCGGTACGACAGGCCGGTGATGTCGAGGTCGCGCCCGCGCGTCGATGCGCGGTGCTCGTTCCAGATCTGCTCGGTCGTCGTGTACGGAAAGAGCGTGCCGGACCTGTCCAGCAGCGTTTCCAGCCGCCGCGCGAAATCGACGGCGATTTCCCAGTCATGGCGCGCCTGCCCCGGGCCGCTCAGCACGGCGTTCACGCGCGAGATGCGGCGCTCGGAGTTGGTGACCGTGCCCTCCTTCTCGCCCCATGTCGTGGCCGGCAGCAGCACATCGGCATAGGCGACGGTGGCGGTAGTGCGGTAGGCCTCCTGCACGATCACCAGCTCGGCCTTTTCCAGCGCCTCGCGCACCATGCGCTGCGCCGGCAGCGATTGCGCCGGGTTGGTGCAGACGATCCACAGTATCCGGATCTCGCCGCGCCGCGCCGCCTCGAACATCTCGATCGCGGTTTTGCCCGGCACGGCCGGCACCGACTCCACGCCCCACAGCCGCGCCACTTCCGCCCGGTGCTGCGGATCGGCCATGTCGCGATGCGCGGACAGCAGGTTGGACAATCCGCCGACCTCGCGCCCGCCCATCGCATTGGGCTGGCCGGTGAGCGAAAAGGGGCCGGCACCCGGCTTGCCGATCTGGCGCGTGGCCAGGTGCAGGTTGATCAGCGCCGCATTCTTCGCAGTGCCGGACGACGACTGGTTCAGCCCCTGGCAATAGAACGACAAGGCCGCCTTTGCCTGGCCGAACCAGCGCGCGGCCCGGATCAGGTCTTCCTCGGCGATGCCGCACACGCCGGCCACGTAGGCAGGCGTGTAATCGCGCACCGTGCGCTTGAGCTCGGCAAAGCCTTCGGTGTGCGCGTCGATGTAGGCGGTGTCGACCAGGTCCTCCCACAGGCAGACATGCAGCATGCCGTTGAACAGCGCGACATCGGTGCCGGGCAAAATCGGCAGGAACAGGTCGGCGTCGCGCGCGGTGTCGGTGCGGCGCGGGTCGGCGACGATCACACGCAGCGACGGGTTGCGCCGGCGCGCCTCCTCGACGCGGCGGTACAGGACCGGATGCGCATACGCCATGTTGGAGCCGGCGATGAAAATCAGGTCCGCGTGGTCGATGTCCTCGTAGCACGCCGGCGGCGCGTCCGCGCCCAGCGTCTGCTTGTAGCCGGCCACCGCGCTCGACATGCACAGGCGCGAGTTGGTGTCGATGTTGTTGGTGCCGATCAGGCCCTTGGCCAGCTTGTTGAACACATAGTAATCCTCGGTCAGCAGCTGGCCGGAGATGTAGAAGCCGACGCTGTCCGGGCCGTGCTCGCGGATCGTGCGGGCGAACCGCTGCGCGAGGAAGTCGAGCGACTGATCCCACGTCGCCGGCGTGCGCGGAGTGTCGCGCGCGGTGCGCAACTCCGGATGCAGCGCGCGCACCTGCTGCTGCAGCACCGGGTTGGCCGTCAGATGCAGCGTGCTGCCCTTGGTGCACAGGCGGCCGAAATTGGCCGGATGCTGCGGGTCGCCGCGCACGCCGGTGATCCGTTCGCCGTCGGATGCGACGATCACGCCGCAGCCGACACCGCAATAGCAGCAGGTGGTCTTCGTTTCTCGCGATGCCGTCATGCAGCCTTGACCTCGATCGCCAGGGAGTGCAATTCCTCGATGTCGAGGAACACCTTGCCATCCTCGACCTTGACGCTGAACTTCGGCGTGCAGCCTTCGTCGGGCGCATTCGCGCAGCCGGAATCAAGGCCGATGGTCCAGTTGTGCAGCGGGCAGGCCACGTGTTCGCCGAACACGATGCCCTGCGACAGGGGACCGCCCTTGTGCGGGCAGCGGTCGAGCAGCGCGAATACCTTGTCTTCACCGTTGCGGAAAATCGCCACATCGGGCGCTCCTGCCCGCTTGACGACGCGCGCTCCGAGCACGGGGATGTCTGCGACGTTGCAGACGGGTTTCCATTGTTGGGACATGATGGATCCTCTGGTTGGGTTGGTGTTGCGTGCGCCCCTCTCCCGGCTGCGGGAGAGGGGAAAAAAGCTGCGGCGGTCCTAGATCGGCAACGGCGCAAACTGCCGCTCGTCGACCTGCGCCTTCTCCTTCTCGTGCCACGGATCCGGCTCGCCATCGAGCGCGAACAGCAGCCGCTCGTACAGCGCCTTGCGGTTTTCCGCGTCGTCCAGGATCCGCTGCTTCACATGATCGAGGCCCACGCGCGCCACGTAATGCACGGTGCGCTCCAGATACCAGCCCTCCTCGCGGTACAGCTGCAGGAATGCGCCGGTATATTCCAGCACCTCTTCATGGGTCTTCACCTTCACGAAGAAATGCGCGACTTCGGTCTTGATGCCGCCGTTGCCGGCGACATAGATCTCCCAGCCGGAATCCACGCCGATCACGCCGACGTCCTTGATGCCGGCTTCCGCGCAGTTGCGCGGGCAGCCCGACACCGCGATCTTGACCTTGTGCGGCGCGTACATGCGCCACAGCGCGCGCTCCAGCTGCTGGCCCATCAGCGTCGAGTTCTGCGTGCCGAAGCGGCACCATTCGGAGCCGACGCAGGTCTTCACGGTGCGCAGCGCCTTCGCATACGCATGGCCGCACGGCATGCCGAGATCGCGCCAGACCGCCGGCAGGTCTTCCTTCTTCACGCCCAACAGGTCGATGCGCTGGCCGCCGGTGACCTTCACCGTCGGGATGTGGTACTTGTCGACTACGTCGGCGATGCGGCGCAGCTCGGATGCGTTGGTCTCGCCGCCCCACATGCGCGGAATCACCGAATAGGTGCCGTCCTTCTGGATGTTGGCGTGCGCGCGCTCGTTGATGAAGCGCGACTGCGGATCGTCCTTCGCCTCGTGCGGCCAGGTCGAGATCAGGTAGTAATTCAGCGCCGGGCGGCAGCTCGCGCAGCCGTTCGGGGTGCGCCATTCCATGAATTGCATGGCGTCGGCGATCGTCAGCAGCTTGTTGACCCTGATCGCGTCGCGCACTTCCTGGTGCGTGTAGTCGGTGCAGCCGCACAGCGGCTTGGCCTTGCTCGACACGGAATAGTCGCCGACGGTGGCCATGATGATCTGCTCGACCAGGCCGGTGCAGGAACCGCAGGAGGCGGACGCCTTGGTGTGCTTGCGCACGTCCTCCAGCGTAAACAAGCCCTTTTCCTTGATCGTCTTGACGATGGTGCCCTTGCACACGCCGTTGCAGCCGCACACCTCGGCGTCGTCCGGCATCGCCGCCGCCCTGGTGTGGCCCTCATGGCCGGCGTCGCCCGGGCGGCCGGTGTTGGATTCGCCGAACATCAGGGTGTCGCGGATCTCGCCGATGTTCTTCCCTTCGCGCAGCAGCTTGAAGTACCAGCCGCCGTCCACCGTGTCGCCGTACAGGCAGGCGCCGACCAGCTTGTCGTCCTTGATCACCAGCTTCTTGTAGACGCCGCCGATCGGGTCGGACAGCACGATTTCCTCGGTGCCTTCGCCGCCCATGAACTCGCCGGCGGAAAACAGGTCGATGCCGGTCACCTTCAGCTTGGTCGAGGTGACGGAACCCTGGTAGCGGCCGATGCCGAAGTTGGCGAGGTGGTTGGCGCACACCTTGGCCATCTCGAACAGCGGCGCGACCAGCCCGTAGGCGGTGCCGCGATGGTTCACGCACTCGCCCACCGCGTAGATGCGCGGATCGAAGGTCTGCATGGTGTCGTTCACCACGATGCCACGATTGCAGTACAGGCCGGCCGCCTCGGCCAGCGCCGTGTTCGGACGGATGCCGACGGCCATCACCACCAGCTGCGCCGGCACTTCCAGGCCGTCGGTAAAGCGGATCGCCTTTACATGTCCGTTTTCGTCGCCGACGAGCTCTTTCGTATTCTTATCGAGCAGGAATTTCAGGCCGCGGTCTTCCAGCGACTTCTGCAGCATCTTGGCGGCGGCCGGGTCGAGCTGGCGCTCCATCAGCCAGCTCGGCAGATGCACCACGGTGACATCCATGCCGCGCAGCTTGAGACCATTGGCTGCTTCCAGGCCCAACAGGCCGCCGCCGATGACGACCGCATGCTTGTGCACCTTGGCCGCCTCGATCATCGCGTTGGTGTCCTGGATGTCGCGATAGGAGATTACGCCCTGCAGATCCTTGCCCGGCACCGGCAGGATGAACGGCGTGGAGCCGGTGGCCAGCAGCAGGCGGTCGTAATCGGCGGTGGTGCCGTCTTCCGCGACGACCTGGCGCTTGACGCGGTCGATCCGGACGATCTTCTTGCCGAGATGGAGCGTGATGTTGTTTTCCCGGTACCAGTCGACATCGTTGAGCATGATGTCCTTGATGGTCTGCTCACCGGCCAGCACGGGCGACAGCAGGATGCGGTTGTAGTTCGCATACGGCTCGGCGCCGAACACCGTGATGTCGTAGATGTCCGGCGCGATCTTGAGCAGCTCTTCGAGCGTGCGCACGCCGGCCATGCCATTACCGACCATGACTAATTTCAGCTTCTTCATTAAAGCTCCTTCCTCCAGCTTCGCCATTAAAGCCATTCAAAAAATCCCGCATCTATTTAGCAAGACTGGTGCCAGTCGATTCATGGGGAATATGCACTGATATGAAGAGAAAACCGCACCAGCGCAGTGCGACACAGCAACGTCACTGAATCGATGCACAACATCGATACGCGGCTGCGCCTTATTCAGTACACGATCAGCACACGATGCCCAAAACCCGATGGCATGGCGATTGCATAACGCAACCCGATTCCAACCTAGGGTGCAAAGGAGCATCATGAAAACAACGTCGTTTTGGAAGGCGGGTCATACGCCGACCCTGCTCGCTTCCTTCTTCTATTTCGATCTGAGCTTCATGGTATGGGTGCTGCTCGGGCCGCTGGCGGTGCAGATCTCCAGGGACCTCGGACTCACTCCCGCGCAAAAGGGCTTGATGGTGGCCACGCCGTTGTTGGCCGGCGCGCTGCTGCGCATCGTGATGGGCGTGCTGGTCGATCACCTGAAGCCGAAAAAGGCCGGCGCGATCGGCCAGGTGATCGTGATCGCCGCGCTGGCCTGGGCCTGGCTGGGGCAATTGAACAGCTACGAATCGATGCTCACGCTCGGCCTCCTGCTGGGCGTGGCGGGCGCGGCGTTTGCGGTCGCCTTGCCGCTGGCATCGCGCTGGTATCCGCCGGAGCACCAGGGCACTGCGCTCGGCATCGCCGGCGCCGGCAACTCCGGCACCGCGTTTGCCGCGCTGTTCGCGCCGTCGCTGGCGCTCGCCTTCGGCTGGCAGAACGTGTTCGGCCTGTGCCTGATTCCGCTTGCCGTCGCCTTGCTCGTGTACATGGTGTTTGCCAAGGATGCGCCGACCGCGCCGCCGGCGAAAGCGCTGGTCGAGTACCTGCACGTGCTGAAGGACAAGGACGCCTGGTGGTTCATGTTCTTCTACAGTGTGACCTTCGGCGGCTTTTCCGGCCTGGCGTCGTCGCTGACCATCTACTTCAACACCCAATATGACCTGTCGCCGGTGACCGCCGGTTATTTCACCGCCGCCTGCGTGTTCGCCGGCTCGCTAGTGCGCCCGCTGGGCGGCGTGATCGCCGACCGCATCGGCGGCATCAAGACGCTGTCGATCATGTATGTGCTGGCCGGCAGCTTCCTGTTCATCGCCAGCCTCGGCATGCAGTCGTATGTCGCCGCGCTTGCGGTGTTCGTGGTGGCCATGCTTTCGCTGGGCACCGGCAACGGCGCGGTGTTCCAGCTGGTGCCGCAGCGCTTTCGCAAGGAGATCGGCGTGATGACCGGCCTGGTTGGCATGGCCGGCGGCGTGGGCGGCTTTTATCTGGCATCCAGCCTCGGCTATTCGAAGCAGCTCACCGGCAGCTACCAGTTCGGCCTCACGATGTTCGCGACGCTGGCGATCCTGGCGCTGCTCGGGCTGACCATGGTCAAAACACGCTGGCGCACCACCTGGGGCAGCGCGGCGATGACGACTGCGAAGATCTGAACGTATAGAATGAACCAAGGCGCACACGGCGCGCATGGCGAAACACAAGAAGATGTGTTTTTCGCCGTGCGCGCCGCATGCGCCATGGTGAAATCATCATCCACTCCATTCCATGCCGCTTTCCGTCGACGTCGGTCACGCCACCCTCGCCGGTCTTCGCGAACGCAACGAAGACTTCGTCGGCATGGTCACGCCCAACGAGCCGGAGCTCTCCACCAAGGGCCTGATCGCGGCGATCGCCGACGGCGTGTCCGGCAATGCAGGCGGCCGGGAGGCGTCGGAATACACGGTGCGCGGCCTGCTCACCGATTATTACGCCACGCCCGATACCTGGCCGGTCACGCAATCGCTCGACCGCGTGCTCAAGGCGATCAACAGCTGGGTGCAACAGCAGGGTTCGGTGCGGCCGGAACTGGCGGGCATGGCGACCACGCTGACAACCGTCGTTCTGCGCGGCGGCTTCTACTACTTCGCGCATGTGGGCGACACCCGCCTGTATCTGCTGCGCGACGGGAAACTGGCCCGCCTGACCGCCGATCATGTATGGGACCGGCCGGAGATGCAGCATGTGCTGACGCGCGCGGTCGGACTCGATTCTCGCCTGGCGATCGATCACGGCATGGGCGAGTCGCGGGAAGGCGACGTGTTCCTGCTTGCCTGCGACGGCGTATGGGCCAGCCTGAGCGAGTACGACATCAATGCCCGCCTGGCCGAAGTTGCGGCCGGCCGCAGCGATCCGGCCCATGCCGCCGACGCGCTGGTGAAGGCCGCGCTCGCCGCCGGCTCCAGCGACAACAGCAGCGCGCTGGTGCTGAGGGTAAACACGCTTCCTGAAGAAAACCTGCGCGACGCCTTGTCCGCTTCCCGGCAGCTTCCCCTCCCCCCCAGGCTCAAGGCCGGCCAGGTCCTGGACGGCTATCGCGTGGAAGCGGTGATCCACGCGTCGCCGGTGACGCTGCTCTACCGCGTGTTCGATCCGAAGTCGCAGCGCCAGCTGGTGCTGAAGACATTGCACCCCGACCGCGCGAACGACATGCAGGAGCGCTCCGCCTTCGCGCACGAGGAATGGCTGGCAAAAAGAGTGGTCGCGCGCTTCTTTCCGCAGGTGATCGCGCCGGAGCGGAAGAATTACCTGTACTACCTGACCACCTGGCATGAGGGCCAGACGCTGCAGCAGAAGCTCGACGCCGGCGCCCATTTCACCGCGCCGGAAGCGATTGCGCACGGCACAAGGCTGGTGCGCGCGATCGGCGCATTGCACCGGCGCAGCATCATCCATCGCGACATCAAGCCGGCCAACGTGCATCTCGGCGCCGACGGCGAACTGCGCCTGCTCGACCTCGGCGTGGCGCATTCCGGACTGGAGGAAGGCGAGATCAAGGCCCAGGAGCATACGTTGGCCGGCACGCCGTCCTTCCTGGCGCCGGAACAGTTCGACAACACGCCGCCGTCGCGCCAGACCGATGTGTATGCGGCCGGCGTCACCCTGTATTACATGCTCACGCGCCGCTACCCGTACGGCGAGATCGAACCGTTCCAGCGCCCGCGCTTCGGCGATCCGGCACCGCCCGGCCGCTATCGGCCGGATATCCCGCTATGGCTGGAGAACGTGCTGCTCAAGGCGGTGGCGCGCGATCCGGCCGCCCGCTTCGAGACGGCGGAAGAATTCCTGCTGGCGCTGGAGCGCGGCGCGGCCAATCCGATTGCGGCGCAAGGACCGACCCCGCTGGCCAGGCGCGACCCGGTTTCCCTCTGGCGCGCAGTCGCGGCGGTGTCGGTCGTGGTTAACCTGCTGCTGCTTTACCTGCTGGTGGTGCGCTAACTCCGGCCCCAGCCACGACCGCTACGTTCTACTCCCCTCTCCCTACGCCGGGCGCCCTCTCTACGCCGCCTCCTGCAATGCCGCCGGATGCGCCTGGCGCAGATACAGGAACTCCAGCACCGAGGTGCGGTATTCGATGTACAGCGGGTCATGCGCAAGCGCGACGCGATCGCGCGGCCGCCCCAGGCGCACGTTGACGATTTCGCCGATCGTCGCGGCCGGGCCGTTGGTCATCATCACGATACGGTCGGACAGCAGGACCGCTTCGTCGACATCGTGCGTGACCATCACCACGGTCGAGCCGGTCTTGGCCACGATCTTCAGCAACTCGTCCTGCAGGTGGGCGCGGGTCAAGGCATCCAGCGCGCCGAACGGCTCGTCCATCAGCAGCACTTTCGGCTCCATCGACAGCGCGCGAGCGATGCCGACGCGCTGCTTCATGCCGCCGGAGATCTCGTGCGGGCGCTTGTGCTCGGCATGGGTCAGCCCCACCAGCGCCAGCGCGGCCCGGGCGCGCTCCTTCAGCCGGGCCTTGCCTTCGATGGCGCCGAACACGCGCTCGACGGCGAGATACACGTTTTCGTAGCAGGTCAGCCAGGGCAGCAGCGAATGATTCTGGAACACCACCGCGCGTTCCGGCGCCGGCCCGGCAATTTCGCGATTGGCGCACAACAGCGTGCCGTCGGTAGCCTTCAAGAGGCCGGCGATCAGGTTGAGCAGCGTCGACTTGCCGCAACCGGAGTGGCCGATCAGCGTGACGAACTCGCCCTTCTTCACGGTCAGATTGATGTCGCGCAGCGCATGAAAGCTTCCCTTTTTGGTATGGAACACCATTTCCGCGCCCTGGATTTCAATGAATTTTTCCATCATGGTTCCCTTTGTCAGTGACGCACTTCTTCGTAGGTGAATGCCTTGGCGAGCGCGACCAGCGCCTGCTCCAGCAGCAGGCCGACCACGCCGATGACGACGATGGCGATGATGATGTGCGGCACATTCAGGTTGTTCCACTCGTCCCACACCCAGAAGCCGATGCCGACGCCGCCGGTCAGCATTTCCGCCGCGACGATCACCAGCCAGGCGGTGCCGATGGCCAGGCGCACGCCGGTCAGCATGTACGGCAGCACCGAGGGGAACAGGATCCTGGTGACGATCTTCCATTCCGACAGGTTCAGCACCTTGGCCACGTTCATGTAATCCTGCGGCACGCGCTGCACGCCGACGGCGGTGTTGATGATCATCGGCCAGATCGAGCAGATGAAGATCGCCCAGATCGCGGCCGGATTGGCGGCCTTGAACACCAGGAGGCCGATCGGCAGCCAGGCCAGCGGCGACACCGGTTTCAGCAGGCTGATGATCGGGTTGAACATGCCGGACAAGAACTTGAAGCGGCCGATCATGAAACCGAGCGGAATGCCGATGGCGGCCGCCATGCCGAAGCCCATGCCGACGCGCTTCAACGACGACAGGATGTTCCAGCCGATGCCCTGGTCGTTCGGCCCGTTCTGATAGAAGGGATCGGAAAATACCGTGATCGCCTCCGCCAGCGTGGCTGCCGGCGACGGGAAGTTGCCGGTTTTGGCCGACACGATCTGCCAGATCAGCGCCAGCAATGCCAGCCCGAGGATCGGCGGCACGACCGCGAGAAAGAACGGGCGCAGCAGCGAAGTTTCCCCCGGCCTGGGATCGGCGCCGACCTTCAGGCGACGCCTGGCTTCGGCGCTTCGTGCGTCGGCTGTCGGCGGCGAATCCGCTGCCGGTTCGACCGGCTGGTTCAACATGTCGTTCATGACTGCACTCATGATGGCTCCTGATGATGGTGATTACGCTTTGATCTTGAAGCTGTCGGCGTACTTGGCCGGGTCCTTGCCGTCCCAGAGCACGCCGTCGATCAGCTTGCTCGACCGCATGACGTCCTTCGGCACGCCGATCTTCATCGCCGACGCAACCTGCTTGTACAGATCGACCTGGTTGATCTGTTTGGCCACGCCGAGATAGTCCGGGTGCGACTTCAGCAGGCCCCAGCGCTTGTGCTGGGTGAGGAACCACATGCCGTCGGACAGGTACGGGAAGTTGACCGCGCCGTCATTGAAGAACTTCATGTGGTTCGGATCGTCCCAGGTCTTGCCCAGGCCGTTCTGGTAGCGGCCGAGGATGCGCTGGTTGATCGCATCGACTCCGGTGTTGATGTAGGACTTCTCGGCCACCGTCTCGGCCATCTTCAGCTTGTTCTGCAGTCCGGCGTCGATCCAGCGGCCGGCTTCCAGCACCGCCATCATCACCGCGCGCGTGGTGTTCGGATACTTCTTGACGAAATCGGCGGTGGTGCCGAGCGTCTTCTCGGGATGGTCTTTCCAGATATCCTGGGTGGTGACGGCAGTGATGCCGATGCCGTCCACGATCGCACGATGGCCCCAGGGCTCGCCGACGCAGAAGCCGTCCATATTCCCGACGCGCATATTGGCGACCATTTGCGGCGGCGGCACGGTGATCGCCTTCGCATCCTTGAACGGATTGATGCCGTACGCGGCCAGCCAGTAATAGAGCCACATCGCGTGGGTCCCGGTCGGGAAGGTCTGCGCGAAGGTGTATTCGCGCTTCTCGGCCGCCATCACCTTGGCCAGGCTGGCGCCGTCGACCGCGCCCTTGTCCGCCAGCTTTTTCGACAGCGTGATCGCCTGCCCGTTGTTATTCAGCGTCATCAGCACGGCCATATCCTTCTTCGGGCCGGACACGCCCAGGTGCACGCCGTAGATCAGGCCGTACAGCACATGCGCCATGTCGAGCTCGCCGTTGACCAGCTTGTCGCGCACGCCGGCCCACGATGCCTCCTTGGTCGGGATGATCTTCACGCCGTATTTCCTGTCGAAGCCCAGCACCGAGGCCATCACGACGGAAGCGCAGTCGGTCAGCGGAATGAAGCCGATCCTGACCTCTTCCTTTTCCGGCTTGTCGGAACCCGCGGCCCATACTCCCTGGGTGGCCAGGCCACCGAATGCGCCGGCTGTGGCAGCAGCGCCCGCCTTGATGATGGTGCGGCGGGTCAAATCGATTGTCGTTTCTTTTACTGTCATGAGGTCCTCATGCGTGATTTCGGAAAGGGCAAAAAAATAGGCGCCCGAATCTCCATGAGCTTTGCTCACGCGACTCGGACGCCTTTGTCCAATTGTTCCGCCCCGCGTTGGTCAGAACGGTATTGCTGATCGTTGCGCCTTCATTGGCACCAGCTCCATCAGTGCAATTGGTGTGCCAGCCTGTATTGGCGCTCTTCTGTCAAATTTGATCCGGAATAAGTTTGGCGCGCGCACCGTTATCGTGCGCCGCATTAAAAAGGGGCACTTGGAGGAGCAGATCGGCGACATCGAGCATGCGCTGCGCCACTTCGGACAGTTTCAGGTTCTTGTCCATCGCCAGCCGGCGCAATTTGCGATACGCCTCGTCCTCGGAGCAATGGTGGCGCTCCATCAGCAGGCCCTTGGCGCGCTCGATCACCTTGCGCTCGGCCAGCCTGAGCTTGGTTTCCGACAGCTCGTGGCGCAGCTTCTGGTCGACCTCGAAGCGCGCCAGCGCCACGTCCAGCACCGCCTTGACGCGCTCGGCCGACAATCCCGCCACCACATAGGCGGACACGCCCGCCTCGATCGCCGCATGCATCTTGACCTTGTCGTTATCCTCGGTGAAGCAGACGATGGGCCGGCGCTCGTTGGCGGTGGCCGCCACCACTTTTTTCAGCGCCGCGTCCGACTGTTCATCGACAATGATCACATCCGGCTGCAGTTGCGCGATCTGCTCCTCCAGATCCGCATCCGGCGGCAGGGCGGCCAGGATGTTGTAGCCCCCTTCCAGCAGGCCGATGCGCAGCGCCCGCGCGCGTTCCGCCTGCACCAGCGCGGCCTGGCTTGCGCCTTCGGGAACGACCAGGGAATTGATGACGACGATTTTGAGCTGTCTGGAATCTGTCATGATGGCGAGAGGATAGTAAGGGCCGTGGATAACGCTTTCCTTTACAATGTGGCTTTGCAAGAAGCTTGCCATCCACCTTCAGCTCCAACCCATTCCAATCCATGATTGTCCTCGGCGTCGAATCCTCCTGTGATGAAACCGGCATGGCGTTGTACGACACGCAACGCGGCCTCTTGTCGCATGCGCTGCACTCGCAGGTCGCGATGCACGAGGAGTACGGCGGCGTGGTGCCGGAGCTGGCGTCGCGCGACCACATCCGGCGCGCGATTCCGCTCCTGGAGCAGGTGTTGCAAAAAGCCGCTGTGCCGCGTTCGGCGATCGACGCCATCGCCTACACGCAAGGGCCGGGCTTGGCCGGCGCGCTGCTGGTGGGCGCGTCGATCGCCTGCGGCCTGGGCCTGGCGCTCGACCGCCCGGTGCTCGGCATCCATCACCTGGAGGGGCACCTGCTGTCGCCGCTGCTGGCGAACGACCCGCCCGCCTTTCCATTCGTCGCCCTGCTCGTCTCCGGCGGCCATACCCAGCTGATGCGGGTCGACGGCGTCGGCCAGTACACGCTGTTGGGCGAAACGCTGGACGATGCGGCGGGCGAGGCGTTCGACAAGTCGGCCAAGCTGCTCGGTCTCGGCTATCCCGGCGGGCCGGCGATTTCGCGGCTGGCCGAGTTCGGCGATCCGGATGCCTATAAGCTGCCGCGGCCGATGCTGCATTCGAAGGATCTGAATTTCAGCTTTTCCGGGCTGAAGACCGCGGTGCTGACGCTGGTGAAGAACCAGATCGCCAACATCTGCGAACAGGACAAGGCGAATGTCGCGCGCGCCTTCGTCGATGCGATCGTCGACGTGCTGGTGGCGAAATGCGTGGCGGCGCTGAAAGAGACGGGATTGAAGAAGCTGGTGATCGCCGGCGGCGTCGGCGCCAACCGGCAGCTGCGCGAGGCGCTCAACGCGGCGGCGCAGAAGCGGCGCTTCCGCGTGTATTACCCGGAGCTGGAATTCTGCACCGACAACGGCGCGATGATCGCGTTTGCCGGCGCCATGCGCCTGCAGATCAATCCGCAGGCGGCCAGGCGCGATTATGCGTTCAATGTGCGTCCGCGCTGGCCGCTGGGCGAGTTGAAGATAATTTAAGACTTCTTCTTGCTGCCGATCTTGCTTTCCTTGCCCGCCATCAGGTTCGCGATATTCTGGCGGTGGCGATAGATCAGCAGGCCGCTCATCGCCAGCACCGCCAGCAGTTTCATATCGAAGCCGAACAGCAGGCCGTAGTAGAACGGCGCGAACACGCTGGCAACCAGCGCCGCCAGCGACGAATAGCGGAAGGCGTAGGCGATCACCAGCCAGGTGACCAGCGTGGCCAGCCCCAGCCAGCCGTTCAGGCCGAGCAGCACGCCCAGCGCGGTGGCGACGCCCTTGCCGCCGACGAACCTGAAGAACACCGGCCACAGGTGGCCGAGAAAGACCGCCAGCGCCACCAGCGCCACGCCATTGTCCTCGACGCCGAATTGCGGCCCGTATCGCAGCGCCAGCCAGACCGCCAGCCAGCCCTTCACGCAGTCGCCCAAGAGGGTCAGCGCGGCGGCGGCCTTGTTCCCGCTGCGCAGCACGTTGGTCGCGCCCGGATTCTTCGAGCCATAGGTGCGCGGGTCGGCCAGGCGGAATGCCTTGCTCACCACCACCGCAAACGAGATCGAGCCAATCAGATAGGCCGCGATCGCAAACAATAATGTATTCATGCTCTCCCTTTCAATAATTCATCGCGCCGCGCTCAGGCGCCGCGCCACTGATGCCACTGATACCTGCGCGACGCCTTATTCTTCGAGCGCGCACTGGACCGTCTTGGCCGGCAATACCCGCATGATCGCCTGCGGGTCGATGCCGACCAGGTAGCCGCGCCGTCCGCCATTGATATAAATCTTGTCGAGCGCCAGGATGCTTTCTTCCACATAGACCGGCATCGCCTTGCGCGTGCCGAACGGCGAGGTGCCGCCGATCAGGAAGCCGGAATGCCGGTTGGCGACTTCCGGTTTGCAAGGCTCGACCGACTTGCAGCCGATCTGGCGCGCCAGGTTCTTGGTCGACACCTTGCGGTCGCCATGCATCAGCACGACCAGCGGCCTGGCCGCCTCGTCCTGCATGATCAGGGTCTTGACCACCTGATGCTCGTCCACGCCCAGCTCGCGCGCCGATACCGCGGTGCCGCCATGCTCTTCGTATGCATAGGGATGCTCGGAAAACGCGATGCCATGCTTGCGCAGGAACTGCGTGGCCGGCGTTTCCGAAACATGCTCTTTCTTTGCCATAAACATCATCCAGAAAACTGGGCGACATTATGCAGCAAGAACGCGGCGTTGCGATGCCCGCCGGCCATGGCACGACGCGGCGCGTGCAGGCAGGCAGCATGCCAAACATGCAACCTTTAACGTGCCGCTTGAGCAGCCTCAATGAACTTCGTGATCTGCCTTGCTCTCTCATCCCGATAAAAGTCGCTTGTGTTAAAACGACATCGGCACTATCAATGCCCCGGCGCCGGCCAATTGCTTTGGAATATCGCGCCGGGACGGACATGGTGCGATCGCCTTTTTTCACTTCACGCATCGCGGCTTGCGCGCAGGAGGCCGGCATCTTTGTGCGCCGCACAAAAATTTGCTTGACTTCGCACGGTGTGCCCTTACAATATGGATTGTTGCATCGCACAATATCCTGCGCTTGCCAGCCCGATCGTTAATTTATTCCAAGGAGAAATCCATGTTCCCGATTCCCGAACAGTTTTCCAACGTCGCCAAAGCCAATCTTGAAGCGCAACTGTCCCTGCTCACCAACCTGACCAGCAAGGCGTTCGAAAGCGTCGAAAAGGTGGTCGACCTGAACATGAACGTGGTGAAGGCTTCGCTGGAGGATTCCTCGATCGCCGCCAAGCAGTTGCTCGGCGCCAAGGATCCGCAGGAATTCTTCTCGCTGACCGCAGCCCAGGCGCAGCCGGCAGCCGCCAAGGCGATTGCCTACGGCCGTCACCTGGCTGGCATCGCCACCAATGCGCAGGCCGAATTCACGCGCGCCGCCGAAGAGCAGTTCGTCGAAACCGGCCGCAAGGTGAGCGAACTGGTGGAAGACGTATCGAAAAATGCGCCGGCCGGCACCGAAAACGTGGTTGCGATCATGAAGTCCGCGATCAGCAACGCCAACGCCGGCTACGAGCAGTTCAGCAAGACCACCAAGCAGGCGGTCGAAGTGATGGAAGCCAACATGAATTCGGCGGTCAGTCAGTTCTCGCAAGCTGCCGAAAAAACCGCCAACGCCAGCCGCGCACGCAAGTAATTTGCCGGACAGGCAATGAAAACGGGCCGCATATCCTGCGATATGCGGCCCGTTTTATATCTGCGTTTTTTTGTATTTGTCTGCTATCTGCCGCGCATCCGGGACGCGGCCATCCCGGATACGCGACTCCTGATGAGGTGATTCAGATCTGCGATACGAAGTAGGTGGCGGTGAGCGTGACAACAACGAGCGCAATATAGGAAATGGTCCGCAGGGATTCCATCAGAAATGCTCCAACTCAGTGATAAACAAGGAATTTAGCAAAACATCGGCCAGCTCAAATTGAGGAATTGCAAGATCATCCTGCCCTTCTCAGCCCCGGAATGAGCCGTCGTATCCGAGGCCTTTTTAGTATCGGTGCGGCGTAACACAAACGAATCAAGCTTTACGTTTAGTAACACTGCGCGTCGCGAAACGGCAACAACGCGGCTCATCGGCCGCGCGGATGATGTTGCGCATGCAGCTGCTTCAGGCGCTCGCGCGCCACATGCGTATAGATTTGCGTGGTCGAAATGTCAGCATGCCCCAACAGCAATTGCACGACGCGCAGGTCGGCGCCATGGTTCAACAGATGGGTGGCGAAGGCATGGCGCAAGGTGTGCGGCGACAGCGGCGCGTTGATCTGCGCGCGCAGGGCGTACTTCTTGATCAGGGTCCAGAACATCTGGCGCGTCATCGCGCCGCCGCGCCCGGTGACGAATAATGCATCGGCGATCTGGCCATGCAGGATGGCGGGGCGCCCTTCTCTCAGATAGCGCTCGATCCAGGCGCGCGCTTCTTCGCCGAACGGCACCAGCCGCGTCTTGCCGCCCTTGCCGGTAATGCGCAGCACGCCTTCGTTCATGCCGAGTTCCACCGTTTTGAGCAGGACCAGTTCGGACACGCGCAAGCCGCTTGCGTACATCAATTCCAGCATGGTGCGGTCGCGCAAGCCAAGCGGCGTGTTCACGTCCGGCGCCGCCAGCAGCGCCTCGACCTGCGTTTCGGTCAGAGTCTTGGGAAAGCGCGGCGGCTGCTTGGCCGATTTCAGCTTCAGGCAGGGATCGACGCTGATTTTGTTCTGGCGCAGCGCGAGCTGGTAAAAGCGCTTCAGCGCGGCAAGCCGGCGGTTGGCGGAAGTCGCCTTGGTGGTGTCATGGCGCGCCGCGAAATAGGCGTGCAAGTCTTCCGTGCGCGCCGCAAACAGCGGCTTGCCGCGTTCCTGGGCAAGCCACTCGGCGAACATGCTCAGGTCGCGCCGGTAGGCGTCCAGCGTGTTTTTGGCGAGCCCGTCTTCCAGCCACAGCGTGTCGCAGAATTCATCGATCGCGTCCCGGTCGGGCGCTTCCCGTTCGGCCGGCGGGCGGCTTGCGGCGACATCGCTCATCGATAGCCGTCCACGCCTTCATGCATCAGCAGCCAGCGCTTGACGCCCAGATGAAAGCCGGCCGCATCGTCGTGATTGGAAAAGCCGCCCAGCCCGCCGGAAGCGGTCACGCGATGGCAGGGAATGATGATCGGGAACCAGTTCGCGCCGCAGGCCTGCCCCACTGCGCGCGGCGCGGAACCGAGCAGCCTGGCGACCTGGCCATAGGTCAGCACCTGCCCGCGCGGAATGGCGGAAATGACATCCCACACCCGGCGTTGAAACGGGGTGCCGGCCTCGGCCAGCGGCAGGTCGAAGCGGAAATCCGGATCGGCCAGATAGCGCTCGACCTGCTGCGCGGCCTGTCCGGCCACGGGGTCGGCCGGCGCCTTGATACCGAAGCTTTTCGGCAGGTACACCAGTTCGCGCACCCTCCCTGCTTCGGTACGGATGCCGAAGCCGCCGAACGGCGCCTCGACGATGGCGGAAAACATGGCCGCCATGCGCTGCACGGACATCGTGTCCGCCGGCGCGGCGCGGTCAATCAGGGCGGTCACGGAAGATTTATCCATCGCGTTAGGATAAGACAAAACCAAGTTGCGGTGGAGCCTGACTTGCACGCTCCATCATGCGGCGCCGGCGGCGCACAAACAAAAAAGGCGCGTCTGGCGACGCGCCTTTTTCCGGCAGAGGTTGATTAATTCATCAGGCCCGGCAACCAGAGCGAGATCTGCGGAACATAGGTAATCAGCAGCAGGAAACCGACCATGGTCAACAGCCACGGCATCACCGCAACCGTCAGCTCGGTAATTCCCATCTTCGTGATACCGGACGCCACGTACAGGTTCAGGCCGACCGGCGGATGGCACATGCCGACTTCCATGTTCACCGTCATGATGATGCCGAAGTGAACCGGGTCGATGCCCAGCGCGGTCGCCACCGGGAACAGGATCGGCGCCATGATCAGCACGATCGACGACGGCTCCATCACGTTACCGGCCAACAGCAGCAGTATGTTCACCACCAGCAGGAAGGAAATCTGGCCGAAGCCCTTGTCCATGATCCAGCCGGCCATCGCCTGCGGGATGTTTTCGCTGGTCATCAGGAACGAGAACAGCACCGCATTGGTGATGATGTACAGCAGCATCGCCGACATCGAGGCCGAATCCAGCAACACCTTCGGCACCTGCTTCAGCCCCATGTCCTTGTAGACGAACACGGCGATGATAAACGCGTACACGGCGGACATGGCGGCCGCTTCGGTCGGCGTGAACACGCCGGTATAGATACCGCCCATCACGATCACGATCAGCAGCAGGCCCCAGATGCTCTTGCGGAACGCGGAGAAGCGCTCGGCCCAGGTCGCCTTCTTCATGCGCGGGTAGTCCTTCTTCTTCGCCAGCACCCAGGTGGTCAGTCCCAGCATGGTGGCCAGCAGCAGGCCCGGAATCACGCCGGCCATGAACAGCTTGCCGACCGAGGTGTTGGTGGAGACCGAATACATCACCATCACGATCGACGGCGGGATCAGGATGCCCAGCGCGCCGGAAGTGGTGATGACGCCGGCGCCGAAGCCCTTCGGATAGCCCTGCTTCACCATCGCCGGCATGATGATCGAGCCGATCGCCACCACCGTCGCCGGCGAGGAGCCGGACACGGCGGCGAACAGCGCGCACGCCAGCACGCCGGCCAGCGCCAGGCCGCCGTGCCAGTGGCCGACCATGGAAGTGGCGAAATTGATCATGCGCCGCGCGACACCGCCGTGCGTGAGGAAGTTGCCCGCCAGGATGAAGAACGGGATCGCCATGATCTCGAACTTTTCGATGCCGGTAAACAGCTTGAGCGCGACCGATTCGATCGGCACCTGGGTCATCGTAAACAGGAAGGTCAGAACCGTCAGGCCGAGCGAAATCGAGATCGGCATGCCGGTCAGCATCAGCACGATCAGGAGGATGAAAATGATTGTTGCGTTCATACGCGGCTCCCCGTCAGGTCTTCGTTCTCCAGCCCCTCGACGTGCGACGGGTCATGCTTCGGCAGTTCGCCAGTCTTGATGAAGCTCCACGTCACTTGCAGGAAGCGGAAGCACATCAGGTAGGATCCGAGCGGAACGGCGGAATACACCATCCACATCGGCAGCTCCAGCACTTCGGAGACGCTGGAGGTATGGCTCAGCTCATAGACGAAATTGAAGCCGAGCGTACCGATCGTGCCGGTAAACAAGGCGCCTGCCAGCAGGCCGAATGTGATGAATTTGTTGCGCCACGGCGTGTTGAGCTTATTGATCAGCACGTCGACGCCGACGTGAATGCCGGTCCGCACGCCGTAAGCGGCGCCGAACTTGGCCATCCACACGAACATGTAAATGCACAGCTCCTGCGCCCAGCTTGTGTTGAGCGAAATGAGCCAGTCCTGCAGGCCTTCGATCGGGATGCCCGATGCATAGCGATGCACCACCGCGACAAAGATCACGACAGTCGCCGCGCCCATCAGGAAGGCGATCAGCCACTCCTCCAGATGATCGAGAAACTTCATATACTCTCCTGTTCGGCGCCGCGGATTCCCTTCCGCGACACCCATTCGTCAATATGCGGCTTGCGGTCGGTGACCGGCAAGCCGCATATCCTCAGCGCTGTTTCAATACAGCTTATTTGTAGCCCAGCGCCTGTGCTTCCTTGTTGACCGCCTGCACCAGTTCAGGCCCGATGCGGCCGGCCATCGCGTTCTGCACCGGGATCAGCGCCTTGCGCCATTCGGCGCGCTCCTTGTCGCTCAGCACATAGACTTCCGACTTGCCCGACTTGCGCACCGCATCCAGCGCCTTGTCGTTTTCCTGCTGCGCGATCGCGTTGGCGTACTTGGTCGCATCCTTCATCGCGCCTTCGAGCGCGGTGCGGATGTCGGCCGGCAGGCCGTCCCAGAACTTCTTGTTGACGATCACCGCATAGCCCAGGTAGCCGTGGTTGGACACGGTCACGTGCTTCTGCACTTCATGCATCTTCTGGGTGTACAGATTGGACGGCGGGTTCTCGGTGCCGTCCACCACGCCGGTCTGCAGCGCCTGGTACACCTCGGAGAACGCCA
>OFCW01000206.1_pt1 | contig 21059 bp, 19 predicted proteins | sample 1520951 | NCBI WGS metagenome assembly OFCW01 (sample SAMEA4349680, study PRJEB24078) | microbial mat metagenome | biome: Terrestrial Biome; feature: Habitat; material: Microbial Mat | place: India | collected 2012-06-12 | depth 10 m | reverse complement strand
CACGATGCGCGCCGAGGAGCGCCTGGCAGCGCCGCACATCCCGACACAGTGCGTGCCGCCCAGCAGACCGACAAGGAACAGGGCAAGAAATCCGGTATCGGGCATCCGTGACAAGCCTGAAAGACAAAACAGGCAGTTTAACCCGCCCGTTTCGGGTCTGCCCAGCTGATCAGATCACCTTCGAATAACTGGCCCGTTGCCGCCCTTCGCGCAGGTAGCGATCGAAAACCATCGAGATGACGCGGACCAGCATGCGCCCCGGCGGCAAGACGGTGATCCATTCGCGGTCGACCTTGAGCAAACCGGCGCGCTCCATTTCCTTCATGTCTTCCAGCTCGGCGGCGAAATACTTGCGGAAGTCGATCAGGTGCGCACTTTCGATGCTCTCGATGGACAGCTCGAAATGGCACATCAGGGCCTGGATGATCGAACGGCGCAAGATGTCGTCGGCCGTCAGCTCGATGCCGCGAAAGACCGGCAGCACGCCGGCGTCGATGCGGTCGTAGTACTCGTCCGAGGTCTTGACGTTCTGGTAGTAGGTCGGCCCGACCTTGCTGATCGACGAGATACCGAAGGACAGCATGTCACAGTCCGAATAGGTCGAATACCCCTGGAAGTTGCGATGCAGCCGCCCCTGGCGCTGGGCCACGGCGAGCTCGTCGTCCGGCTTGGCGAAGTGGTCCATGCCGATGTAGACATAACCGGCCTCGGTCAGCTTCTTGATGGCGAGCGCCAGGATCTGCATCTTGGTGTCGCCGGACGGCAGATCGGCTTCGGCGATCCGGCGCTGCGGCTTGAACAGGCTGGGCAGGTGGGCGTAGTTGTAGATCGACAGGCGGTCCGGGTCCATGGCCAGGACGCGCTCCAGCGTGCGGTTGAAGCCCATCACCGTCTGGTGCGGCAAGCCGTAGATCAGGTCGACGGACACCGACCTGAAACCGTTGGCGCGAGCCGCATCGATGACCAGCGCGGTTTCCGCCTCGCTCTGAATGCGATTGACGGCCGCCTGCACCTTTTCGTCGAAATCCTGGACGCCGACACTCATCCGGTTGAAGCCGAGCTCGCCGAGCAGGGCGACGGTGTCACGGTCCACCTTGCGCGGGTCGACTTCGATGGAATATTCGCCGCCGTCGAGCAGCTTGAAATGCTTGCGGGTCTCGCCCATCAGCTGGCGCATTTCGGCATGCGACAGGAAGGTCGGCGTACCGCCCCCCCAGTGTAGCTGGATCACCTCGTGTTCGCCGTCGCGGCCTTCCAGCGCGGCGGCCTGCATGTCCAGCTCCCTGGCCAGGTATTTCAGGTATTTGGCGCTGCGCCCGTGATCCTTGGTGATAATCTTGTTGCAGGCGCAGTAGTAACAGATGGTGTTACAGAAGGGGATGTGGAAGTATAATGAGAGCGGTCTGCTGATGCCACCGATGTTGCGTTTGCCCAGCCACAGCTTGGCAGCTTCCGAGTCGAATGCCTCGACAAAACGGTCGGCAGTCGGATAAGACGTGTAGCGTGGGCCGTTGACGTCAAATCGGCGAATGATCTGCGGATCGAAGACGAGGTTTTCAGTTGCGAAATTCATTTGACAAGCCACAAAGTGTTCTCTGGATTATGTTCGGGGGGCATGATACCGTGGTTGACGTGGATCAAGCGAACGCAGGTTCCCCATGCCCCGGACACAACCGTTGAACCAGGAAATCTCGCTGTCCGTCATCAAGACGGCCTGTTCCAATTGCAATCTGCGGGAACTGTGTCTGCCGTTCGGCCTCAGCCTCGAGGAATTGACCCGACTCGACGATCTGGTGTCGACCCGGCGCCGCATCAAGCGTGGCGATCACCTGTACCGGGCCGGCGAAGCCTTCGACGCCATCTACGCCATTCGCAGCGGCTTCTTCAAGACCGACGTACTGCTCGAGGATGGCCGCGACCAGGTCACCGGCTTCCAGATGGCCGGCGAACTGCTCGGCCTGGACGGCATCAGCACCGAACACCACACCTGCAACGCCATCGCCCTGGAGGACAGCGAGATCTGCGCCATCCCCTTCTCCCGGCTGGAAATCCTGTCGCGTGAAATCCACACGCTGCAGCACCATTTCCACAAGGTGATGAGCCGCGAGATCGTCCGCGACCACGGCGTGATGATGCTGCTCGGCACGATGCGCGCCGAGGAGCGCCTGGCAGCCTTCCTGCTCAACCTGTCACAGCGCTTCACCGCCCGCGGCTTCTCGCACGCCGAGTTCTACCTGCGCATGACGCGCGAGGAAATCGGCAGCTATCTCGGCCTCAAGCTGGAAACGGTGTCGCGCGCCTTCTCCAAATTCCAGGAAGAAGGCTACATCGCCGTTCAGCAGAAACACATCCGGATTCTGAACGTCAATGGCCTGAAGGCCTTGATGAATCACCAGCGCTGAACGACGCCGGCTTACCAGCGCAGTTTTCCCAGGCGGGCAGCCCGCGCTACCAGGCGGCCCAGCAGCTGATCGGCTTGCACCCGGGCCGGCGAATCGCCACCTGTCGTACGGTAGGCCAGAACGACGACATCGGGCTCACCAACTGAAACGTAGAGGGCAATGGCGAGGGGGCAGAGCGTCATCTGCCCCGGATCTTCCAGCACCATGCGACGCGCCAGGGCGGCGCTGCAGAACGGGATGATCTCCGCCGCAACATAAGGGCTGGCTTGTCCCTGTCCGGTACGCTCGAGCATCGATCCGAAGGGGAGCACCTGACCGACCACCATGCCTTCGGCTTCGATGACCTCGACCACGGCCTCGCGCACCGAACGGAAATCCCCACCCTCGACCCGGTGCGTGACGATCCGCTCCGCAGCGCACACCGGAAGACAGGCAAGCAACCAGGCACAGCAGAGAAAAACGGGCACCCCGCGGGGTGCCCTGAACAGATGCGAGGAAAACATCTGACGCAAGCAGTGTCCAGCAGGCCGGTCGATCAGAAGAAGATCAGGCCGCCGACGGAAAAGGTGCGGTTCTTGTTGTCGTAGTTGGTGTCGAGGACGTTGGTGATGCGCTCGTCGTTGTACTCGCCAACCAGCGTGATGTACTTGTTCAGCGCGTGATACACCCCGACCGTCACCGCGCGGTTCTTGATCTGGTTATCCGGCGTTGCACGCGTGCCGCGGATGCTGGTCAGCGCATAACCATCCTTGTCCCTGTTCTCGCCGAAATTGATGCCAAGCTTGGTATCCCCGAACTTGTAGGTGCCCTGCAGGAAATAACCCTGCGACTCCGTCTTGTTACCGTTGCCATCGCTGCCACCAAAGAATTGCGCACCGACGGTGGACAAACCGAGCCCCGTTCCCTTGAAGGCGTAGGCCACCGCCTCGAAATTGCCGAAGCCGGCCTTGGCGCCAATTTCGTAACCGGTGCCGGTAAAGGACTTGGTCGCGCACGGCTCGACCGAGCAGCTGGTCGATTGCGTGACCAGCCCGCCCCATACCTTGCCCGGCACGCTGCCCTTCCAGTCATAGTCAATCTTGGCCTGGAAGCCCGGCGTCTTGGTCTCGTCGCCAGCAAACTTGCTGGGCTGGAAGATGCCGGCCGACACCTGCAAGCCGCCGATGTTCGGAGTGGTGTAGGTGATTTGCGGCTGGAAGCCGGTGTACATGTAACCGTGGCCGATCATGCCGAAGGTCGTGTTGTAGGGGATGCCGGCATTGCTGGTGCCGCCGACGCCGAGCAGGGTCATGTCGGACAGGATGATGTTCTGGCCGAACAGGCCGATGTCGCGGCCAAACTTCAGGGTACCCCAGCTGCTGTTGCCGAACTGGAAATACACGTTGCGGGTGTCGATCTGGCTGTACGGGTTGGTGGTGCCGGCGCCATCCGCGTTATTGCCGATCGGCAGGCCGACGACCTGGGAATTGTTGTTGATACCCGGGGCAAAGCTGATGTGCGCCTTGATGTCCTGCCCCTTGGCCTGGGTGGTGGCCACGAAGTTGATCCAGCCCGGCAGCAGGCCGTTGGTCAGTTCGCTGTTGGTGGTTTTGGTCGTCGTACCGGTAATCCGGTCGATGCTCTTGGCTTCGCGCACGACGTAGAAGCCATTGATGGTGCCGTTGATGTCGATGGTGACATCGTTCTGCGTAAAGCTGACCGCGTGACTGGCGGAGCTGCCACAAGCGAGCAGGGCAAGAACCAGAGGACGAAGGGACGGAATTTTGTGCATGAAAAGTCTCCAGATGTTTTCGTTGATATGTGCCGCCCGGGATGGCCCCGGGCCGCTTCCCCCGCTGCCATCCCGGGCGATGGCATCGAAGCCGACTGATCGCGAAGCCCGTGCCAGGTTGGCGAGCGGCCGCCAGCAAATCGCCGAATCGACCAACTGGCGGTCATCTTCGGAAATCCGGCGGGTTTGCGGGGGAATGGAACGAGTGCTCAGGACCCGTTCAAATACTGGACATCTGCTCTGCTCCTGCCAAAAAACGGAGCACCGCAATGTGGACAAAAAAAGCCCGGCACACGGCCGGGCGGAACGGGAAAGGAGACAATCAGAAGGTATAGCGGGCACTGACACCGGCCAGCCAGTTGCGGCCGGGGGCGGATTCATAGAAGCGGTTGTTGCTGTCGCCGACGATGACCGAGCCGACATACTGGCGGTCGAAGACGTTGTCGAGACGGACAAAGCCGCGCAGATTGAGCGGGCCGTAGCGGCGCTCGATGCCAAGGCGCAGGTTGGCGATGGCATAGCCCGGGGCGGCCTGTTTCTGGTTGCTGTCGTCGACATGGACCTTGTCCCGGACGATGCCTTCGACGGCGGCATGGAAGCCGCTCGGCTGGTGCCGCCAGGCGATCTCGCCAAACAGGTTGTGGGCGGCGACGCCGGGCAGGCGGTTGCCGGCATTGACGGTGCCGGAAGCGGTCGTAAATGCTTCGGCATAGGTCGCATCCAGCCAGGTGTAGGCCAGGCGGCTGCTCAGCCGTTCGCTCCAACGGCTGTCCAGCGCGAGTTCCATGCCCTGGCGCTCCGTCTTGCCGGCGTTCTGGTAAGCCGTACGGCCGCCGGTGCTGGACAGGACGACCAGTTCGTCCTGCGTCCGGATCTCGAACAGCGCGACATCGAGCCGGCTGCCGGCACCGAGCATGGCCTTGGCGCCGACCTCGTAATGCGTGCTGGTCGCCGGCTTGAGCGTCAGGTTAAAGGAACCGCCGTTGCTCGAATAGAACATTTCGTTGAACGTGGGCGCTTCGAAACCGCGGGCGACGCTGGCGTAGAGATTCAGGGTGTCGGTCACCCGGTACAGGGCGGCCAGGGTCGGCGTGGTCTTTTCATAAGCAACCCGGCCGCTGTCATCGCCGTTGCTCAGATAGCGATCATCTACCCGGAAAGCGACGCGGCTGTGGCGCAGTCCACCCGTGAAGGCCCAGCGCTCGCCTTGCCACTCGGCCTGGGCATATTGGTCGAAGCTGGCAACGCGGTCCTCTTCGTTGCGCCGCAGCCGCCCCATGACACCGCAGAGGTTGGCCACGCAATTGGCTGGCACACCGCTGCCCACGAAATTTTCATAACCCTGGCGATCATCCGTGGCCTGCTCGTAGTCAACACCGAGCGTCGTTGTCAGCCGCCCCCCGGCCAGACTGAAACGGCCGGTCCACCGACCGGACAGCCCGGCGAAGTCGCGGTCGAAATCGATCACGCCGCCGGAATGGCGGATCGACGCGGTCTGCGCTCCGACCGGAATCGACTGGTACTGCGTCGTCGAACGCTGGCCGGCGTAGGCCGAGAGCAAGACGCTGTGATCGCCCAGGCGATGCTCGTAGCTGATGCCGCCCTGCGTATGGTCGATGCTCTTGCGCGTGTCGTAGGCAAGGGCCGGGTAGTTGCCGCGCGCCGCATCCCAGGCCACGCCGCGGGGATTGCTCTGGAACTCGCTCCATTGCAAGCCCTGCGGATCCTGTGCATCCTGCCGGAAGGTGTTGGCGATGAGAGTCAGCTTGCCGTCCGGGCTGGGCCGGTAGGTCAGCTTGACCAGGGTCTGATCGCGCTCGGCTGAACTGTGATCGCGGTAGCCGTCGGTGGCAAAGCGCGAGGCGTCGATCACGTAGCCGACACCGCCCGCTTCCCCTTGGGCACTGAGATCGGTTTTCCAGGTGCCGTAGCTGCCGGCCGCGAAGTGGGCTTCGACACGCGGCGCCCCCTTGCCGTCGGGCGTAAATAGCTGGATGACGCCCCCGGCATGATTGCCGTAAATCGCCGACAGCGGACCGCGCAAGACTTCGATGCGCTCGGCACGATCCAGATTGAAGGTGGCGGCCTGCCCCTGGCCATCCGGCATCGAGGCCGGAATGCCGTCGCTGACCAGGCGGATGCCGCGCACGCCAAAGGCCGAACGGGCGCCGAAGCCGCGCGACGAGATCTGCAGGTCCTGCGCATAGTTCTGACGGTTCTGGACGGTAATCCCGGGCACCGAGGCCAGCGCCTCCGAGGCATTGACCTTGGCCTGATCGGCGCCGATACGGCCGGCGTCCACGACGTCGACGGCGGCCGGCAGGTCAAAGGTGTTGTGTTCGACGCGGCTGCCGGTGACGACGATGCTGTCCAGGCTGACGGCAGTTTCGGCCTGTGTTCCCCCGGCAAAGGCGGCGGCCAGCATGACGGCCAGGCGGGCGGGACGGACAGACAGCGGGAAGGTATTGCGGGTTGGCATGGTTGTCTCCTGTTTTTTATCGGCAAGCGGACTTGCCCCGGGAGGAATTATTCGGAATGCCCGGCCCCGGCCGCTTCCAGACGATCGCTCAACTCGCCTAAAGAAAATCATGAGGCCATGCGAAACGCCTTGTCATGCGGTCATTTGACAAATTTGCGGAGTATCATGTCAGGCCTCGCACGTCGAACCCCGTTCGACGCCAGCCCCGGCCCCCGGGCCTGGCCGCCCCGCAACAACCCGTGACCACCATCGCCCCTCCCATGCCGCATCCTGCGTCGATGAATTCAATAGACATCTTTCCCTGGGACGACCATTTCAACACCGGCCTGGCGACGGTCGATGAACAGCATCGCAATCTGGTTCGCCTGATCAACCAGCTGGCCGGTCATATCGCCTTCCGCTCCGAAAACCTGGTCCTTGACCGCGTGTTCGATGAACTGACGGATTACACGGTCTATCACTTCACGTCGGAAGAAGCGATCTGGCGGCAGTTCATGCCGGAGGACCGGCACGAAATCGAGCACCGCAAGACACACGCCTTCTTCGTTCAGGAGGTGGCCCGGCTGCGCGGCGAGCTGAGCAGCCGCCCGCAATTTGCCGTGGCCGAGGAAGTGCTCGGCTTTCTGGCGCGCTGGCTGGCCTCGCACATTCTCGAATCGGACCGGGCCATGGCCTACACCGTGCATGCGCTGCAGGAGGGCCTGCCGCTCGAGGCAGCCCAGGCGCGGGCCAAGGAACGGATGGGCGGCAATACGCGGACACTGATCGACCTCATCCTGTCGATCTATGGCACGCTGTCGAACAACACCCTGCGCCTGATGCGCGAACTGGCCGAGCACCGGGAACTGGAAGCCTCGCTGCAGGAAGCCAAGGCTGCGCTGGAAGATGCGAAGAACCTGCTGCAGTCGGTGGTCGATACCGCCCCGGTACGCATTTTCTGGAAGGATCGTCAGCTCAATTACCTTGGCTGCAACCCGGCCTTTGCCCGCGATGCGGGCAAACGCGAACCCGGCGAGGTGATCGGCCACGACGATTATGCGATGGCCTGGGCCGCGCAAGCCGACCGCTATCGGGCCGACGACCTGAACGTCATCGAAACCGGCCAACCCAAGCTCGACTACGAGGAACCGCAGACCACGCCGGACGGCGGAACCCTCTGGCTGCGCTCCTCCAAGGTGCCGCTTCGGGGGCGCCACAACGAAATCATCGGCGTGCTCGGGGTCTATGACGACATCACCGAGCAGATGCGCGCCGAGGAGAGCCTGCGCGAAAAGGAAGAACGCCTGCGCCTGGCCCTCCATGCCGCGAACCAGGCCTGGTTCGACCTCGACCTGCCGACCGGCGCGGTGACCGTCAGCCCCAACTATCCGCAGATGATCGGCCACCCCGCCGAAGGCTTTCAGAGCAGCCTCGACAACTGGTTGAAGCAAATCCACCCGGACGACCTGGCGGGCTTGCAGCAGCAGATCGCCCGGTGCCTGGCGGAGGGCGGTCCACAAAAGGCGGAATACCGGCGCCGGACGGCATCCGGCGAGTGGATCTGGCTGGAAACGGTCGGCGAGGTCGTCCAGCGGGACGCCGCAGGCCGCCCGCTGCGCATGATCGGCATCCACACCGACATCACCGAACGGAAGCAATTCCTCAACGAACAGAAGCGCCTGAACCGGGCGCTCCGCCTGCTCAGCGAATGCAACCTGGCGCTGGTGCGCAACGACGATGAAATCCGCCTACTCAACGACGTCTGCCGTCTGATCGTCGGCACCGGGGGCTATCGGATGGCCTGGGTCGGCTATGCCGAAGACGACCCCGAACGGACGGTACGGCCGATGGCCCAGGCCGGCGACGACGACGGCTACCTGCGCCGGGTCCGGGTTTCCTGGGATGCACAAAGCGCGTACGGCCAAGGGCCGACCGGCAAGGCGATCCGCGCGCGCCGGGCAGAAATCAACCAGAACATGCTTACCGACAGCCGCCTCGAACCCTGGCGCGCGGCGGCCATCGAGCGGGGCTACCAGGCATCGATCGCCCTCCCCCTGCAACACGGGGAAACGATGCTCGGCGCCTTGTGCGTCTATGCAGCAGAACCCCATGCCTTCGGTGCCGACGAAGTCGAACTGCTCGAAGAACTGGCCGGCAACCTCGCTTTCGGCATCATCAGCCTGCGCAACCGCACCCAGCGCGAGCAGGCCGAAGCGGCCAACCGGGCGAAAAGCTCGTTCATCGCCAACATGTCGCACGAAATCCGCACGCCGCTCAATGCGATCAGCGGCATGGTGCACCTGATGCGCCGCTCCGGCGTCGGGGCTGAACAGGCGGAACGGCTGGACAAGATCGATGCCGCCAGCCAGCACCTGCTGGAGACGATCAATGCCGTCCTCGACCTCTCCAAGATCGATGCCGGCAAGCTGGAGCTGGAAGAAACCGCCGTCGATGCCAATGCCATCCTGACCGAAGCGGCAGCCATGGTGCAAGAAAAGGCGCGGGCCAGGAATGTCGCCCTGATCATCCACCCCCTGCCCGAATTCCTGCCGCTGCTCGGCGACAAGACCCGCTTGCAGCAAGCCCTGCTCAACTATCTGTCCAACGCCGTCAAATTCACCGAAGCAGGCCGCATCGAGGTGGCTTGCCGCATCCTTGAACGCACCGCCGGCGAAGCGACATTGCGTTTCGAGGTCCGCGACACCGGGATTGGCATCGCGCCCGAGGCCATGCCCCGGCTCTTTTCCGCCTTCGAACAGGCGGACAACTCGACCACCCGCAAGTACGGCGGCACCGGACTGGGACTGGCCATCACCCGCAAAATCGCCCAGTTGATGCAGGGCGATGCCGGTGCCGAGAGCGTCCTTGGCCAGGGCAGCACCTTCTGGTTCACCGCCCGGCTGAAACGGGCCACAACCCCCCGGGCAGTGACCGCGACCACCCCGCCGGACAACCCGGAGCATCGCCTGAGGAGCGAATACAGCGGCCGCCGGGTGCTGCTCGTCGAAGACGAGCCGGTCAACCAGGAAATCGCCGGCCTGCTGCTGGAAGAGGTCGGTCTGCGGGTCGCGGTGGCGAACGATGGTGTCGAAGCCGTCGAGCAGGCCGGCCGGGAAAGCTACGACCTAATCCTGATGGACATGCAGATGCCCCGCCTGGATGGCCTGCAGGCCACCCGCCTGATCCGTGCCCTGCCGGGCTACGCCACCACGCCGATCGTCGCGATGACTGCCAACGCCTTCGCCGAAGACAAGGAGCGCTGCCTGGCCGCCGGCATGAACGATTTCATCGCCAAGCCGGTCGAACCGGACCTGCTGTTCAGCGTCCTGCTCAGGAACCTCGCCTCAGGCGAGCAGACCTGAGCCCGAGGCGGCCTCGACCCCGGACGGCCTGAGAAAAGCCTTCAAGCCCAGATCGAAATCGACGATGTGGTGCTCGACGTAAGCAACAACGCGGCTGATCACCTCGTCGACGGGCAGCCGCAGGCCGAGCATGGTGTCGAGATGAATTTGGGCAAGACCCTCGATGATGCGTGAGTGCGCCTGTTCATGCTCGCGGCGCAAGGCTTCGGGCATGTCCAGACCGGCCATGAAACGCTCTTCGCGCACAAAATGATGATGCATCTGCCGGGTCAAGCGGGACAGCGCCTCGCTGAACGCCTCCTCGTTCAGCCCCGCCTTCATGAGCCGCTCAAGCGAATGAAACAACTCGCTGTGCTGGTGATCGATTTCCGGCACGCCGAGCAACCAGTGCTTGTTCAATGTCTTGCCCGCCATCAAGCCCTCGGGTTTCAGGACGGCAAACACTCAGAGCAACCGGTCCGGAAACACTGCGGCTTGTTTTTCAGTCATTAACCGGTCGATTGTCCTCCCTTTTTCGGGCCAAAGAAATATGACGAAAGTTATAACCACTCCAAAATAAGCCGGGAACTTCAGACAACTCGCAACCAGCCGTTCTTAAGGGCGAGCGCGAGGAAAGCCCGGGTATCCCGGACGATCGCTTCATGATTGCCCGGGAAGGCAGCGTCGAGGTCGGCGATGATGTCATCGGCTGTCCGCTCGCCATTGCAGCGCAGCAGGATTTCAGCCGCCGCCGGGTTGAGCTTGATAAGGCCTTCCGGGTACAACAGGATGTGTGCCTGCTGGCTGGCTTCATAGCGGAAGAGATAATGCGGGCTGAGGCGCGGGCGGTCGGATGGGATCATGGTAGCCATGCTCGCTCAGGGGGAGCGGCCGCCATTACCGGCGACCGCTCCGGGGCACGTTCAGCGAACGTAGACGTAGGCGGTTACTTCGAAGCCGAGGCGGATTTCGCAGTAAGCCGGGGTTTGCCAGTTCATCGTCTGTCTCCTTGATTAGGGTGCCGCACCCTGCGGCACCTGGTTGTCATCTTGGCCATTCTCTGGCCGGCTGACATCCGGGTATTCGCCAAAAGTCCCTCCAGATTTTCTGGAGGCAGGCGCCAAGGCCAGAGGTCACCGCGGATAGACCGGAGCCATCGGCCGGTAGGCGCCCCAGCCTTCGATCTGTACCGGGCAATGGGCAAGCAGCATGGCGTCGAGCATGCTCCACAGGATGTCGAGCTTCATCTGCAGGATATCGATCACCCGCTCCTGTTGCGCCCGCGTCGTAAAATGGCCGAGGGTGATGCGCAGGCCATGCACCACATCGCGCGGCGCTTCGTTCAGGCGGCGGCGGAAGTAGTCATAGCCGGCCGCTTCAATCCACGGGTAATGGTTCGGCCAATTGTCGAGGCGGGATTGGTGGATGGTCGGCGCGAACAGCTCGGTCAGCGAGGCCGCAGCGGCTTCTTGCCAGGGGCGCTGGCGAGCGAAATTGACGTAGGCGTCGACGGCAAAGCGCACGCCGGGCAGCACATGGCGCTGCGCGATGATGTCCTCGCGGCTCAGGCCGACCGCTTCGCCGAGGCGAATCCAGGCCTCGATGCCGCCTGCCTCGCCGGCAAAGCCGTCGTGATCGAGAATGCGCTGCACCCAGTGGCGGCGCACTTCGCGCTCCGGACAGTTGGCCATGATCGCCGCGTCCTTGATCGGGATGTTGATCTGGTAGTAGTAGCGGTTGGCGACCCAGGCCTGGATCTGGGCACGCGTTGCCTTGCCCTCCTTCATCATCACCTGGTAGGGGTGGTGGATGTGGTAGCTGGCGCCCATCGCCCGCAGGCGGGATTCGAACTCTTCGGCGCTCCACGGTGGCAATTCGTTCATGTTCATTGCTTGTCTCCGTTGGTGATCACCATGCCGTCCCAGGCCAGTTCGATGCCGGCAGCGACCAGTTCGGCACGTTGCGGCGAGTCCTCGTCGAGGATCGGATTGGTGTTGTTGATGTGGATGAGGATCTTGCGCGGCCTGGGGTAGCCGGCCAGCAATTCGATCATGCCGCCCGGCCCGGATTGCGGCAGATGGCCGATGGAGCGCGCCGTCTTGGGGGCGATGCCGAGGTCGATCATCTCGGTATCGTTCCAGAAGGTGCCATCCAGCATCACGCAGTCGGAATCGGCCAGGAAGGTTTCGAGATGCGGCTCCATGGCGCCGAAACCCGGCGCGTAGAAAACCCGGTAGCCGGTCGCCACGTTCTCGATCAGCATACCCAGGTTGTCGCCCGGATGCGGGTTTTCGCGGTGGGGCGAATACGGCGGCGCCTTGCTGCTCAGCGGCACCGGCGTAAAGCGCAGGCCCGGGGCCCTGGGCACGACAAAACTCGGGCAAGGCTGGCCGGGATGGACGTCGACTGGCTGCCAGTTCACGGTGCAGAAGTGTTCCAGCACATTGAAGATCGGATTGCCGGTGGTGAGGTCTTCCTGCACCTGCGGCGTGCACCACACATCGAGCGGCCGCCCCTCGCGCAACATGAAGAGGCCGGTGGTATGGTCGATCTGCGCATCCATCAGCACGACGCCGACAATGCCGGTGTCGCGCAGGGCCCGCCCCGGCTGTAACGCCGGCTGGGCGCGGATCTGGCTCAGGATATCGGGCGAGACATTGAACAGCACCCAGTCGACGCCATCGGCACTGACCGCGATTGAGGACTGGGTACGCGGTAGGGCCCGCACGCTGCCATCGCGCACACCGGCGCAATTGCGACAATTGCAGTTCCACTGCGGAAAGCCGCCACCGGCGGCGGAACCGAGCACAAGTATCTTCATTCACCCACTCCGCGCGCATGTCTTTGAGCCGACATGAGAAAAAACATCAAGCACACCTCATGATTTTCATGGCTCACCCCACCCCCTTCTGCGGTAACGACTGCCATCCATTGTTCGCCCCGGATGGATGGTGCATGGTTCAGCCCGCCATGAAGTCGGTGCATACCGCCTGCGCCGCGCGTTTGATCAGCGGTTTCTGGAAGCGCATGGTCTGCTCGCGCACGGCCACCGCCTGCTGAACCACGCCGTGGTGCGGCGAACGGCTGCAGGCCGGGTCGGTGTTGCTGGCATCACCGGTGAGCAGGAAGGCCTGGCAGCGGCAGCCGCCAAAATCCTTCTCCTTTTCCGAACACGAACTGCACGGCTCGGGAAGCCAGTCCAGGCCGCGGTATTTGCGGAAGAGCGACGACTCGTGCCAGATCCAGTCCAGCGGTTTTTCGCGTACCGAATCGAACTGCAGGCCAGGGATCACCCGCGCCTCCTGGCAGGGCATGGCCACGCCGTCCGGCGCCACGGTCAGGTGGATGGCGCCCCAGCCGTTCATGCAGGCCTTGGGGCGGCCTTCGTAGTAATCGGGGATGACGAAATAGATGGTCATCGTGTTGCCCAGCTTCTCGCGCCAGCGGTTCACCACGGCTTCCGCCTCGCGAACCTGGGCCAGCGTCGGCATCAGCTCGTCGCGGTTCATCAGCGCCCAGTTGTAGTACTGGATGTTGGCGAATTCGATGTACTCGATGCCCATCCCGGCCGCCCAGGCGATCATCGCGTCGATCTCGCCGATGTTCTGCTTGAAGACCGGCACGTTGAGCACCATCGGGAAACCGTGTTTCTTGATCAGCCGCGCCGCTTCCATCTTGCCGGCATGGGCCCGGGCGCCGACCAGCGCGTCGGTCAGCTCGGCCCGCGAAGCCTGCACCGACAGCTGGATATGCTTGAGGCCGGCCGCCTTGAGGGCCAGCAGGCGCTCCTCGGTCAGGCCGATGCCGGAGGTGATCAGGTTGGTGTAGAAGCCGATGCGGTCGGCGTGGCCGACCAGCTCCTCCAGATCGTCGCGCAGCATCGGCTCGCCGCCGGTGAACCCAAGCTGCAGCGCGCCAAGCCGGCGGGCATCGTCGAGTACCTTCTTCCACTCGGCGGTGCTCAGCTCCTGGCTGCCGTAATCCTCGAAATCGAGCGGGTTATTGCACCACGAGCACTTCAGCGGGCAACGGTAAGTCAGCTCCAGCGACAACCAGAGAGGAATCCCCTGGCCGTCCAGGCTCAATCCGCGATCTTCCTTGGGCATGGCCAACCTTTCGACGTAAGCGATGTGATGACCGATTGTTGCCCCCCGGCTGCGGGCGGGCGACCATGGAATCGGGAACCGGGGCTAGCGATTTTCAGGAGGCCGCCTCGCCAACGGCGCCCGGCTGCACACAAGGCCCCGGAAAGCGGCGAAAATCCGGCTTTCGCCTTCGCCCATGCCGCATGTCCATCCAGCCCTTCACCGCTCTTGCCTGCCCGCTTGACGGCGCTCCGCTCCAGCGCCGGGGCGCAACTTGGCAATGCCCCGCCGGCCACAGCTTCGACATCGCCAGCCAGGGCCACACCCACCTGCTGCCGGTGCAGCACAAGCGTTCGCTCGACCCCGGCGACAGCAAGGAGATGGTTGCCGCCCGCCGGCGCTTCCTCAATGCCGGGCACTACCGCCCGATCGCCAAAGCCGTTGCCTGCGCCGCCCTGGCCGATCTGCCGGCCGGCCGGCCGGCGGCCTGTCTCGACGCCGGCTGTGGTGAAGGCTACTACCTGCGCCAGCTGGCCGCCGCAGCGGAGAGCCGGGGCAGCGCGCTGACCGTACTCGGCCTCGACATCTCCAAATGGGCCGTTCTCGCTGCTGCCAAGCAGGACAAGCGCCCGAACTGGGTGGTCGGCACCAACGCCCGCCTGCCGGTACTTGATGCCCGCGTCGACCGCCTCCTGTGCCTGTTCGGCTTTCCGGTATACGCCGAGTTCGCCCGCGCCCTGAAAGCGGGCGGCCAACTCCTGATGGCCGACGCCGGGCCCGACCACCTGCGTGAGTTGCGCGAGATCATCTACCCCAGCCTGAAGCCTGCCCGCGCAGCCCCCAGTGAGCCTCCCCCCGGTTTCACCGGGCTGGCCTCCGAAACCATCCGCTTTCCGCTCAGCCTCAACAGCCAGGCTGAAATCGCCGACCTGCTGGCCATGACCCCCCACCTCTACCGCGCCACGCCGGAAGGCCGCGCCCGCGCCGCCGCGCTGGACCGGCTGACAATGACCGTGGAGGTACGACTGCAGCGCTGGCTGAGGGTGGCCTGAGCGCGAAGGGGATGCGCCTCTGCCGCCGAATGCCGTCGCCGGGCCTAGCGCACCAGCAATGTCGGCCTGCCAGCCGCCCTGAGCAGATCGCTCGTCTTGCTGCCCAACAGCCAATTACGCCACGGCGAATGACTGTATGCCCCCATCACCAGCAGGTCGAAACTGCCGTCGGACAATTCTCGGGCAACGGCATCGGTCGGGTTGCCCGCCCTGACGACAGCGCGGGCCTGCACCCCGCCACCGATCAGGGTCGCCACGGCGGCATCCAGTAGTTTGCGATCACTCTTGCTCGGTTCGCCGATCATCAGCAGTTGTAGCGGCAAGCCACGTAGCAAGGGGCTATGCGCCAGTATGTCGCCCCCCTTGCGGGCCATTCGGCTGCCATCGAACGCAAAGAGGATCTTCCTCGGTTCCCGATAGGTGCCGGTCACCACCAGCACCGGCCGGCTGGCCGAACGGACCACCCATTCCAGATGCTTGCCCAAACCGGCCGTGGCGTCTGGCCGCCCGTTTCGCCCCACAATGAGCAGACGGCTGCCCTCCTGCTGCTCAGCCAGGGTTTCCTCGACATCGCCATGACGCAGCCGACTGTCAACGGTTGCTGCGCCTCCTTGCAAGGCGCGCACCCGCAAGCCGGAGAGCAGCGCACGCCCCTGCTCACGGGCCAGACGGGTGCGTTCGGCATCCTCCCGGATCAACTGGTCCAGCAGCCGGTCCTGGGCATCGAGGCCGATGGCGCCACTGTGGTCCTGCTTGCCAGGCAGTTCAACATGGCGTTCAAGCACATGGAGCAGTTCGAGCGGGGCATCGAGACGGCAAGCCGCCCAGCTTGCATAATCGGTTACGACTTCGGCCAGGGGCGTGCCATCCACACAGGCAAGAATTTTTTCGTCGTTTGGCATCGCTGTCTCCTCAGTGGCCCAACAACAGGTCGTCGGCATCGTCCTTGTCGTGAACGGCAAACTTGTCCACCAGCGTGGCGCTGGCTTCGTTCAGGCCATGTACTTCAACCTCGGTGCCTTCGCGGCGGAACTTCAGCACGACCTTGTCGAGGGCGCTGATCGCCGTAATGTCCCAAAAATGCGCGCGGCTGACGTCAATGTGAACCTTGTCCAGCACTTCCTTGTAGTCGAAGGCATTGACAAAACGCTCGGCCGACGCAAAAAACACCTGGCCGCTGACCTGATAGCTGCGGCTCAGGCCATCCTCTTGCGTGCGCGAACTGATGCGCAGAATCTGCCCCACCTTGTGGGCAAAGAAGAAGCCGGAGAGCAGGACCCCGGTGAGCACCCCCTTGGCGAGGTCATGCGTTGCCACCGTGACAATCACTGTCGCAATCATCACCACGCTCGAACTTTTCGGATGCTCGCGCAGGTTCCTGATGGAAGCCCAGTTGAAGGTGCCGACGGAGACCATGATCATCACGGCAACCAGGGCGGCCATGGGGATTTGCTTGACCCAGTCGCCAAGAAAAACCACCAGAATCAGCAGCAGCACACCAGCCACGAGGGTGGACAAGCGGCCGCGGCCACCCGATTTGACGTTGATGACCGACTGGCCAATCATCGCGCACCCGGCCATGCCGCCGATGAAGCCGGTCGCGATGTTGGCAATCCCCTGGCCGACACATTCCCGATTCTTGTCGCTTTTCGTATCGGTCAGGTCAGTAGGGAAATCCGTAGATGATGGCAAGGCCGGCGGCAGTCATCGCGTAAACGTGCCAGGTGACATTCATCAGTTCCGGCAATTGCGCCATGAAAATCAGGATAGCCAGGGCATTGACGAAACCGGTGACGACCGAGCGCGAGACGAAGCGCATCAATTGCCCAAGTTTCAGCCAGCCGGCAACGATTTGCAGCCCCCCGGTGAGCACCGTGGCCGCCAGCAGGTAATCGAGGCCGTGCGACTTGACCAGCGTCACCATGACCAGCGCCATGGCACCGGTGGCAGCCGAAATCATGCCCGGCCGGCCGCCGAAGAAGGCAATCAGCGTGGCGATGGAAAACGAGGCGTACAGACCGACTTTCGGATCCACGCCGGCGATGATGGAAAAGGCAATTGCTTCCGGAATGAGCGCGAGTGCGACGACGAGGCCGGCCAGCAGGTCGTTGCGGACGTTGAAAAACCAGTCCTGTTGAACTTTATGGAATGACACCGTGAGCAATGCAATGGCCTCGACGGCCGTTGGGGTTCGGGAATGGCGCCGCCCCGGCATGGAGGCGGACGCTCGCCGGCAACAGATCCTCGCGGCGTCAGCCGCCGCGGCGGGAATCAATGCATCCGGAGTTGTACCAGCGGAAAATCAGGGCGGCGTGACGGCGCAGAAGTAGCCGCGCGGCAGCGAAGAACCGCGAAAATGAACGAGTCGCAGCCCCTGCCCCGCCGCGTCGGGAAGACGGGCACGGCATGAATGGTTGCTGGAAGGGATGGCAGCGGCAAGACGCATAAGCCTTATTGTGCGGCGCACAACGAGAACACGTCAAGCCAGCCGCGGGCGACGGGCTCAGCGCTCAGCGGGTGGGCGTTTCACGCGGCACCGCCCAGCCCCCCAGCAATGCCGCAGCCGCCAGCGAACAGACTGCTGAAAAGCCAAACGCGACCAGCGGCGAGAATGCCTGATACAGCCAGCCGAAAATGACGGAAGCGGGCAACAGGAAGATCCCGGCGGTCAGGTTGAACCAGCCGAAGGCCGTGCCCCGCAGCGCAGGCGGGGCAATGTCGGCCACCAGCGCCTTTTCGACCCCCTCGGTCGCGGCCATGAAAAGACCGTAGAACCCGAACAGAACGAAAAGGAAGACACCGTCGTGAGTCATCAGCCCTAATCCGGCGTAGAACAGGCCGTAGGCAACATAACCACCGAGGAGGAGCGGAACGCGCCCCACCTTGTCCGACAACCCGGAAAGCGGCGTCGAAAACAGCATGGCGACCAGGGAAACCGCGGCCCAGAGGAGCGGCACGCTCGCCTCCGGCACGCCCAGTTCCTTGGCCCGCAACAGCAGAAACATGTTGGACGAATTTCCCAGCGTAAAAATGGCGATCACGACCAGATAGCGTTTGAAGGCGCGGGGCATGTCGCGCAGGTTCCACTGGAATGGCCGGGTGGAAAGCGGGCGGCTATCGCGGGGTTCGCGCAGCGAGAGCGCCAGGGACACGCACAGGACGGCTGGCACAACCGACCAGAGGAAGATGTCATGCAAGGACATGCCGCTTGCCAGCAGCGCCGAAGCAATCAGCGGCCCGACAACGGCACCGGCATTGTCCATGGCGCGATGGAGTCCGAATGCCACGCCACGCTGCTCGGCCGCGACACTCCCGGCCAGCAGGGCATCGCGCGGCGAGGTGCGCAGCCCTTTGCCGATCCGGTCGGCGAAACGGATCAGCAAGAGTCCGGGCCAGCTCGTGACAAAGGCAATCAGCGGCCTGCCGAAAGCCGCCAGGCTATAGCCGACGACCACCCAGGGCTTGGCGTACCGGGTCCGGTCAATCACCACGCCGGAGAAGAGTTTGAGCAGGCTGGCCGTGGCTTCGGCAATGCCCTCGATGATGCCCAATGCCCGCGGCCCGGCCATCAAGACCGACGAGAGGTAAAGCGGAATCAGGGGATACAGCATTTCGCTGGAACTGTCGTTAACCAGGCTGATGAGGCCGATCAGCCAGACGGTTCGGGGAAGTTGTCGCAAGGTTTTCAGCATGTCCGTTTCCTTCAGGTTCGGAGGGTCAGCCACAACACGCCGCAGAGCAGTACACCAGCGCGGCAGCGATCGCCAGGCGGGAGCTCGGGGTCGGGGTCATGGATACGTTCCGGGGAGCTTGATCACGCAGCCTAGGTACGCAGCGTTGCAGCAAGGCGCAGCGGGTGCAGTAGCAGATCGATCGCATCGACGACACTGCGAGTCACCAGATCGGCCGCCAGGAGGCTCTCCTTCGCCAATCCTTCGTCCTGCAGCACCGCAATGGAAAGCGCCGCAGCCTGCAACATGAGGTGGTCATTCCAGCCATTGCCGATCGCCACCGTCCGGTCGTCGCCCAGTGCCCCAATGTAAGCCCGCTTGGCCTGGGTCTGCGCCTGGCCGGGCAGTATGCTCAGGCGGCAGGGCAGTTCGCTGAGCTGGCTGGCTGCGTGGCCGAAGGTATCCCCCGTCACGACATGGAGCGTCAGATGTTCGGCGAGCCGGCGCATGCGCCCGGGCAATCCGGCCAGCAGGACGCCATCCCGCGCCAGCGTGCCGTTGTAATCGAAAACGGCGTGCTCCAGGACGAGCGCGCCGCGGCCAGGAATCTCAAGGTTCAGCATGGATTATCCCTTTTTCATATTGGGCAAGGCAGGAAAAAGCCCAAACCGCCTTGTAGGTGTATTCGATGTTGGGCGAAGCGCCCGGCGCGCGGGCGAATCCGCCCCGGCCGGTCTGGCAGGCACCGAGCAACGAGCGTATGGCGCTCGAAAAACGCACGGGAATGCCCAAGGTCCGGCAACAACGCAGGCCGGCAAACAGCGCATCGAGATTTCCCGAACGCGACCCCTCGGTCAACGCAAAGCCCGTGACGGGCACCTGAAGGCGTTCGACAAATCCGCGGGTCGCCGGCAGGTCGCTGCCGCCCGGCTCGCAGCCGCGCAGGATGTCGAGTGCCAGCCAGGTATCCCAAAGGTTCGGGCAGATACCGAATCCCCCCGCGGAATGCTCCAGCGCACGCAACGAGGGCCCCACGTGCGAGCAATCATGGCCGGCGGCAAACGCATTTTTCAACCGGACGGCCACGCGAACCTGCTCCAGCCAGGCGGACAACTGCGGTGACGACCGGCCCGGGGGCGCCGGAATGGGCCAGCGTGCGATTTCGGCAAGCCATTGCGCTCCGGGTGGGGGGGATGGTGCCAAACACTTGAGCAGCCATGCCGCGTAGGAACGGGCCAGCAGATGCCGACTCTCCAGGAAGCCTTTCGCAAACCCGGCGATCTGCCCGCTGTTTTCAGGCGGCGCCCCCAGAAGATGCAAAGCCCTCACCGCATGGTAGGTATCCGATATGTTCGGTTCGTCGAGATAGGCCGAACGGTAAAAGCAAAAGCCGCCGCCAGGCGATTGCCGCGCCTGCAGGTAGCGAACCGTTGGCGCGGCCATGTCCGGCTGGCCGAATAGCGTAGCGAGACCCTGCATCAGGACAATGGCCGCTCAGTAATTTTGCCGGGCGGGAATCACCCCGCGGACACCGCCCCGCGGGTGCTCGACATCGCCGGCATAGCGCGGGATGAGATGCAGGTGAACATGGGGAACCGTCTGCCCGGCAACGCTCCCCACATTGACCCCCAGGTTGTACCCGTCCGGCTTGTGCCGCGCATCGAGCAGGGCCTTGGCCGGATCGACCAGGGCCAGCATGGCCTGGCGCTCTGCCTGGGTCGTTGCGAAGAAATCGGCCACATGCCGGAACGGGATGACGAGACAATGGCCCGGATTGACCGGATGCAGGTCGAATTTGACGTAGGCCAGCTCATTGCGCAGCACGATCTCGCCAAGGGTACAAAAGGGGCAGCTTGCCGGCTCGTTCATGATGCCTGAGCACCGAAACAGGCCTGGGAGCCGAGTTCTGCTTCGATTTCCAGCAGGCGGTTGTACTTGGCGATACGCTCGCTGCGGCACATTGACCCTGTCTTGATTTGGCCGCCGCCCATGGCGACCGCGAAATCGGCCATGAAGGCATCTTCGGTTTCCCCCGAACGATGGGAGATCACGAATCCCCAGCCAGCCTGCCGGCACAGGTGAATCCCGGCAATCGTCTCGCTGACGGTGCCAATCTGGTTGAGCTTGATGAGCGCCGCGTTGCAGGTTTTCTCCCGGATCCCGCGGGCGATGAACCGGGGGTTGGTCACCAGGATGTCGTCGCCGACGATCTGGATCTGCTCCCCCATCTGCTGGGTCATCCGCGCAAAGTCTCCGCACGAGCCTGGGGCGCGTGCATG
>OFCW01000205.1_pt1 | contig 21110 bp, 17 predicted proteins | sample 1520951 | NCBI WGS metagenome assembly OFCW01 (sample SAMEA4349680, study PRJEB24078) | microbial mat metagenome | biome: Terrestrial Biome; feature: Habitat; material: Microbial Mat | place: India | collected 2012-06-12 | depth 10 m | reverse complement strand
CTGCATCCCTTCTCGCCCGAACGCGCCCCCTTCCTGAGTTCATAACACCCTCTAGAGTCTGGCGCGTTCTTCCGGATGAACCTTTGGAGCATGGGACCGCCGGTGTATCATCCTGCAGCGATATATTTCCGGCGTCCGGCCATACGGGGGCGCCCATCGCTTCATCCAGGGAGAAAAAACACATGCTCAAGCGTATCCTGCCGAACGCCGCACTGGTTGCCGGCATTCTGCTCCTGATCTGGCTCATCGCCCCCTTTTCCTCGGTGCCGGCCGGCCATCGCGGCGTGATGACCACATTCGGCAGCCCGTCCAATGAAGTGCTGAGCGAAGGCCTGCACTTCCGCATCCCGTTTGCGCAGACGCTGAACCTGGTGAACGTCTCGATCCAGAAAGGCGAAGGCGACGGCGACGCCGCCTCGCGCGACCTGCAGACGGTGCATACCAAGATCGCGCTGAACTACCACGTCAAGCCGGAAGCGGCGGTGTCGGTGTTCCGCGACCTCGGCAACCAGCCGGGCGAGCGCATCATCATCCCCGCCGTGCAGGAAGCGGTGAAGGCGGTGACCGCGCGCTTCACGGCGGAGGAACTGATCGCCAAGCGCACCGACGTGCGCGACCAGATCGTCGCGCAGCTGCGCGAACGGCTGGCGCGCCATGGCATCGTGGTCGACGAATTCTCGATCGTGAACTTCAACTTCTCCAAGTCGTTCAACGACGCGATCGAAGCCAAGACCACGGCCGAACAGCTGAAGCTGAAGGCCGAACGCGACCTGCAGCGCATCGAGGTGGAAGCCAAGCAGAAGATCACCCAGGCCAAGGCCGAGGCCGAAGCCCTGGCGGCGCAGCGCCAGCAGGTAACGACAGAGCTGATCCGCCTGCGCGAGATCGAGAACCAGCGCCTGGCGATCGAAAAATGGGATGGCCGACTGCCGAACGTGTCCGGCGGCGCAGTGCCGTTCGTGAACGTCAAATAGGGCAACCGTAACGAAGCCGCGCCGGGCAGGCAAGGCCCGGCCCGGGCATGCGGCAGGCGAATCGCTAGTACGTCCGCTTGAAATCCACGCCCTCCGCATAGCGGCTTTCCCAATGCCGCGCATAGGATGCCGCCAGTGCGGGGTTGTGCCAGATGACGATCACGTTCTCGCTGTTGGCATTGGCCGCCGCCTGGCTGTAGTTGAAGGAGCCGGTCTGCACATGCTGGCCGTCGACGATGATGTACTTGTCGTGGTGGATCGCGTATTCGCCGTTGGTCCGGGCCGGGATGTTGGCGCCGGCCAGCAGGTTGAGCGCGGCGCTGCCGGACTTCGATTTCGGCCCGCTGTCGTCCACCACCACGCGCACGTCCACCCCGCGCTTTTTCGCATTGATGAGCGCCTGCACGATCTTGGGCGAGGTGAACGAATACGCGGCCAGGCGCAGGTCATGCGTCGCCGAATTGATCACCTTCAGGATCAGCCGCTCGGCATCGCCGTCGGGCGAAAAACCGGTTTCGATTTGCGGCGTCGCCGGCGCCTGGTCGGTGCGCGCATGGACGGCGCGGGTCAGTTCGTCCAGCAGCGAGGCTTGCCGGGCGAAGGCGGGCGGAACGAGGGAGAACAGTGCGGAAAGGACGATCGGAAAAGCGAATTTCATTGCGTGCCGCGATGCGCTGCGCAAATTGCTGATTCGCCCACTGTACACTGACCGCAGTTGATTTTCAGCAAGTATTTGTTAAGAAAACGTAACAGTTTTCGGGTTGCAGGGCACACAAGCCCGGCAATGGAAACGGCGCCAGATCGTCCCTGCCGCAGTTCCGGCAAGCACGCTGCCGTATAGGCCGCCCAGTCAGGCGAGCCCGTAACTGACCACCGTCCTGATCCTGGAATCGAATCGCAGCCGCGCCGCCGACGACGGATAAGCCCTGTCCCTGTATGAAAAGCCGGCGACTTCCAGCGTGCCGTTGTCGAGCGCCTCGCAATCCTTGTCCAGCGCATAGGTCAGTTCCATGCTGTCCCCCGCAAGACGCCTGGCTGCCGGCGCGGCGGGCAAGGCGAGCTGCTGGCCGACATAGGTCGTGATACGAATCTGCGGAAGCGCCTTTTCCGCGTCGGCCGGCAGCCGGATATGCAGGTAGGAAACGTGCTTGTTGATGAAACCGACCGGCGCCACCGGCGGCAGCGGGATGTAGAACGACGTCATCGCGCTGAAGATCTTGGTGGGGCAGGAAAACCGGAGCGTCAGCGGCACGCCTTCATGGGGTTGCAACACGGCATACTTTCTTGCCTCGCCGGCTTCGCTCCCGGCAAACGAAACCTTCTCCTCGGTGCCGGATTCGGTGATGACCGCGCAGGCCGACAGCATGAGCGCCAATCCGGAAATTAAACTACCGCGCATGATTGCCTCCAATAGGTGCAATACAGACCATTGGACCACTGTTAATGGGAAACAGTTGCTGGCCGAATGTGCCTGGGTTTACTCCTGCAGAAGTCGTGCCAGGGCTGACATGCCTTCCGGCGCGGAACAGAAAGCACCCTCGTTCAAATTCAGCCCCGTGATCGGGCAAGCCAATTTACCTCCGGCTACTCAACAGGGCCAGCATTCCCAGTGCGTCAATCAATTCGGCCCGTTGTACGGTTTTGTATCGTCTTGTAACGCATTGCAACGATATAATGCGGTCGTTGCATAACGACAATTCCCCCGCCCCTTATCCGTCGGTCTGCGGCACTTCTGGTTGTATCCCCTTTTTTGAATCCCCGGTTCTCAGGGCGCGCCCTTGAGGCCCCAGCCTTGTTTTGATGTCATGCACGGACAGCAATTGCACCCGACACTCGTACGCCCCCGCAAGCCTCTCGCCCTGGCCTGGCTGTGGACAATGGCCGACACCATGATCCAGGCCGCGATGGCCCAGGCCATTCGCGTGCGCCGTCATGCAGGCCGTTCGGAACAGGCGCCGCAGGCCCATGTCAGCATGGCCGCGCTGCTGGCCCTGGCCGCCGCCTTCCTGCTGCCGGGACTGGTCGGCCACGATCCCTGGAAGCAGGACGAGACGTATATCTTCGGCATGATCCAGCACCTGCTCGACAGCGGCGACTGGGTGGTGCCGATGGTGGCGGGCGAGCCGTTCATGGAAAAGCCGCCGCTCTATTACTGGGTTGCGGCCGGCTTCGCCAGCCTGCTTTCGCCCTGGCTGCAATTGCACGACGGCGCCCGGCTGGCCACAGGATTCTTTATGGCAGTCACCTGCGGCGCGCTCGGCTGGACCGTCCGCCATTGCTGGGGGCCGGGTTACGGCCGCCTGGGCGTGCTGTCGCTGCTCGGCTGCCTGGGAACGGTGTACTACAGCCATCTGATGCTGACCGATATCCCGCTGCTGACCGGCTTTGCGCTGGCAGGCTGCGGTTTCGCGCTGGCCCGCACGCGCTCCACGGCCGGCGGCCTGCTGCTCGGCATCGGTGTCGGCACGGGTTTCCTGGCCAAGGGCGTGCTGGCGCCGGCCGTGCTGGGCCTGACCGCCCTCCTGCTGCCGGCCTGCTTCGCGAACTGGCGCAGCCGCTGCTACCTGCGCAGCCTGGCGGTCGCGCTGCTGGCCGCCCTGCCAGCGCTGCTGATCTGGCCGGCCGCGCTGTACCTGCGTTCGCCGGCGCTGTTCATGGACTGGTTCTGGCTGAACAATGTCGGCCGCTTCCTCGGTTTTTCCGTGCCCCTGCTCGGCGCCCCGCATACCGACGGCTTCTGGCAGGAGACGCTGCCCTGGTTCGCCTTTCCGGCCCTGCCGCTGGCCATGATCACGCTGTGGCGGATGCGCAGGACGGCCCTGCAAAGCGCGCCGATCCAGTTTTCGCTGGTCCTGTCCGGCGTGCTGACGGCGGTGCTGGTGGCGTCGGCCTCGGCCCGCCCCAACTATGCGCTGCCGCTGCTGGCGCCGCTCTGCGTGCTGGCGGCGCCGGCCGTGGTTGCGCTGCCGGCCTGGGCCGAGCGCCTGTGGACCTGGGGCGCGCGCCTGCTGTTCGGCGCGCTTGCGCTCGCGGTTGCCGCGATCTGGACCTGGATGCTGGTGCGCGGTCCGCTGCCCGAAGACTGGACCGTGATCGGACGCTACCTGCCGCTCGATTTCGCGCCGCGGCTCAATCTCAGTGCGCTAGCCGCAGCCCCGCTGCTGGTGCTGGTGGCGCTCGCCATCGCCTGGCGGCAGCCGAAGACGCAGGGGCGCGGCATGGTCAACTGGGTGGCCGGCGTCACCCTGTGCTGGGGCCTGGTCGCCACCTTGTGGCTGGACTGGATCGACACGGCGAAAAGCTACCGCAGCGTGTTCGCATCGATGGAGGAGTCCTTGCCCTACATGCAGCGCTGCATGGCCAGCTCCGGGCTGGGGGAGTCGGAGCGCGCGATGCTGCGCTATGTCCTCGGCATCGATACGCTGCGCCGGGAAATCGTGCCGCATGCCGACTGCGACCTGTTGCTGATCAATGGACTGGCGGAAGCGCCGCCGCGCGACATCGATTCCGGTCTCTGGAAGCAGGTATGGGAAGGCGCGCGCCCGTCCGACCGGCGCGAGCGCTTCTGGCTGTACAAGAAGACGGTCGAAGCGTCCGGCTCGCTCGCCGCGGTCAACCCGTAACGCGCACAGGAGCAAGACGCGCGAAATTGCCGGCCACGGAAATAGCGCAAACAAATATGTGGTTTCCGCGCATGTTTTTCCAGCTTCTATATACTGGCCTGCCTATCTTCGAGAAGCGATAACGGCACGGACAGCATGGGCATTCCAACAGCGCAGATTCCGGCATTCCTGTCCGACGGCGGCGAAATGGGCGCCTTGATGCGCGCGCACGACTGGCGGCAATCGCCGCTTGGCGCGCCGGCTTCCTGGCCCCGGTCGCTCTGCACGGTGGTCGGCCTCATGCTGTCGTCCCGGTTTCCGATGTTTCTTGCCTGGGGGCCGGAGCTGGGCTTCCTGTACAACGATGCCTATGTCGACATCCTGGGCGGCAAGCACCCGAATGCCCTCGGGCGGCGTTTTCAGGAGGTGTGGCCCGAAATCTGGGAAAAAATTCACCCCATCGTCGCCGACGCCATGGCGGGCAAGCCGGTGTACCACCGGGACTGGCCCTTGGTCCTCAAGCGTAACGGCTACGACGAACAAGCCTGGTTCACCTTTTCCTACTCCCCGCTGCGGGACGAGAGCGGCCGGGTGGCCGGCATGTTCTGTACGTGTACGGAAACGACCGGACAGGTGGCGGCCGAGCGCCGTCGTGTCGAGGAACTGGAGCGCCTGCGGCAGCTCGCGAACACGATTCCCCAGCTGGCCTGGATGGCGGAGCCGGACGGACATGTGCGCTGGTACAACGACCGCTGGACCGAATATACCGGCTTGAGCGGCGCGCAATCGCAAGGAGACGGCTGGCAGGCCGCCATCCATCCGGACGATTTGCCGGCCCTGCTGGTGCAGTGGAAAACGGCGCTCGCCAGCGGCCGGGGATACGAAGCCGCGGCCCGCATGCGCGCGGCGGACGGCAGCTACCGCGCCTTCATCGTGCGTGCCGCGCCGCTGCGCGATCCGGCGGGCAGGATCGTGCAATGGTTCGGAACCGATACCGACGTCAGCCCCATCGAAGCCGCCCAGCGCGAACTGCAGGAGGCGAACCGGCGCAAGGACGAATTCCTGGCCATGCTGGCCCACGAGTTGCGCAACCCGCTTGCCCCCATCGTGGCGGCGACCGACCTGCTCAGCATGGCGACGCTGGACGCAGACAAGGTGCAACAGGCCAGCAAGCTGATCGCGCGCCAGGTGGAGCACATGAGCAAACTGGTGGACGACCTGCAGGACGTGTCCCGCGTGACGCGCGGGCTGGTGAAACTCGACGACGAGATCCTCAACGTCAACGACCTGCTTGGGAGCGCCGTCGAGCAAGTGCAGTCGCAAATGCAGGCCAAGCGCCATCGTTTCATCCGGCATGCGCCGGATGAGCAACTCTTCGTGCGCGGCGACCGCATCCGGCTGATCCAGGCGTTCTCCAACATCCTCCACAACGCGGCAAAGTTCACGCCGCCGGAAGGCTGCATTGCCCTGCGCCTGGGCGGCAGCGAAACGCAGGTGGAAGTCGCGATCGAGGACGACGGCATCGGCATCGAGCCTGCGCTGCTGCCGCATGTTTTCGAACTGTTTGCACAGGGCAAGCGTTCACCCGACCGCTCGCAGGGCGGCCTGGGACTGGGCCTGGCGCTGGCCAGGAGCCTGCTCGAACTGCAGGGCGGCAGCGTGGCCGCGCATAGCGATGGCGCCGGCCGCGGCAGCCGGTTCGTGGTGCATCTGCCCCGGATTGCGGCCCCGTGCGCCCGTTGCGAAGGCGCCGGCGAAAACCGCGCGGCGCCGCCTGCCGTTCCGCAGCAACGGCTGATGGTGGTGGACGACAACCGGGATGCGGCGCTGACGCTGTCGCTGCTGCTCGAAACCACCGGCCACAAGGTGTCCGTCTCCTACAGCGCGGAAGACGCGCTGGAAACCGCGCGCCGCATCGCGCCCGCCGTCATGTTCCTGGATATCGGGCTGCCCGACATGGAAGGGTACGAGCTGGCCCGGCAGCTGCGCCGACTGCCGGAAACCGCCAACTGCATCCTCGTGGCGGTGACCGGCCACGGCCGGCCGGAAAACAAGGAAAAGGCCAGGCAAGCAGGCTTCGACCATCATTTCGTCAAGCCGGTGAAGCTCGGCGCGGTGCTCGCGCTGCTGGCGACCATCGAGAGGTAAGCCACGCCGGCGCGGCCGGTCAGTCGTTCAGCGACGCCATGTCGATCACGAAGCGGTACTTCACATCGCTTTTCAGCATGCGCTCGTAGGCATCGTTGATGTCCTGGATCCTGATCATCTCGATGTCGGAGACGATGCCGTGCGCGCCGCAGAAATCGAGCATTTCCTGGGTCTCGGCGATGCCGCCGATGAGCGAGCCGGCCAGGCGGCGGCGCTGCATGATCAGGTTGAACACCTGCGGCGACGGATGCGGCGAAGCCGGCGCGCCGACCAGGGTCATGGTGCCGTCGCGCTTGAGCAGTTCGATGTAGGCGTCGAGGTTGTGCGGCGCGGCCACCGTGTCGAGGATGAAGTCGAAGGAATTGCGGTGCGCCTGCATCTGGCCGGCGTCCTTCGAGATCACGACCTCGGACGCGCCCAGGCGCTTCGCATCTTCCGCCTTGCCGGGCGACGTGGTGAACAGCACCACCTGCGCGCCCATCGCATGCGCGAGCTTGATGCCCATGTGGCCGAGCCCGCCCAGGCCGACGATGCCGACCTTCCGGCCCGGGCCGACCTGCCACTGGCGCAGCGGCGAATAGGTGGTGATGCCGGCGCACAGCAAGGGCGCGGCGGCGGCCGGATCGAGGTTGGCGGGGATGCGCAGCACGAACTTTTCGGTGACCACGATGTTGTTCGCGTAGCCGCCGTAGGTCATGCCGCCCACATGCATTTCCTCGCCGTTGTAGGTGCCGACGAAACCGTTTTCGCAATACTGTTCCAGCCCTTCGGCGCAGGCGCTGCAATGCTGGCAGGAATCCACCATGCAGCCGACGCCAACCAGGTCGCCGGGCTTGAACGACTGCACCTGGTCGCCCACGGCGGCGACGCGGCCGATGATTTCATGGCCGGGCACCACCGGATAGCTGGTATTGCCCCATTCGTTGCGCGCGGTATGCAGGTCGGAATGGCAGACGCCGCAGTACAGGATGTCGATCTGCACGTCTTTCGGCTGCAGGTCGCGCCGTTCGAAGTTGAGCAGGCTGAGCGGTTCGGTGGCGCTGGTGGCGCCATAGCCCTTGGATGGCAGCATGAGTGGAATCCTCCTTGCATGATGGACAGTTTGTCGTCAGGACAGGCAGACGCAGCCTGTGTTGATGACACCGCCATTGGCGCCAGGTTCGCAATACAGCTTGGCAACCGGCGTGCCGTTTCTGAGCACGGGCAGCAGGTTTTCCGGGTTGCCATATCCCGTTCCCAGCTTGGAACATTGCGCCGGCGGCGTGGAGGTCGGCGTGCCCATGATGCAAACCACCGGCAAGTCGGAGCTGGGGTCGGTGTACGGATATCCCATCACCTGGCAGCGCGCCGCGCGGCCTTCCGGCGTGCCGTAGGGAGGCGGCTGGTTGGAGAAATGCCAGGTCCGGGCCGGCATGGCGACAACCTCGCTCGCGCCGGCCGAGCCGGGCGGCAGGTTGAATGCGCTGATGCGCACATGCAACGGGCCATTCGGAATGGTGGTGGTGTTGAACTGCAGCGAGGCCGACTTGCGGTCGGCTGCGACCACGAATTCGCCGAGCCGCGGCGTGTAGCTGTCGGCCGGCAACAATTCCGCATTCTGGATGTTCGTTCCTTCGATTCTGAGGAGTACATTGCCGCTCAGCGTCGCCCCATCGGGCGGCGCACTGACGGCGGAGACGACCACCGGCGCAGCGGCCGGCGCCGTGGCGCCGCCGGAAGAGCTGCCTGCCGTTCCGGACGAACTGTCGGCGCTGCCCGTTCCGGCTGGCGTGCCGCTGCCGCCGGAAGCCGGCGGCGTGCTTGCGCCGCCAGTCGTGCCGCCGCTGCCGGAAGCCGGCGCGCCTGACGCATCGGCGCCTGCCCCATTGTTCGCCCCGTTCGCCCCGTTCGCCCCGTTCGCCCCGTTGCCCGTCGCTGACGCCCCCGCAGCGCCGGATGTGCCGCCGGGCGCGCTATTCGCGCCGCTCGCATTGGCGGGACTCTGCAGCGGGATCACGACCGTGTCGCCGCCTCCGCCGCCGCATCCGCCCAGCATGAAAAGAACCGCACAAGCGCCTGCCATGAACTTCATATCCGCGCCCATATCCGTGCCCATATCCGCACCCTCTCGCGAAATAAGGAAGCTCCCTGGTCTGTTCTTGTTGTTATGCTCCGCCGAAACCCCGCGCCCGGCATGGCGCTGCAGGATTTCAATTTTCCTTGACGGAGTTTGCCTGCTTTTCATCGGGAATATTGATTTATTCGACACATTGCATTGCGGCGCGTCGCAAGCGGTCAATTTCATGGGAAGAATTGCCGACTTGATGCAACGGCAAGCGCCGCAGTACGATTCGGCCTACGATCACGAGAAAACATCATGCAAAAGAACAAGCACCCCAGCCGAAAGGCGCACGCCCCCTCCGCCCCCGATCAGGACGATGCATTGACGCAATCCCTGGTCACGCTGTCCGCCGAGCTGGCGCGGCATATCGAGCGCGCGGAACTGCCCGAACCGGTGAAAAAGAAGAAGGCCGATTTGCTGCGCCTCGTGCGCAAATGCCTGCAGCAGAAAAAGGACGATGTGCTCGACGAAGCGCTGGAGCGGCTGCAGGACGATGACAGCAACGGCTACCTCTTCCTGAAGAACAAGCTGGAGGCGGCGGCGGAGAACGTGGTATTCCGGCGCGACGACGGCCCCGACCTGGAAGTGGACGCCTTCGTCATTCCGTTATTCGCGCGCACCGCCGGCGGCCTGCGGCGCGAGCAATGTTTCCAGGATGAAGAAGCATTCGAGCAGCTGCGCAACAGCCTGATCGACGCGCAACTGGAGAGTCGCCACGCCAAGCTGGTGCTGGTCAGCCATGCCTACCATCTCGATGAAATCGACCGTATCGGTTACAGCCAGCTGCATGGCATGGTGCGCGAAGCATTCGACGCGATGACGCGCAAGAAACTCGCCGATGCGCCGGAAATCGCGCGCAGCATCAGCGGCTGGCCGGAAAACCGGTTTGCGCCGGACGACAGCGCGGTCGAGCTGCGCTTTCTGCTCGGCTTCTCGCTCAAGGCGCTAAACGATCCGTTTTACCGGGTGCCGGAAAACGAAGCGGCGGCCGACCGCTACTTCGCGGCGCGCGCGGCGCGCTTTCGCCAGTGGGCGCAGCAGTATGCGCCGCTGGTCAAGCGCTGCCTGGTGAGCGACGGGCGCGAGATCGAGATCGATTTCCTGTACCAGGATCTTTTTTACGGCGGCAAGGAAACGGCGCTGGCCGAGTATTTCACGCTGCAGATGATGGCCGACATGCAGCATGCCTTGCAGGAGCATGGACTGGCGCCGGAAGACGCGCAGGCGGTGCTCGGACCGGCGCGCGATGCGGGAGAAACGGTTTTACGCGTCAACCTGTATGCGCAAGGAAACGATACGCCGCTGGTCTCGTCCGACAAGCCGCTCGGCAGCGACGGCGACCTGCGCGCCGAGGCCGACGATGCCTGCGATGCGCTGGCCACGCTCGGCATCAAGTCGGTGGCGCTGGCAATGAAATTCGATGCGGACGGCCGGCCGATCGATGCGCGGCCCTATCGGCCTGCATGACGCCGCCCGGCCGGCGGATAAATAGGAGATAGGGCAAGGCTGCCGGAAGGACATCCCGGAATGGCAGTTTTGCCGGTACGGCATGCCTGCGCGCCCATCGATCATGCCATGTCGCAAATAAAGCAGGAGATCCATCGGCAAAGCGCTGCACGACGGTCAAGCATTTCTTTCATCGTTTCCCGCATTGCGCGGTCTCCGTGTCCAATCTGTGTCCATTCCGGCTGCGCGCCGTCTCGCATTGGCCTTATACTTGGGCGGTTCATCCTGAGAGGGCTTGCATGAAACATAAATTGCTATCAATCATTCTGGCATTGGTCACGGCAGCCCATGCCTTCGCGCTGGAGGTTTCCGCGCCGCCACAGCTGGCGCCCACCCAGCAGCAATCCCAGACCGCCCATCTCGCTGCCGACATCCTCAAGCGCTTCCCCTATCGGCCGATATCGCTCAACGCCGCCACCTCCGAGCGGATTTTCGACCGCTACCTGAAATCCCTGGACCCGGAAAAGCAGTTCTTCGTCCAGGCCGACGTCGACCAGTTCGCCGATGCGCGGCAAAAGCTGGGCGAAGCCATTGCCCGCGGCGACCTGCGCATTCCGTTTGCCATGTTCAACCTGTACGAGCAGCGCGTCACCGAACGCCTGGCCTACGCGCGCCAGCTGCTGAAGCAGGGCTTCGATTTCACCCGCAACGAAAGCTTCCAGTTCGACCGCGACAAGGCGCCGTGGCCGAAAAGCGACGACGAGATGCGCGAGCTGTGGCGCAAGCGCGTCAAGAACGACTGGCTGCAACTGAAACTGGCCGGCAAGGATGACAAGGCGATCCGCGACACGCTCGACAAGCGCTACGGCAACACCTTGTCGCGCGTGTACAAGTCCAAGGGCGACGACGTGTTCCAGATCTTCATGGACGCCTTCGCGACCTCGGTCGATCCGCATACCGATTATTTCGGCCCGGCGGCGTCGGCCGACTTCGACATTTCGATGCGCCTGTCGCTGTTCGGCATCGGCGCCGTGCTGCAGGAAAAGGACGAGTACACGACGATCCGCGAACTGGTGGCGGGCGGGCCGGCGGCAACCTCGGCCAAGCTGCGCGTGGGCGACCGCATCGTCGGCGTCGGACAGGGCGCGGACGGTCCCATCGTGGACGTGGTCGGCACCCGCCTCGACGATGTGGTGAAGCTGATCCGCGGCCCCAAGGATTCGACGGTGCGCCTCGACATCCTGCCGGCCGACGCCGGCCCGGACGGCAAGCACAAGATCGTGACGCTGGTGCGCGACAAGATCAGCCTCGACAAGCAGGCGGCCAAGAAATCCATCATCCAGGTCAAGCAGGACGGCGTCACGCGCCAGGTCGGCGTGATTGCCCTGCCCGCCTTCTACCAGGATTTCGAAGGGCGCCGCAAGGGCGAAAAGGAGTTCAGGAGCGCCTCGCGCGACGTCCAGCGCCTGCTGGAGGAACTCAAGAAGGAGAAGGTCGACGCGGTGCTGATCGACCTGCGCAACAATGGCGGCGGCGCGCTCGACGAAGCAATCGCGCTGACCGGCATGTTCACCGGCATGGGACCGGTGGTGCAGGAGCGCAATTCCCAGGGCCAGGTGCGGATCGACGGCAGTGGCGCCGCCCGGCGCGCCTGGGACGGCCCGCTGGGCGTATTGATCAATCGCGGCTCCGCCTCCGCCTCCGAGATCTTCGCCGCCGCGATCCAGGACTATGGCCGCGGCGTGGTCATCGGCGAGCCGAGCTTCGGCAAAGGCACGGTGCAGACCATCATCGACCTCGACCAGATGGCGCGCAACGAGAAGCCGGCCTTCGGCGAGCTCAAGATGACCATCGCCCAGTTTTTCCGCATCAACGGCGGAACCACCCAGCTGCGCGGCGTGACGCCGGACATCGGCTTTCCCCCGCTCTCGGACAGCGAGCGCTTCGGCGAATCGAGCTTCGACAATGCCCTGCCCTGGACCCAGATCAAGGCTGCCAGCTATGCGCCGGCGGACGAGATCGCGCACCTGCTGCCGTCCCTGAAAGCCCGGCATGCGGCGCGCGTGGCGCAGGACAAGGATTTCCAGTACCTGCTGGAGGATATCGCCGAGCTCAGGGCGCAACGCAGCAAGGCGCAGATTTCGCTCAACGAGGCGGAACGCGTCAGGGAACGCTCCCTGCGCGAAGCCAAGCTCAAGTTGCGCAAGGCGGAAGGCAAGCAGGACGGCGACAGCGTCAAGGCCGCCATCAAGACGGACGCGCCGGAAACGGCCCCGCCCGACGACAGCGAAGCGGACGACGACCTGGCGCCGGACACGCTGCGCAAGAATGCGAAGGATGTCTGGCTCAACGAAGCGGCGCATGTCGTCGCGGACGCGGCCGAACTGCTCGGTGCCCAGACCCGGCTGGCGGCGCGCGCGGCAGCGCCTGCGCGCAAGCCGGCCAACGCGGCGACCTTCAAGAAGGCGGCCGGGGTCGACTACGCGCAGTAGTTTTTCAACAGCCTGCTGGAGCGGGATGCGACACGCCGGAATGCGCCGCTGCACCTTCCACGAATTTCTCTCGCTGCACGAGACGATTACGGCTTGAGATCGGTTACGGCTTGAGATCGAACAGCGCCTTGCCGCTCTCCATGTCGACCGGCGCCGACACGTGCTCATGCACGGTCAGCCACCTGCCGCCGATCTTGCGATAACAGACCGTCACGCGCATCCACATGTCGATCAGGTTGCCGTTGATCTGCTTGCCGGTGAAGTGGCTCAGGCAATGGGAAAACGCGACATCGTCCGATGCGGCCACCGTCAGGTCGCGCATCTCGATGTTGTTCTGCCCTTCGCACATGGACATCATCCCTTCCCAGTCCTTGCGGTAGGCGTCGGCGCCCACATACTGCAGCGGCGGCACCACGTCGAAGGCGACGATGTCGGGCGCATAGCAGGACATGATGTGGTCGACATCCTTGGCGCGAAATGCCGAAGCCCAGTCGTCGATCAGCTTGCGGATCTCGGATTCGTTGCTTGCCTTGCTGTGTTCCGTGCTCATGATGTCTTGCTCCTGCGAATGGCGTCCTGCGAATGGCGAATGCGCTGCCGGTAACCGGTGCAAATCGCTCTAACCAAGGTAAGCGTTGCACGGCATGGCGCGGCCTGATTTGCGTCGTCGCTAGATGTGCATCAAGGAGTGCATCAAGGACGGTCTGAAAATCCACAAACTCATCCGTATCAGGCGGGCGGCTCCCCGTCTGCAAACGGCAACGCGAGTTTCAAGTCCCGTACGAAGCGGCCATAGGCTTCGACACGGAATTGATCGGGCACGCGCAGCAGGTAGGATGGATGCACGGTAATCACTATCTGCATGCTGCCCTGGAAATCCAGCAACCGGCCGCGGTTTGCCTCAATCGGCGTGGCGCGTCCCAGCAAGGCGCGCGCGGCGGTCGCCCCCATCGCCACCACCAGCGCCGGATCCACCAGTTCCAGTTCCCGCTCCAGCCATTGATGGCAGGCGGCGATTTCGGCCTGCTCCGGTGTCTTGTGCAAGCGCCGCTTGCCGCGCGGCTCCCACTTGAAATGCTTGACCGCGTTGGTGACATAGACTGCATGGCGCGCGATGCCGGCGTCCTGCAGCGCGCGATCCAGCAACTGCCCGGCCGGCCCGACGAAGGGATGGCCGAGGCGGTCCTCCTGGTCGCCCGGCTGCTCGCCGACCAGCATCACACGCGAGCGCGCCGGCCCCTCTCCGAACACGGTCTGGGTCGCGTGCTCCCACAGCGGACAGGCTTTGCAGCCTTGCGCGGCGTTGCGTACCTCCTGCAGTGAATCGGTATGCGGCACCACGCGCGGCGCGATTTGCTTGAGCATGCGGGGCGCGCGTTTTCCGGTGGCATGATCGGGCGTAACAGGCATGATCGGCAAGGGCAGCGGTTTGATGCCTGTGTGAGTTCAACTTCGCGCAATCGTTCATTAAACGAATCGGCGCCCGCAGGCGCCGATCGTGGATGTGGAAGCGTTCGCGAGGTCGGATGCGGAAAGCTCCGTCTTGCCCGCCTCTTGCTTCGTTTGACCGATCACAATACGAGTGTCGGTATGAATGCTCTGCCGAGCAATTCCTGATTGTGCCGGACAGCAGGTTAATCGATTTTCTCGACTTCACGCGTATCGGCACCCGATGTCATCTCCATGTCATCCTTATGCCAAATACCTCCTTTATCTTTGCTGAACGGTGCAAGCAGTTTGTGAAACATGCCTGCAAAGCCGGAATCCGACATCGATGCACCCGCTTCGGATGAAACGATGTCTTTCCGCGGAGTAAAGACGCTCTCTTTGACTGAGGAGAGTTTGGATACATCCTTCTCCGCGCCTGCGGGAATTCTGTAGCACATGATCAACTCCTTCATGCAGAGGCCGTTCCCTCCATTTACACACTAGGACAAAGTATCTCGCATGGCAAGGGCTGTTGACGTACAGACGGTGCGCCTGCATTGCGCTTTCCTATAATGGGTGTGCAAGCAACCGCACAGGGGGAGCTATCGTGACGCGCCAAACACCTATCGAGCATTACCGCAACATAGGCATCAGCGCCCATATCGACGCCGGCAAGACCACCACCACGGAACGCATCCTGTTCTATGCCGGCGTCAGCCACAAGCTGGGCGAAGTGGACGAGGGCTCGGCCACCATGGACTGGATGGAACAGGAGCAGGAACGCGGCATCACCATCACCTCGGCCGCCACCACCTGTTTCTGGAAAGGCATGGCCGGCGACCGGCCGTTGCACCGGATCAATATCATCGATACGCCGGGGCATGTCGATTTCACGATGGAAGTCGAACGCTCGCTGCGCGTGCTGGACGGCGCCTGCATCGTGTTCGACGCGGTCGGCGGCGTGCAGCCGCAGTCGGAAACCGTGTGGCGCCAGGCCGACAAGTACCAGGTGCCGCGCATCGCCTTCGTCAACAAGATGGACCGCATCGGCGCCGACTTCTTCGGCGTGCACCGCCAGATCCGCGAACGCCTCGGCGCGCAGGCGGTGCCGCTGCAGATTCCGCTGGGCGCGGAGGGCGATTTCCATGGCGTCATCGATCTGATCGACATGAAGGCCATCATCTGGGATGACGCATCGCAAGGCATGCATGTCGAATACGCCGCCATCCCGGAGCCGCTGATGGACAGCGCCGTGCAATGGCGCACCGCCCTGGTCGAAGCGGCGGCCGAGGCGAGCGAGGTGCTGCTGCAGAAATATCTGAACGACGAGCAACTCAGCGCCGCGGAAATCCGGGAAGCGCTGCGCGCGCGCACCATCGCCGGTGCCATCGTGCCGCTGTTGTGCGGCAGCGCGCTGCGGAATCGCGGCGTGCAGCCGCTGCTCGACGCGGTGATCGACTTCCTGCCCTCGCCGGCCGACATCCCGCCCGCGTCCGGGCTCGACGCGCATGAACGGCCGGTCACGCGCCGCGCCAGCGACGACGAAAAATTCGCGGCGCTGGCATTCAAGATCATGGCCGATCCGTTCGCCGGCGACCTGGTCTACCTGCGCGTCTACTCCGGCGTGCTGGCCTCCGGCGCCAGCGTCTGGAACCCGCGCAAGGGCAGGAAGGAACGCATCGGGCGCCTGCTGCAGATGCACGCCAACCAGCGCACCGACATCAGCGAAGCGCATGCCGGCGACATCGCGGCGGCGGTCGGCCTGAAGGACGTGACCACCGGCGACACGCTGTGCGATCCGTCGGCGGTCGTGTCCTTCGAACGCATGACCTTCCCGGAGCCGGTGATCGCGCAGGCGATCGAGCCGCGCAACCAGGCCGACCAGGACGCGCTGGCCGCGGCGCTCGCACGGCTGGCGCGCGAGGACCCTTCCTTCCATGTCAAAACCGACGCCGAATCCGGGCAGACCATCATCTCGGGCATGGGCGAGCTGCACCTCGACATCCTGGTGGAACGCATGCGGCGCGAATTCGGCGTCGAAGCCCGGGTCGGCCAGCCGCAGGTCGCCTACCGGGAAACGATACGCGCCGTGTGCGAGTCCAGCGAGGGCAAGTTCATCAGGCAGGCCGGCGGACACGGCCACTACGGCCACGTGGTGCTGAGAATCGAACCGCTGCCGCGCGGGGCGGGCTTTGCGTTTGCGGATGAAAGCAAGGGCGGCGCGGTGCCGCGCGCTTTCATTCCGGCGGTCGAACAGGGCATACGCGACAGCCTGGCGGCCGGCGTGCTGAGCAGCTATCCGGTGGTGGACGTGAAGGCGACGCTGTTGTCCGGTTCCTGGCATGAGGTGGACTCGGACGAGAACGCCTACCGCGTGGCGGCGTCGATCGCCTTCCGCGACGGCTGCCGCAAGGCGGCGCCGGCCTTGCTGGAACCGGTGATGCTGGTGGAAATCGTGGCGCCGGAAGAAACCCTGGGCGATGTGATGGGCGACCTGTCGGCGCGGCGCGGCGCCATCCTCGGCGCCGACGAGACCAGCGGCGGCGCCCGGACGATACGCGCGGAAGTGCCGCTGGCCGAGATGTTCGGCTACGCCACGACCCTGCGCTCGCTCACGCACGGCCGCGCCACCCATACCATGCAGTTCAGGCAGTATGCCGAGGTGCCGGACAGCCTGGCGCAGGCGATACTGAGCGGGAAATATCCCGGCGCCGGGCGCCACTGATCGTGCCGCGTCACTCGCCGATGATCTTGACCAGCACGCGCTTTTTGCGCCTGCCGTCGAACTCGCCGTAGAAAATCCGCTCGCACGGGCCGAAGTCGAGCCGCCCGTCGGTGACCGCCACCACCACCTCGCGCCCCCTACACTGACCCGCAATCCGCTCTATGAGCGTCGGCATTGTCCTCGCCGGCGTCGTTGTGGCGGTACTGGCGCACCGGCTCGTGCGGCGCCAGCTTTTCCAGGCAGACCTCGAAATCGTGGTGCAGCCCGGCGATTTTCAGCAAGACACAGGAAGACAAATGGGCGGATGGCCCGGAGTCATGCCCCCATATTCATGGGATTGTTGCATGGAAAGATATATGTAGAGTGTTCCTTGACGCATGGGCACCCGCCCATGTGACTGCTCAGGTAATTCTCGCGATACAGCGCGGTCCCGCCATCCGGCGGCGAAAAGAATCGATCAACACCTTGGAGGAGAAATTCCGTGAAAGGCACGATGACGCTCAAAAAGCTGTTTGTTTCACTCCTGATCGGCGGCGCCGTTCTGGCCCTGCTTTTCATTGCCGCGCTGTACCAGGTATGGCGGACGCAGGCGGAAGTGGCGCGTGCGAACGAGGCACGCTACCAGTCCTACCTGCTGGCGGACGAATTACGCCAGAGTTCGGACGATTTGACGCGGCTTGCCCGGACCTATGTAGTGACGGGCGATGCGAAGTACGAGCAACAGTACAACGACATCCTGGATATCCGTAACGGCAAGAAGCCGCGCCCGCAGCATTACGAACGGATCTACTGGGATTTTGTCGCCGCCGGCGACAGCAAGCCGCGCCCGGATGGCGAAACCATCGCGCTGGCCGACCTGATGAAGAAAGCGGGCTTTACCGAACAGGAATTCGCCAAGCTGAAGGAAGCGCAAGACAATTCGGATGCGCTGGTCAAGACGGAAGTGGTCGCGATGAATGCCGTCAAGGGCTTGTTCGACGACGGCAGCGGCCATTTCGTGAAGAAGGATGCCCCGGACATGGAAATGGCGCGCAAGCTGGTGCACAGCGACGATTACCACAAATACAAGAGCCAGATCATGAAGCCGGTCGACGCGTTTTTCGAACTGCTCGACAAGCGCACGCGCCGCGCGGTGGAAGACGCCGACCGCGCCAGCAGCCAGGCCTTCATGGCCGCCGCCGCGTTGCTGGCGCTGTCCCTGATCGGCGCCGCGGCAGCCTTGCTCGGCCTGTACCGGAAGCTCAACCGTCAGCTGGGCGCCGAGCCCGCCGCGGTGCAGCAGCTGGCCAATCAGATCGCCGCCGGCGACCTTGCGGTGCCGATCGACCTGAAGCCGGGCGACAAGTCGAGCCTGATGTTCGCGATGTGCTCGATGCGCGACAGCCTGGCCAACATCGTCAGCCAGGTGCGCACGGGAACGGATACGATCGCGGCCGCCTCGGCCCAGATCGCATCCGGCAACAGGGAACTTTCCACCCGCACCGAACAGCAGGCCGGCTCGCTCGAAGAAACCGCCTCGTCGATGGAAGAACTGACCTCCACCGTCCGCCAGAACGCGGACAACGCGCGCCAGGCCAATCAGCTGGCGGCCTCGGCCTCCGAAGTCGCGACCAGGGGCGGGCAGGTGGTGGCGCAGGTGGTCGATACGATGGGTTCCATCAACGATTCGGCGAAGAAGATCGTCGACATCATCGGCGTGATCGACGGCATCGCGTTCCAGACCAATATCCTCGCGCTCAACGCGGCGGTGGAAGCGGCGCGCGCCGGCGAACAGGGGCGCGGCTTCGCGGTGGTGGCGTCCGAAGTGCGCAGCCTGGCGCAGCGCTCCGCGACTGCGGCCAAGGAGATCAAGGCGCTGATCGACAACTCGGTCGGGAAGGTGGACGCCGGCGCACGGCTGGTGGACCAGGCCGGCGCCACCATGCACGAGATCGTCGAAAGCGTCAAACGCGTGACCGACATCATGGGGGAAATCACCGCGGCCAGCGCCGAGCAGACCGCCGGCATCGAGCAGGTCAATCAGGCGATCACGCAAATGGACGAGGCGACGCAGCAAAATGCCTCGCAAGTGGAGGAGGCGGCAGCGGCATCGGAAGCGCTGCAGGAGCAGGCAAGAAAACTGGCCGCGCTGGTGAGCGTCTTCAAGCTGGCCGCCACCCCCATGCAGCAGCCTGCTGCGGCGGCGGTTGCGGCACCCCCGGCGCGCCCCCTTGGACATGTCGCGACGCCGGCGGCGCAGGCCAGGCGGACTGCCATCGCCGCCACGGCGCGCGGCGGCGACTGGGAAGAGTTCTGACAGCGCTAGACGCTACATCCCGAAATGCCGGCGCACCCGCTCTTCCAGCAGGCGCCGGGCGTCGTCCTCATTGCACCGGGCAAGGCGGTCGAACACTTCCCGCGCGATCGGACGGAAGGCCGCCATCACGCCGGGGTCGAAATGGCTGCCGGTATCGGCCTCCAGGACCGCCATCGCCTTCTCGAAGCCCATCGGCTCCTTGTAGGGCCGCCGCGAGCAGAGCGCATCGAACACGTCGGCCACGGCGAAGATGCGCGCCGCCAGCGGGATGGCAGCGCCGGCCAGTCCGTGCGGATAACCGGAGCCGTCCCATTTTTCATGATGGCCGGCGACGATGTCCTTCGCCTCTTCCAGCCAGCCGATGCCCGACACGATATCCTCGCCTTGCGCCACATGCGTATGCATGATTTCGGATTCTTCCCGGTTGAGCCCTCCCGGCTTGCGCAGGATGGCGTCCGGGATGCTGATCTTGCCGATGTCGTGCAGGAAGCTGCCCGCGATCAGGGATTGCATGGAACGGGCGCCGAGGCCGAGGCGTTCGCCGATGCGCGTGGCGATCCATGCGACCCGGAAATTGTGCGCGCCGGTATCGGAATCGCGCTTGGCAATCGCGCGCCCGAGCGCTTCCATCATCGAGATGTGGGAATCGAGGATTTCGCGCGCCTTGCGCTCGTTATCCGCCGACAGGCGCACCACGACCGGATAGATGGCCGCGCCGCACAACAGCGAGGCAAGCCCGGCGATCAGGGCGGCGCTCAGCGCGGCGACCAGCATCTGTTCGCGCTGCCAGTCCGGAACGATGCGCACGCCCTCGAAATAGCCGGTAATGCCGGCCGGCCCGCTGCCGGCCGCGGCTTGCAACGGCACGAATACCCGCAGGATCCAGCGTCCGTCCTGCAGCCGCCAGCTTTCGAAGGCGGCCTCGGTATAAGCGGGACGGACATGCGGCGGCAGTTGCGACTCCACCTCGATCCCCTGCGCGGTCATCGCCAGCGCGAGCTTTTGCCCGTCCCGGTTATAGATTTCGGCAATGTCGAACAAGCCGCCGGCCAGCGCGTCGGCCGCCTTGCCCGCGCGCCGCGCGGCGTCCGGCCCGCCCAGCGCGACGGCATCGAAATGGCGCAGCAGGCGGCGCGAATCCTCCATCGCGAGCGACACCGTGCCCTGCTCCGCGTTGCGGTGCGCGACGAACCAGGCCGCCGGACTGGCCACGGCCGCCAGCAGCACGCTGACGACGGCAATGCGCAGCGCGGTACGCTTGTTGAATGCGTTCATGCCTTTTCCGAAAGGTTGTGCCAGCACGCCTGTGCGCGCGCATTATTCCGGCACATTATCCCGGCGCATGGCCGGATGAAGATGCCTGCCCTATTGGGCAAGGCAAAGCGCGCCGGGTTCGATTGCCGCCATCATTCCGTTTTCCGGAAACCTTCGTCAATTTTTATCATGTTCTCAAGGCATCGGGAATGCGCAACACTGGCCTCGCCAACCCCGTGAAAGGAGATACCCCATGAATGTGCATATGGTCGCCCAGGAATTTTTCCTCACCCCGTCGCTGCGCGAACATCTGGACCGCCGCCTGCGCTTCGCCTTCTCCGGCGCACGCGACCGCATTGCGCGGATCGTGGTGCGCCTGCGCGACCTGAACGGCCCGCGCGGCGGGCGCGACAAGCTGTGCCAGGTCAGCGTGATCATGCCGGGCCGGCCGGAGGTCGTGATCCGCGAAGTGCAGGAGGACATGTACAACGCGATCGACCGCGCGGTCAAGCGCGCCGCCTACCGCGCCACGCGGCTGATCACACGCAAGCACCGCGCGCCGCGCGACAGCGCGGCAGCGCCGCTATAACAGGCTGTTGAAAAACGTCGCGAGCGGGCCGAGATTACGGCCGAGGAGCGCACGC
>OFCW01000204.1_pt1 | contig 21138 bp, 19 predicted proteins | sample 1520951 | NCBI WGS metagenome assembly OFCW01 (sample SAMEA4349680, study PRJEB24078) | microbial mat metagenome | biome: Terrestrial Biome; feature: Habitat; material: Microbial Mat | place: India | collected 2012-06-12 | depth 10 m | reverse complement strand
GTGTCCGACCGCGACTTCGCGATCGAATTCTGCGCCGCCGCGGCGCTGGTGATGACGCACATCTCGCGCATGTCGGAAGAACTGGTGATCTGGATGAGCCCGCGCGTGGGCTTCATCGACATCGCCGACCGCTTCTGCACCGGCTCGTCGATCATGCCGCAGAAGAAGAACCCCGACGTGCCGGAACTGGCGCGCGGCAAGACCGGCCGCGTCAACGGCCACCTGATCGGCCTGCTGACCCTGATGAAGGGGCAGCCGCTGGCTTACAACAAAGACAACCAGGAGGACAAGGAGCCGCTGTTCGACACCGTCGACACGGTGGTCGACACGCTGCGCATCTTCGCCGACATGGCGCGCGGCATCACCGTCAAGCCCGACGCCATGCGCGCGGCGGCCCTGCAGGGCTATGCGACCGCAACCGACCTGGCCGACTACCTGGTCAAGAAGGGGCTGCCGTTCCGCGATGCGCACGAGGCGGTGGCGCATGCGGTGCGCACCTGCGAAGACCGCGGCTGCGACCTGACCGACCTGTCGCTCGATGAGCTGCGCGCGTTCTCGCAGCTCATCGAAGCCGACGTGTACGACGTGCTGACGCTGGAAGGCTCGGTGGCGGCGCGCAACCATATCGGCGGCACCGCCCCGGAACAGGTGCGCGCCGCCATCGCCCGCGTGCGCGCGCAGCTTGGCTGACACGCATCCCCTCTCCCGCGCGCAGGGCGGATAAACGCAGCGTCATCCGCCCCGCATCCCGCTCCGCCCTCCCCGCCTCTCATCCTCCCCGCCGCCCGGCCGATGCGTACTACCACGTACGCACCGGCCGCAAAAAGACATGAATTTTTTTACGCTTGCGCGTCGCAGCATGAAAAGAATATTGAACATGTATTTGAAGTGTTCGCTTGCCAGTTGAAATGAAATATACTCCCCGAACCGTAAACTCGTCGCCCATGCAGCGGCGAGGACTGCATATAACAAGCACGCAGTCCGGTTCAAGGTTTTTCATTAATGGAGACAAACCATGTCTTTTCTACTCTCGTTATCGAGACTCATTGACAAAATCAATGACAAGATCGGACTCGGCATCAGCTGGGCCCTCCTGGCCTCAGTGCTGATCTGCAGCGGCAATGCGATCGTGCGCTATACCTTGAACACCAGCTCGAACGCCTGGCTCGAGATCCAGTGGTATCTGTTCGCGGCGATCTTCCTGCTCGCGTCCTCCCATACCCTGCGCCGCAACGAGCATGTGCGCATCGACGTCATCGCCGGCCATCTGCCCAGGCGCGCCCAGGTCTGGATCGACATCTTCGGCTTCCTGGTTTTCCTGCTGCCGATGACGATCATCATCCTGTACTACGCGGTGCCGTACGCGCTGCTGTCGATCGAGAACCAGGAAGTGTCGAGCAACGCCGGCGGCCTCATCGTGTGGCCGGCCAAGGCGCTGATCCCGATCGGCTTCCTGCAGCTGACCCTGCAGGGCATCTCCGAACTGATCAAGCGCATCGGCTTCCTGGCCGGCCGCGTCGACGCCAGCGAATTCGAAAAGCACGGCACCACGCCGCAGGAAGAAATCGAGGCGATCAAAGCCGCAAACAAACTCAACTGATCGTCCGGAGAGTCAACAATGGAGCAGTTTCTGATTGCAAATATGGCGCCGATCATGTTCGGCGCGCTGGTTGTCTTCCTGCTATCGGGTTTCCCGGTAGCCTTCGCGCTGGCCGCCAACGGCCTGTTCTTCGGCTTTCTCGGCATCGAGCTCGGCCTGCTCAAGCCCGAGCTGCTGCAGGCGCTGCCGAACCGCCTGTACGGCATCATGGCCAACGACACGCTGCTGGCGATTCCGTTCTTCACCTTCATGGGCCTGATCCTGGAACGCTCGGGCATGGCGGAAGACCTGCTCGACACCATCGGCCAGCTGTTCGGCCCGATCCGCGGCGGCGTCGCCTATGCGGTGATCTTCGTCGGCGCGCTGCTGGCGGCGACCACCGGCGTGGTCGCCGCATCGGTGATCTCGATGGGCCTGATCTCGCTGCCGGTGATGCTGCGCTACGGCTATGACAAGAAGCTGGCGTCTGGCGTGATCGCCGCATCCGGCACGCTGGCGCAGATCATCCCGCCGTCGCTGGTGCTGATCGTGATGGCCGACCAGCTCGGCCGCTCCGTCGGCGACATGTACAAGGCGGCCTTCGTGCCCGGCCTCTTGCTGACCGCGCTGTATGCCGGCTACGTGCTCGCGCTGTCGATCTTCAAGCCGACCACAGTGCCGGCGCTGCCGCCGGAAGCGCGCAACCTGCGCGAGCCGAACGGCAAGAGCGGCGTCGTGTCGCTGCTGGCATTGATTGCGATTGCCACCGGCGCTTCGTACGCTTTCGCCTCCTGGTACGGCTCCGCGCACCCGAACGCTGCCGCCGATGAAGTGGGCATCTATTCCGCGGCCGTCGGCATCGTCGGCGCGTTCATGCTGGCCGTGATCAACCGCAAGCTGAAGATCGGCCTGCTGTCGCGCATGGCGGAAAAGGTGGTGTTCGTGCTGATCCCGCCGCTGGCGCTGATCTTCCTGGTGCTCGGCACCATCTTCGTCGGCATCGCCACGCCGACCGAAGGCGGCGGCATGGGCGCGCTCGGCGCGATGATCCTGGCGATCATGAACCGCCGCCTGTCGCTGGACCTGCTCAAGCAGGCGATGAACTCGACCACCCGCCTGTCCTGCTTCGTGGTGTTCATCCTGATCGGCTCTTCCGTGTTCTCGCTGGTGTTCCGCGGCGTGAACGGCGACCTGTGGGTGGAGCACCTGCTGACGTCGCTGCCGGGCGGCACCGGCGGCTTCCTGGTGGTGGTGAACATCCTGTTCTTCGGCCTGGCCTTCTTCCTCGACTTCTTCGAACTGGCCTTCATCCTGGTGCCGCTGGTCGGCCCGGTGGCCGACAAGATGGGCATCGACCTGATCTGGTTCGGCGTGCTGCTGGGCGTGAACATGCAGACCTCGTTCATGCATCCGCCGTTCGGCTTCGCGCTGTTCTACCTGCGCTCGGTCGCGCCGAAGGAAGTCAAGACCTCCGATATCTACTGGGGCGCGGTGCCGTTCGTGCTGATCCAGGTGCTCATGGTGGTGCTGATCATCGTCTTCCCGAGCATCGTGTCGATCGAGAAGAAGACCGACATGCATGAAAAGATCGAACTGAAGATCGATGTCCCGACCGATCAGGGCGACGGCGGAGCGGCGCCGCAGCTCGACTTCTCGAACCCGGGCAGCGAGCAGAGCGACGAGGCACCGCAGCTGAACTTCTCGACCGACGAAGACAAGAAATAAGCCTCCCGGCCTTCTCCCAACCCCGCCCGGCTCGCCGCGCGGGGTTTTTTATCGCCGTTCTGGCGGCCATAAAAAAACCCGCAGGGCTCTGCGGGTCGTCGGCGTTCCGTGCTTCTTATTTCTTCTTCCCTTGCTTGCGGCCCGGGTTGATCATGTAATTCTGCAGGCTGGCCTCGGCTACGGAGAACCATTGATTCTGGTCCTGCAGGAAGCGCTTCCAGGGCTCGTAGATCTTCTTGAACTTGGCGTTCTTGGAAGCCTCCTCCTCCATCACCTCGGTCGCCGCCGCATAGCAGGCGTCCATCACGTCGCGCGAGAAGCTGCGCAGCTTGACGCCGTTCTTCAGCAGGCGCGCCAGCGCCGCCGGGTTCTTGGCATCGTACTCGGCCTGCATGTAGACGTGCGCCTCATAGGATGCGGCTTCGATCGCGGCCTGGTATTCCTTGGGCAGCTTTTCCCATTCCTTGATGCCCACATAGAATGAGAACTGGGTGCTCGGCTCCCACCAGCCCGGCGCATAGTAGTGCGGCGCAACCTTGTACAGGCCGAGGCGCTCGTCGTCGACCGGCGCGATCCATTCGGCGGCGTCGATGGTGCCCTTTTCCAGCGCCGGGTAGATATCTCCAGCGGCAATCTGTTGCGGCACCAGGCCGAGCCGCTGCAGCACGCGGCCGCCGTAGCCGCCGATGCGCATCTTCAGACCCTGGAGATCTTTCAGGCTCTTGATCTCCTTGCGGAACCAGCCGCCCATCTGCGCACCGCTGTTGCCGCCGATGAAGTTAATGATGCCGTAGTCCTTGTAGAACTCGCGCAGCAGCTGCTTGCCGCCGCCCTGCTCGTACCATGCGGTCTGCTGGCGCGAATTCATGCCGAACGGCACCGCGCAGTCGAAGGCGAAGGTCGGATCCTTGCCGAAGAAGTAGTACGGCGCGGTATGGCCCATTTCGACGGTACCGGCCTGCACCGCATCCATCACCTGCAGCGCCGGCACGATTTCGCCGCCGGCAAACACGCGGATGTTGAATTTACCGCCGGTCAGCTGCGCCACGCGTTTGCTGAACAGCTCGGCGGCGCCGTACACGGTTTCCAGCGTCTTCGGGAAGCTGGAGGCCAAGCGCCAGTTAAGCGCCGGCTGCGTCTGCGCCAACGCGGGAGCGGCCAATGCGCCTGCCGACGCGCCTGCTGCTGCCTTCTTCAGAAATGAACGACGTTCCATGTTGTCTCCTTGGATTGAACATCAAAAACCATACGCATCCGTGCGTCCGCACACAGAAAGCTCACACAGAAAGCTGCCATGTATCCATGTGTTGCGACGGATTGTATGGACGCTATTGCGACCTGACAATCGTCTTAAACCGATGAAAAAGTAGACAGATGAAAATTATTGATGTCCGATGCAAGCAGCGCGCAAGCCAGGCTGAATTTCCCTGCGCAGGCGGAACTTCCGCCGCCTTTCCGGCCCCTTCCCTGCCTCTTCCCTGCCTCTTCCCGGCCGCATCGGCTGAAAATAATTCAACAACCCGAATACCTTCTCGCCGGTCCGTTTCCTCCTCGCGTTTGCGAAAGAAAACGCCTGCGCCGGCCCGCAGGCCGGCGCCACCGCCATCGTTACTTGTTGTGAGATGTCATGAAGTTCTGCATCGGCGCTTCGGCCACCGAGAACCACTGGTTCTCGTCGCGCTGGAAGCGCCGGTAGTGGTCGTAGATCTTCTTGAACTTGGCATTTTTCGCGGCTTCTTCGTCCATGGTCGTCTGGGCCGCCTTGTAGCAGGCTTCCATGATTTCCTTCGAGAAGAAGCGCAGCTTGGCGCCGTTCTTGATCAGGCGCGCCAGCGCCGCCGGGTTCTTGGCGTCGTACTCGGCCTGCATCGTCACATGCGCCTCATAGGACGCGGCTTCGATCGCGGCCTGATATTCCTTGGGCAGCTTTTCCCATTCCTTGATGCCGACGTAGAACGCCAGCTGGGCGCCGGCTTCCCACCAGCCCGGCGCATAGTAATACGGCGCGACCTTGTAGAAGCCGAGCTTTTCATCGTCGTAAGGCGTGGTCCACTCGACCGCGTCCAGCGCGCCCTTTTCCAGCGCCGGATAGATGTCGGCGCCCGCCAGCTGCTGCGGTACCAGGCCCAGCGGCTGCAGCACCTTGCCGGCAAATGCGGAAATGCGCATCTTGAGGCCCTGCAGGTCCTTCACGGTCTTGATCTCCTTGCGGAACCAGCCGCCCATCTGGGTGCCGGTATTCCCGCCGAGGAAATTGATGATGCCGTAATCCTTGTAGAACTCGCGCAGCAAGGCCTTGCCGCCGCCCTGCTCGAACCAGGCGGTCTGCTGGCGGGAAGTCATACCGAACGGCACCGCGCAGTCGAAGGCGAACGTCGCATCCTTGCCGAAGTAGTAGTAGGGAGCGGTATGTCCCATTTCCACCGTACCGTTTTGCACCGCATCGACCACCTGCAGCGGCGGCACGATTTCGCCGCCGGCAAAAACGCGGATATTCAGCTTGCCGCCGGTCAGTTGCGACACGCGCTTGCTGAACACTTCGGCCGTGCCGTACAGCGTGTCGAGCGATTTGGGGAAGCTGGATGCAAGACGCCAGTTGAACGTTGGCTGGGATTGCGCCAGGGCGGGGGCAGCGACGGCGCCGACGGACGCTCCCACTGCGGCTTTCTTGAGAAAGGAACGACGCTCCATTATTGTCTCCTGTGTGATGCGGCGTGATGGTTGTCTGGAACCACGCGCGGCGAGGCCGGCCAGCGTGGCAACTTGACGATTCTAGGCGTCCACTTGCGACTGCGGCAACACAAAACCGGCCATCAAGTACGACTGCGTAGGTAATACCACGTAGGAGAACTTGCAACATCAATCCTGCGCAAGATTGGTGGATATCTACCTTACCCATACAAGAAAATCAATCTTGCAGATCAAGCCTTTCCCTGGCTCTCTCCTTCCTTCCGTGTGGATGTCCACAATTGCTGCCCCTACTGGCGGCAAGGACAATGCCGATCCTGATGTCAGCCCCCCTCATCGCGCCCTCCTCCCAATCTTTCCGGTCTTCCCGGCGGCGCATCGGGGCGGTGCCGGCGGCAGCTTACACATCATGGAGATTTGCATGGGAAACAAACCGATCTACAAGTCGCTGTATGTCCAGGTACTCACCGCCATCGTCATCGGCGTGCTGCTTGGCCATTTCCAGCCCAGCCTCGGCGCCGACATGAAGCCGCTGGGCGACGGCTTCATCAAGCTGATCAAGATGATCATCGCGCCGATCATCTTCTGCACCGTGGTGATCGGCATCGCCGGCATGGAAGACATGAAGAAGGTCGGCAAGACCGGCGGCCTGGCGCTGATCTATTTTGAAGTCGTCAGCACCATTGCGCTGATCGTCGGCCTGGTGATCGTCAATCTCCTGCAGCCGGGCGCCGGCATGCATGTCGATCCGCACACGCTCGACACCAAGAGCATCGCCGCCTACACGGGCCCGGGCAAGATGCAGAGCACGACCGAATTCCTGATGAACATCATCCCGAGCAGCGTGGTCGACGCCTTCGCCAAGGGCGACATCCTGCAGGTGCTGCTGTTCTCGGTGTTGTTCGGCTTTGCGCTGCACCACTTCGGCGGCCGCAAGACGCTGGTATTTGAATTCATCGAAAAGACCTCCCATGTACTGTTCGGCATCGTCGGCATCATCATGAAAGCGGCCCCGATCGGCGCCTTCGGCGCGATGGCCTTCACCATCGGCAAATACGGCGTCGGCAGCCTGCTCTCGCTCGGCAAGCTGATGGGCACCTTCTACCTGACCTGCCTGGTGTTCATCTTCGCGGTGCTGGGCACGATCTCGATGCTGCACGGCTTCTCGATCTGGAAGTTCATCAAGTACATCAAGGAAGAGCTGTTCATCGTGCTCGGCACTTCCTCGTCCGAATCGGTACTGCCGCGCATGATGTCCAAGCTGGAAAACCTCGGCGTGAAGAAATCGGTGGTCGGCCTGGTGATTCCGACCGGGTATTCGTTCAACCTCGACGGCACCTCGATCTACCTGACGATGGCCGCGGTATTCATCGCGCAGGCGACCGACACGCCGATGACGCTGATGCAGCAACTGACCCTGCTCGCGGTGCTGCTGCTGACCTCCAAGGGCGCGGCCGGCATCACCGGCAGCGGCTTCATCGTGCTGGCGGCGACCCTGTCGGCAGTGGGCGGCGTGCCGGTTGCCGGCCTGGCGCTGATCCTCGGCATCGACCGCTTCATGTCGGAAGCGCGCGCGCTGACCAACCTGATCGGCAACGGCGTGGCGACGGTGGTGGTCGGCAAGTGGACCGGCGATCTCGATACCGCCAGGATGCAGCAGCAGCTGAACAATGGCGCGGACGGCGAACTCGGCGCGCCGGCGCCTGCGCTCAAGCCGGTGGAAACGCATGCACCGGCTGCCAAGGCGAAAAAAGCCGCCTGAGCATTTGCCGGCACGCCTGCCGTCGTGCCGACATGGCGATGGCAGGCGCGATGCTCTCCCCTTTTCATTCACAGCCCGCAAGTTCGCGGGCTGTTTTATTTCCGGCGCTCCCGGCGCCGCGTCCGCAGCTTCCCCCTTCCGGAATTTTTTGGATCAAACCGAATCCGATCTGCTGCTCCCGGCGTACAGATCGTAGCGGTCCCCGGTTCAGCGTTCATTCCTATAGGAGAGAGCCATGTCAACTTGTATCAGCAAGCATGCAGTGAGTGTCGGCCTGGCAGCAAGCGCGCTCGCAATGCTGGCATCCTTGCCTGCAATTGCTTCCAGCCACAGGGAAGCGCCTTTCATCACCCGCCAGCCGAAAGTGGATGGAACGGATTTCTACATGTTCCGCAGTTACGAAACGGGCCGCGCCGATTATGTCACCCTGATCGCCAACTACGTTCCGCTGCAGGACGCCTACGGCGGCCCGAACTTTTTCCAGATGGACCCGGATGCGCTGTACGAAATCCATATCGACAACAACGGCGACGCGAAGGAAGACATCACCTTCCAGTTCCGCTTCAAGAACGAGAACCGCAACAACACGGTCAACGTTGGCGGCAAGCAGGTGGCGATTCCGCTGGTGAACAACGGCTCGACCGACGTCAATGCGGTCGGCTCCGCCGGACTGAATGTGCGCGAAACCTATACCGTGTCGGTCGTGCGCGGCGACCGGCGCAGCGGCAACCGGCAGGCCGTCACCAATGCCGGCGATGGCGCCTCGACCTTCGACAAGCCGGTCGACAATATCGGCAACAAGACCATCGCCGACTACGCCGCCTATGCCGCCAAGCACATCTACACCGTCAACATCCCCGGCTGCGGCGCGCCGGGCAAGGTGTTCGTCGGGCAGCGCAAGGATTCCTTCGTCGTCAATCTCGGCCAAATCTTCGACCTGATCAACATCAAGGCGCCGGCAACCGCGTTCGATCCGAATGCGGAGAAGGCAGGGGTCGACGACCTCGCCGACAAGAACGTCACCGCGATTGCGCTCGAAGTGCCGATCAGCTGCCTGACCAACGGCAGCGAGCCGGTGATCGGCGGCTGGACCACCGCCAGCCAGCGCCAGGGGCGCCTGCTCAATCCGACGCCCAGCAACGGCGGCGCGTCGAAGGAAGGCGGCGCCTGGACCCAGGTATCGCGCCTGGGCATGCCGCTGGTGAACGAGATCGTGGTCGGCCTGAAGGACAAGGATCAGTTCAACGCCAGCAAGCCGAGCGGCGATGCCCAGTTCCTCGATTACGTGACCAACCCGACCTTTCCGTCGCTGGTCGAGGTGCTGTTTTCCAGCGCCGGCGTGAAGGCGCCGACCAGCTTCCCGCGCAACGACCTGGTCGCCGCCTTCCTGACCGGGGTGAAAGGCGTCAATCAGCCGGCCAATGTGACGCCGTCGGAGATGCTGCGACTGAACACTTCCACCCCGGTGACGGCCACGCAAAACCGGCTGGGCGTGATCGGCGGCGACAATGCCGGCTTCCCGAACGGCCGCCGTCCGGGCGACGATGTGGTGGATATCGAACTGCGCGTCGCCATGGGCCGCCTGTGCAAGCTCAGCATCGGATGCGCGCCGGCTGACGCGCCGTCCGGCGACATCGACTTCACCGATGGCGCGTTCATCGACAGCAGCTTCTTCGATAACAGTTTTCCCTATCTGAAGACGCCGCTTCCGGGTTCGGTCAAGCAATGACCGGCATATCCTGATCCGACCAGGAGAACATCATGAACAAGCACATGTTGTGGATGGCGCTGGCCGCCATCGTTGCCGCCCCCCTTGCCGGATGCGGCAGCAGCGGCGGCGACAGCGCAGCGAGCGCAGGCACGACGCCCCAGGCGGGCACGGCTGCGGCGACGGGCGACGCCTTCGCCAGCGCGGTGGCCGGCGTGGCCCATTCGTCGCCGGACGACAGCGAACCGGTGGCGATCGACACGTTTGCGCCTACCAGCCCGGACAATGCCGAGCCGGAACCGCTCGGATAGCCGGCGCGCGCGCAGGCCGGGGGCCTTGCTTCCGACGAAGGCCAAGATGCAATTCGCCACAACGATTGGCGCGCTCTGTCTAGCGTATGCCTGCGCTGTTCCGGCGCAGGCAACGCCGCATATACCGGCCGACGGCGCGCAAGTCATCGAGCGGCTCCCGGCCCGCAACGATCCGCTGCAGCGGGAACTGAGGCGGCTGCGCGCAGCGCTTGCCGCTTCTCCCGGCGATCCGCAGCTCGCCGCCGATCTGGCGCGCCGCTATATCGCCGCCGCGCGCACGGACGGCGATCCGCGTTATCTCGGCTACGCGCAGGCCGTGCTCGCGCCCTGGCGGGACCGGCCACAGGCGCCGCTGCAGCTGCGGGTGCTGCGGGCGACGATCCTGCAAAGCATGCACCAGTTTCCCGCGGCGCTGGCCGAGCTCGACGCCGTTCTTCGAGTCGATCGCAATCACGCGCAGGCATGGCTGACCCGCGCCACCATCCTGCAGGTGCAGGGCGACTACCCGCAGGCAAAGAGCAGCTGTGCGAAGCTGTATGCGCTGGCCCCGGAACTGGTCAGCGTCGCCTGCATCGCCGGCGTCGCCGCCCTGAACGGGCAGGCGGCACAGGGATATGCGCTGCTGCGCGCCGTCCTCGGACGCAATGCCGATGCCGATCCGGAGATCAAGGGCTGGGCCTGGACGCTGCTGGCCGAAATGGCGGCGCGCCGGGGCAGCGATTCCGCCGCCGAAGAACACTTCCGCCAGGCGCTGGCGGCCAACGGCGCCGACGCCTACCTGCTTGGCGCCTACGCCGATTTTCTGCTCGACCGCAATCGCCCCCGAGAGGTGCTGGCCCTGCTCGCGGAGCGCACGCGCAATGACGCGCTGCTGCTGCGCTACGCGATCGCGCTCAAGCGGCTCGATGCGCCGGGCGCGGGCGAGCAGATCGAAATACTGCGCTCGCGCTTTGCCGCCGCCATGCTGCGCGAAGACCCGCTGCACCGGCGCGAGCAGGCGCGCTTCGAGCTGCAGCTGCTGAATCACCCGGAAACCGCGCTCAGGCTGGCGCAACAGAACTGGCAGGTGCAAAAAGAGCCGGCCGACGCGCGGGTGTTCCTGGAAGCGGCCGCCGCGGCCGGCGACAGGAGCGCGGCGCGTCCGGTGCTCGACTGGCTCAGGCAAACCGGGCTGCAAGACCGCGCGCTGGCGCCGCTGCTGGCCCGGCTCGGCGAGGCCGCATCATGAGGCGCGTGCTTCTGCGGCTCTGTCTCGCGCTGTTCGCCGTCTGCGGCCTGCCGGCGCAGGCGCACAAGGCAAGCGACAGCTACCTCACGCTGAAGCTGTCCGAAAATCGGATAGACGGGCAATGGGATATCGCGTTGCGGGACCTGGATGCCGCCATCGGGCTCGACGGGGACGGCAACGGCGAACTGACCTGGGACGAAATCCGGGCCAGGCATGCCGACATCGCCGCCTATGCGCTGTCGCGCCTGCGGCTGTCGAGCGGCGGCAGGGACTGCCCGGCGCAAGTGCGGGAGCATCTGGTCGACGAGCACAGCGACGGCGCCTACGAGGTCATGCGGTTCGACGCCGTCTGCGCCGGACCGCTACGCGAACTGGCGGTCGGCTACCGCCTGCTGTTCGACATCGACGCGCAGCACAAGGGACTGCTGCGGCTGGAGCGCGACGGACAGACGGTCAGCGCCATCTTTTCGCCCGAGCATGCCGGGCAAACCTTCGCAGCGGCGCAGCCCGGCCGCTGGCGTCAATTCGCCGACTATCTGCAGCACGGCATCTGGCATATCTGGATCGGCTTCGATCACATCCTGTTCCTGCTGTCGCTGCTGCTGCCGGCGGTGCTGGTGCTGCGCGGCGATCAATGGAAATCGAGCGACAGCTTCCGGGCTTCGCTGTTCGATGTACTGAAGATCGTAACGGCATTCACGCTGGCGCATTCGATCACCCTGACGCTGGCGACGCTCAAGGCCGTCACCCTGCCGTCGCGCTGGGTGGAGTCGGCGATCGCCGCCTCGGTCGTCGTGGCGGCCTTGAACAACCTGTTCCCGCTGCTGCACGACCGGCGCTGGATCGCGGCCTTCGCATTCGGGCTGATACACGGCTTCGGCTTCGCCGGCATGCTGGCGGATCTCGGCCTGCCGCAATCGTCGTTGTCGCTGGCGCTGCTCGCTTTCAACCTGGGTGTGGAAATCGGCCAGGCGGCCATCGTGGCCGCATTCCTGCCGCTGGCCTATGTGTCGCGCCAAACCTGGCTCTATCGCCAAGTGGTGTTCAACGCCGGATCGCTGCTGATCGCGGCCGTCGCATCGATCTGGCTGGCCGAGCGGGCGCTCGACATCAAACTCGTATAGAAAGCAGGGTGCGCCATCCACACCCGGGCACCCTGCCGGCGTCAGTTGCCGGCGACCGTCATGCTCTCGATCAGGATGGAGCCGACTTCCTTGGTCCCGCGGATCAGCGTATCGGCGCCGACCGCGACGATCTGCTGGAACATGTCCTTCATGTTGCCGGCAATCGTGATCTCTTCCACCGGGTACTGGATCACGCCGTTCTCCACCCAGTAGCCCGACGCGCCGCGCGAATAGTCGCCGGTCACGTAGTTCACGCCCTGCCCCATCAGTTCGGTCACCAGCAGGCCGGTGTCGAGCTTTTTGAGCATCGCCACGAAATCGTCTTCCGGCCGGGTCAAAAGCGAGGTCAGCGACAGGTTGTGCGAACCGCCGGCGTTACCGGTGGTTTTCATGCCGAGCTTGCGCGCCGAATAGGTGGACAGGAAGTAGCCCTGCACCACGCCATCCTTCACCACGTCGCGCCGGCTGGTTTTCACGCCTTCCTCGTCGAACGGCGAGGAGCCGACCGCGCCGATGACGTGCGGATCCTCGACTACCTGGATATGCGGCGCGAACACCTGCTGGCCGAGCGAATCGAGCAGGAAGGTCGACTTGCGGTACAGCGCGCCGCCCGACACCGCCTGCACGAAGGCGCCGAGCAGTCCGGCCGCCAGCGGCGCCTCGAACAGCACCGGGCACTTGCGGGTATCGAGCTTCCTCGCGTTCAGGCGCGCCAATGCGCGTTCCGCCGCATAACGGCCGATATCCTCCGGCCTGGCCAGCTTGTTCGGATCGCGCGTGGACGAATACCAGTCGTCGCGCTGCATGTTGCCGCCCCTGCCGGCGATCGGCGCCACCGAAATGGTGTGGCGCGAATACGGATAGCCGCCCATGAAGCCGCGCGAATTGGCCGACACGAAATGCGACTGCTGCGCATACACGCTCGCGCCCTCGCTGTTGGTGATGCGCTTGTCGACCGCAAAGGCCGCCGCTTCGCAGCGCTTGGCGATCTCGACCGCTTCCTCGGTCGAAATCAGCCACGGATAGCACAATTGCAAGTCGCGCGGATGCATTTCCAGCGTATCGGCGTCCGGCAAGCCGGCGCAGTCGTCTTCCGCGGTGAAGCGCGCGATGTTGTAGGCGGCTTCCACCGTATCCTTCAACGATTGCTGGGAAAAATCGGAGGTGCTGGCATTGCCGCGGCGAACATGGCCCTCCTCGCCCAGATAGACGGTCACGCCGATGCCCTTGTCCTTGTTCTGCTCGATGGTTTCGATCTGTCCCTTGCGCACCGTTACCGACAGACCAAAGCCCTCGCTGATTTCGACCGACGCGTCGGATGCGCCCTTTTCCCTGGCGAAACGCAGGACATCCTGCGCAAGCTGTTTCAGCTGGTCCTGGCTATGGGTAAATACGGAGTTGTTCATGTTCTAGGAAGTCGGTTAAAACAGTTATCATAGCAGTCGTTTACCGAATGGCTCAGGCCCTTGCTCAAATAGAATCATGGTTAATCCCAATCGCGGCGCCGTCGGCTTCCGTTCCGACGAATTCGAACAGCAATACGACCGCCCCTCCAAATCGCAGCTCAAGCGCGAAATGACCGCCCTGCAGAAGCTGGGCGAAGAACTGGTATCGCAACCGAAGGACCGCGTCATGCGCGTGCCGATGCCGGAGGACGTGCGCGACGCCATCCTCGAATGCCAGAAAATCAAGGACCACGAAGGCCGGCGCCGCCAGCTGCAGTTCGTCGGCAAGAAGATGCGCGGCCTGGAAGAGGAAGAAGTGGCGGCGATCCAGAAGGTGCTCGACAGCTGGAAAGGCGCGTCCAAGGCGGAAACCGCCGCGCTGCATGCGATCGAGCGCCAGCGCGAGAAGCTGCTGGCCGACGACAAGGCGCTGACCGCGCTGCTGCAGCAGCATCCGCAAGCCGATGCGCAGCAGTTGCGCACGCTGATCCGCAACGCCCGCAAGGAGCAGGCGGAAAACAAGCCGCCCAAGGCGTACCGCGAGATTTTCCAGATCCTGAAAACATTGCAATCCCAGCCTTCCCCCGCGGAGCAGGACGATCATGACGAAGCTGAAGAGGAATAATCCGGACGAATTGCTGATCGGCCTGGTGTCGATCTCGGACCGCGCATCGTCCGGCGCATACGAAGACCAGGGCATCCCGGCGCTGCGCGACTGGTTTAGTGCGGCGCTGACGAGCCCCTGGCAGATGGAATCCCGCCTGATTCCGGACGAGCGCGCGCAGATCGAAAAGACGCTGATCGAGCTGGTCGACGGCCTCGGCTGCGACCTGGTGCTCACCACCGGCGGCACCGGCCCGGCGCGGCGCGACGTCACGCCCGAGGCGACGCTGGCCGTAGGCACCAAGGAAATGCCGGGCTTCGGCGAGCAGATGCGCCAGATCAGCCTGAAATTCGTGCCGACCGCGATCCTGTCGCGCCAGGTCGCGGTGATCCGCGAAACCGCCGGCCATGCGGCGCTGATCATGAACCTGCCCGGACAGCCGAAGTCGATCAAGGAAACGCTGGAAGGCCTGAAGGATGCGGACGGCAAGCAGCTCGTGCCCGGCATTTTCGCGGCCGTCCCCTACTGCATCGACCTGATCGGCGGGCCGTACATCGAGACCAACGAAGCGGTGTGCAAGGCATTCCGCCCGAAATCGGCGATCCGCCAGAAATAGCATGAGCCATTCCCCGCTCGAAGCCATCGAAATCGAAACCGGCCCCGCTCCGGCGGCAGCCGTCATCTGGCTGCACGGCCTGGGCGCCGACGGCAGCGACTTCGTGCCCATCGTGCGCGAACTCGACTTGGCCGGCTGCCCGCCTATCCGCTTCGTTTTCCCGCATGCGCCGGTGATGCCGGTGACCATCAACGCCGGCTACATGATGCGCGCCTGGTACGACATCCTCGGCATCGACCTCAGCCAGCGCGAGGACGAGACCGGGCTGCGCAAGTCGCAGGCGCTGGTCGAGCAGCTGATTGCGCGGGAAAAGTCGCGCGGGATCCCGGCCGACCGCATCATCCTCGCCGGCTTTTCGCAAGGCTGCGCGATGACGCTGCAAACCGGCCTGCGCCACCCAGAAAGGCTGGCGGGGCTGCTATGCCTGTCCGGCTACCTGCCGATTCACGCGAGCGTCCCGGCGGAGCGGCACAGCGCCAACCATGACACGCCGATTTTCTTCGCGCACGGCATCGACGATCCCATCGTCCGGATCGACCTCGCGCGCAAATCGCGCGACATGTTGAAGGCACTCGGCTACAACGTCGAATGGCATGAATACCTGATGCCGCATTCGGTCTGCGAGGAGGAGATCGACGACATCGGCGTTTGGCTCAAGCGCGTGCTGGGCTGAGCGGGGATGCGGCCCCGGACCTCCCGGGGCGCTTTTGAAAAATTACTTGAACACCACGGTCTTGTGGCCGTTCAGCAGGATGCGGTGCTCGACAAACCATTTCACCGCGCGCGCCAGCACCACGCACTCGACGTCGCGCCCGATCGCGGTCAGCGTTTCCGGGTCCATCGCATGGTCGACGCGCTCCACGTCCTGCTCGATGATCGGGCCTTCGTCCAGGTCGCTGGTGACGAAGTGGGCGGTGGCGCCGATCAGCTTCACGCCGCGCTCGTGCGCCTGGTAATACGGTTTCGCCCCCTTGAAGCTGGGCAGGAACGAGTGATGGATGTTGATCGCCCGGCCCTTGAGCGCCGCGCACATCTCCGGCGACAGGATCTGCATGTAGCGCGCCAGCACCACCAGGTCGATGTCATTGTTGCGCACGATTTCCATCACCCGCTCTTCCTGCGCGCGCTTGGCTTCGGACGAGGCGCCGGCGGCCAGCGGCAGATGGTGGAACGGGATGTTGTAGCTGGCCGACAGCTGATAAAAGTCGGTGTGGTTCGACACGATGGCCGGAATCTCCACCGGCAGCAGGCCGCTCTTGTAGCGGAACAGCAGGTCGTTCAGGCAGTGGCCGATCTTCGACACCATCAGCATCACGCGCGGCTTCTTGCGCGCGTCGTGCAGTTGCGCATCCATCTGCAGTTCGGCAGCCACCTGCGCGAAATCGGCGCGCAGCGCGGCATCGCTGACTGCGGGATCTTCCGCCGCGAAATGCACGCGCATGAAGAACAGCTGCGATTGAGCGTCGCCGAACTGGGCGGAATCGATGATGTTGCAGCCGTGCTCGGCCAGGAAACCCGACACACGATGGACGATGCCGCGGTGATCGGGACAGGACAGGGTAAGAATGTATTCCGGGTGCGTCATGGTGACCGTTCGATAATGGCGAAAGTCAAAGACGGCTATTGTCGCACGGCTTTACCGGAAACAAAAAAACCCGGAACGCGCATCGCGCATCCGGGTGAATTGCGGCGCCGCCGGAGCCGGCGACGCGCTTTTCTCTCTTGCGGTAGTTAGCCGACCTTGGCGACGGACAGGCCCTTGGAGGCGGCCGGAGCGCCGACCTGGATGTCGCCGGACAGTTGACCGCCCTCTTCGATCACGACCTTGCCGTAACGGACCTTGCCGGAGACCTTGCCGGTCGAGTAAATCACCAGCTTCTGACGCACGGTCAGGTCGCCGTCGAAGTCGCCGTGAATTTCAGCGATGTCGATCTCGGCCGAGCCCTTGAACGCGCCGCGCTCGGAAATCTGGATCACGCGCGAGTCGATGGTCGCTTCGACGCGGCCTTCCACCACCAGCGTGTCGCAGTCGGTGATTTCGACCCCCTTGAGCTTGATGTTGGGGCCGACGATCAGCTTGCTGCCGCCTTCGCTGGTGCTGGAGGAAGTGGACTCGCTAGCGGACGAACCGAGCGGGCTGGTGACCGATGCCATGGTCTTGTTCATGCCGGTTCCGGCGGGGACGATGCCGCTGGCGGTGTTGAGCGGGGAATTGGGCGTGTTGGTTTCGCGTTTGCCAAAAAGCGTTTCGGAACGAAGCATGTGATCTCCTGAAAATGAATTGCGTTAGAACGTGACTTATTGCGATGACATGGCAACGCATGCAGCATTCCCTGTCGAAAACGAGGCAACACTCAACTTGCGTTTGCGCTGCAGGAAGCAATCTCCCCACCTCTTGAGTCGCAGCAACGTCGCGGCTCCCTGCTTGGTCCTTATGCCGCACGGAAAGTTCCGGAATTTTTTTGCCCCGTTACATTTTTTACCAAAAAAGTACGACCGTTCCATTTCGTGTATAGTTACCTCGTTCCTTACATCGAGATTGGAGACAAGATGACCGCAACCATATTGACCAACCAGCAGGTCCGCCTGGGCGCGCGCCCGGTCGGCATGCCCAAGCGCAGCGACTGGAAATTCACGTCCGAGCCGGTGCGCGACATCGCCGACGGCGAGATCCTCGTCAAGACGCTGTACCTGTCGCTCGACCCGGCCATGCGCGGCTGGATGAACGACGCCAAGTCCTACATCCGCCCGGTCGCGATCGACGAGGTGATGCGCGCCGGCGGCATCGGCAAGGTGGTGGCATCGAAATCGCCGAAATTCGCGGCCGGCGACTACGTGTCCGGCGGTCTCGGCGTGCAGCAGTACTGGGTCGGCCCGGCGGACGACAAGAGCGCCGCGCTGTACAAGGTCGATCCGAAGGTGGCGCCGCTGCCGAAATACCTGAACGCGCTCGGCATGCCGGGCATGACCGCGTATTTCGGCCTGCTGGAAGTCGGCCAGCCGAAAGCGGGCGAAACGGTGGTGGTCTCCGGCGCCGCCGGCGCGGTCGGCCAGACCGTCGGCCAGGTCGCCAAGCACAAGGGCTGCCGCGTGGTCGGCATCGCCGGCGGCAAGGACAAATGCGATTTCGTGGTCAACGAACTCGGCTTCGACGCCTGCATCGACTACAAGAACGAATCGGTGCGCGAGGGCCTGAAGAAGCATTGCCCGAACGGCGTCGATGTGTATTTCGACAATGTCGGCGGCGACATCCTGGACGATGTGCTGGCGCGGCTGGCGATGAAGGCGCGCATCGTCATCTGCGGCGCGATCTCGCAATACAACAATACCACCCCGGTCAAGGGCCCGGCCAACTACCTGTCGCTGCTGGTCAACCGTGCGCGCATGGAAGGCATCGTGGTCTTCGACTACGCGGACCGCTACCACCTCGCGGTCGCCGAAATGGCCAAGTGGATGAAGGAAGGCACGTTCAAGACGCGCGAAGATATTGTCGAGGGACTGGAAAATTTCCCGGAAGCGCTGCTGATGCTGTTCGAAGGGAAGAATTTCGGCAAGCTGATCTTGCAGGTTGCCAAGGACGACTGAATCCGGAATTCCATCAGTATCATCGTCTCATGGTTTGCCCCTTGCCTTGTCCGGAAGGGGCTTTTTTGTGTCGGCTCAGTGCATCCGGCGGCACTGGCGCAGTTCGCAGCGGGCCATGAACACGGCACCGTTGTCGCATTGCATGCGATACACTTCGACCGGTCCCTTTCCAGTAAGCAGTCCGGCACCGTTGCTGCCGGTGCAGCCTTGCTGCTTCGCGAGCCGCTCCACCGTGGCAGACGAAACGCCGGAGCGGAACTCGACCTTTTCCACTTCCACGCGTCCCGCGCCGTCTTCGACGACCACGCGCTGGCCGGATGCGGCAGCAGGATTTCCGTTCCTGGCGGATGCGGCGGAATGGTCCGGCTGCGGCGTGCCGGTTCCGCCGACTGGCAATAACGAACAACCAGCCATCAATGCCGACGCCGCCAGCGCCCCAAATCGCACTTGTGGTTTCATCACTGTTTACTCCTTCGCACCTTGCTCTGCCCGCGCCACGCAATGCCCTGAGTACGGACCTCATGGCATTCCAGCCGGACACCGCCCCATCCAGAAGCCAGCAAGTTTATACCGTACAGCATTGATTGCGTAAAGTGGATTGCCACGGACCCGGCTGGACAAAACAGCCAGCAGCAAGTATCGACAGGCGAAAAAAAACGCTGCCGGCACGGGCAGCGTTTTTCCCGATCTCGCGCGAATTAGTTGCGAACCACGCGCTTGTACTCGTTGGTGCGCGTATCGATCTCGATGACGTCGCCCTGGTTCACGAACAGCGGCACCTGGACGGTGTGCTGGTGCTTCTCGATCGCGTTTTCGATCTTGGCTTCCTTCAGCACGTTGCCGGAGGTGTTGCCCTTGACCGCCGGCTCGGAGTACACGATCTGGCGCGCGATGGTGATCGGCAGTTCGACCGAAATCGCCTTGCCGTCATAGAACACGGCTTCGCATTCCATGCCGTCTTTCAGATAGTGCAATGCATCGCCCAGGTTTTCTTCCTCGATTTCGTACTGGTTGTATTCCTCGTCCATGAAGACATACAGCGGATCGGCGAAATACGAGAAGGTCACCGGCTTCTTGTCGAGAATGACGACGTCGAACTTGTCGTCGCCGCGGAACACGTTTTCCAGAGGCGCGTTCGTCAGCAGATTCTTCATCTTCCACTTGTAGGTGAAGCCCGTGCGGCTGGAGCCGTTGACGTCGGAACGCAGCACGATGAACGGCTTGCCGTCAACCATAATGATGTTGCCAACACGAATTTCTTTTGCGAATTTCATAGGGAATGTACGTAAAAAATAAGTTGCGTAAAAATCTGCCGCCTTATGGCCACCGGTGGACCAACGGCGCCTAGCTAACGTTTGACCGCAGTCGAAACGATTTAGATTAACCGCGCATTATACCTTGTTTTTCGCGGCGTCAACCCGAAGCGCATCGGCGAACTTCAGTAAATTGGAGGCCAAGTCCCCATTTGCAAGTACCTGCTGCCGCCATTCTTCGGTTCTTTGCGCGATTTTCGGCATGTCGGCTTGAAATTGCGACCACAGCGCCGGCCAGCCTGGCTGCCCCTCCATGCCCTCGCTGGTTGCGCCGTTCCAGCGCAGGGAGAGCGCGTTCACGCTTTCCATGCCGGGCGAATAACGTTGCAGAAACGCACGCAATTTCACATGATGCAGGTTTTTGTCCTGAGGATAGATATGCCAGATGAAAGGCTTGCCCGCCCATTGCGCGCGCACGAAGGAATCCTCGCCGCGCACGAAATTGAGGTCGCATGCCCATAGCAGCCTGTCGTAGTCCGGTTGCGGCACGAACGGCAAGACGCGCACGGTGAGCGCATCGCGGGTACGCACGGCGCCCGGCCTCGCCTCGGCATCCAGAAACGCCCGCGCCGCTTCGGCGGCGACGCCTTCGGGCACCAGGCAGGTTACCGGCATGCCGCCGCCCCGCCATGCGTCGAAGAGTGGCGGAACAGGCGCATGCGGATAGCAGAACAACGTGACTTTCAGTGCAGCCATTTCCGCAGGCGTTACGCCTAACCGCGCGAGAAAAACCGCCATCGCCGCCGGATCGGCCTGGAATTGCCGGCGCTGCTCGTCCAACGCAGCTTCGTGCAGCAGGCCGCCGGTCTTGCCTGTAAAGCCAGGAAAGAAAAAATATTTCGTCAACGGCAGCCGCGGATGCGACGAAGGCAAGGTATGGCAGCCTTCCACCCACTCCTCGGCACTCAAGCCTTCCAGGTTGAGCCACACCGGGCGCGGATTGCAGCCGACCATTGCGGCGATGTAGCCCGGCGGGATATCGCAGCCGAAGAATTCGATGACGATGTCGGCGATATCGTCCGCCGAAAACACGCCTTCCTGATCGCGCCAATGGCGCACCGTCACACCGCCGACATCCTGCACATCGGCGCCAGTCACGACCTCCGGGCAAATCCGCCGGAAACTCGGCAGATCGTCCACCCACAAGGTGACGGCAATGCCGTGCTCATGCCGCAATTGCCTGGCCAGCCGCCAGCAGATGCCGATGTCGCCGAAATTGTCGACGACCTTGCAGAACAGGGCCAATGTTGTTGCCTGGTTTCTATCGAAGGACATATTGATGACGGAATTCCTGCCAGTGCAGCGATCGAGTGATCGCGTGCGGTATTCACATCGACGATGCTACCGAAAAAGGCAAGCGAAAAGAAAAACGCCACGCGATTGCGTGGCGTTTTGTCTGGCGTCCCCACGGGGATTCGAACCCCGGTTATCGCCGTGAAAGGGCGGTGTC
>OFCW01000202.1_pt1 | contig 21298 bp, 19 predicted proteins | sample 1520951 | NCBI WGS metagenome assembly OFCW01 (sample SAMEA4349680, study PRJEB24078) | microbial mat metagenome | biome: Terrestrial Biome; feature: Habitat; material: Microbial Mat | place: India | collected 2012-06-12 | depth 10 m | reverse complement strand
AGCGAGCCGATGATCATCGGCCGCAACTTCCTGACCAAGATCAACGCCAACATCGGCAACTCGGCGCTCGGCTCCAGCATTCAGGAAGAAGTCGAGAAAATGACCTGGTCGATCCGCTGGGGCGGCGATACGGTGATGGATCTGTCGACCGGCAAGAACATCCACGAAACGCGCGAGTGGATCATCCGCAACTCGCCCGTGCCGATCGGCACGGTGCCAATTTACCAGGCGCTGGAAACTGGAGCCCGGACGGCCGTGCCCTGGTCCTGGGAGATCTTCCGCGACACGCTCATCGAGCAGGCCGAGCAGGGCGTGGACTACTTCACCATCCACGCCGGCGTTCTGTTGCGCTACGTGCCGCTCACGGCCAGGCGCGTGACCGGCATCGTTTCCCGCGGCGGCTCGATCATGGCCAAGTGGTGCCTGGCGCACCACAAGGAAAGCTTCCTTTACACGCATTTCGAGGAAATCTGCGAAATCATGAAGGCCTACGACGTGGCCTTCAGCCTCGGCGACGGCCTGCGTCCCGGCTCGATCTACGACGCCAACGACGAAGCGCAACTGGGTGAATTGAAGACCCTCGGCGAACTCACCGAAATCGCCTGGAAGCACGACGTGCAGACCATCATCGAAGGCCCGGGCCATGTGCCGATGCACCTGATCAAAGAGAACATGGACCTGCAACTGGAGTACTGCAAGGAAGCCCCGTTTTATACGCTGGGCCCGCTCACCACCGACATCGCGCCGGGCTACGACCACATCACCAGCGGCATCGGCGCCGCGATGATCGGCTGGTACGGCACCGCCATGCTCTGCTACGTCACGCCCAAGGAACACCTCGGCCTGCCGGACAAGGACGACGTCAAGGAAGGCATCATCACCTACAAGCTCGCCGCGCACGCCGCCGACCTGGCCAAGGGGCATCCCGGCGCGCAGATCCGCGATAACGCGCTGTCCAAGGCACGCTACGAGTTCCGTTGGGAAGACCAGTTCAATCTCGGCCTCGACCCGGACAAGGCGCGCGAATTCCACGACGAGACCCTGCCCAAGGAGTCGGCCAAGGTCGCCCACTTCTGTTCGATGTGCGGGCCGCATTTCTGTTCGATGAAGATCACGCAGGACGTGCGCGACTTCGCTGCCCAGCAAGGCATTGGGGAAACCGAGGCGCTGGAAAAGGGCATGGAGGCCAAATCCGTGGAGTTCGTCAAAACCGGCGCCGAGATTTACCGCAAGGTTTGAACCTGCGGTAGACCGGCTCGGTCATGATCAGGCGGCTGTTTCGGCCGCCTTTTTTGCTTTCGGGGTTCGGGCTGCGGGTGTCGCGCTTGTCTGGCCGGGCGGGATTTGTGATTCTGGTTCATTTGGGCTAATATCAGGTGTCAATTGATATCTGGGGCGCTGGTCATGGCAGACCACATGCAAAATCCGAAACGCGGTCGTCTGGCCGCCGAGCAACCGGCCGCGCTGTATGCCATTCCCGGCGGGGCCCGATCGGGCGCGGCCTGGCGGGATTATCGCGATGCCTTTCTGGGCAGCCCGGCGGCGTTGCAGATCGAGGCTATTCGCCGCGGGGCGCCGGCCGGCAACCTGCTGGGGGTGGCGGAGGCGCTGCATTTGCCGCGGGAGCGGGTTTATGAACTGGTCGGCCTTTCGGTATCCACGGCCAAGCGCAAAGTGGCGGCAAACGAGGTGCTCGATCCGCTGGTGACCGAACGCCTCGTTCGGCTTGGCCGCATCGAACAGCTGGCGGAAGAGACCTTCGGCGATCCGGCGCAGGCTGCCGAGTGGCTGCAGGTGGTCAATGTCGGTCTGGGCGGCGTGGCGCCGCTCTCCTTGCTCGATACGGAGATTGGTTGTCGTGAGGTGTCGCGCGTGCTCCATGCGATCGCTTGCGGCGGTGTGGCCTGATGCAGGCCTGGCGCATTGCCCGCGCCCGTTTTGCGCTGGACCGCAGCGGGGCGGGCGGCTTGGTCGATGCCGGTCGCTGGCATCCGCTCGGCCTGCCGGTGATCTATGCCGGCTTGTCGGTGGAAATCTGCGCACTGGAGAAGCTGGTGCATACCGGCCGCATCCTGCCGCCCGACCTGCAACTGGTTCGGCTCGATTTGCCCGATGATCCGGGGCTGTACGAGTCTTTCGATCCGGTGCAGGTGCCGAACTGGGCGGAGACGCCGCCGGCCATCGCGTCGATCGCCTGGGGCGAGACTTTCCTGCGCGAGCAGCGCGGTCTGGCCCTGATCGTGCCCTCGGCGGTGGTGCCGGAAGCGCGCAATCTGGTCATCAATCCGCTGCACCCGTGCTTTGCCGAGGTGACGATGGCGGTCGAGCGGCCGTTCGCCTTCGACGCCCGGCTGCGACCGGCGGGCTGATATGGTGTGTCGTCCCGGCTGTGGGGCCTGTTGCATTGCGCCCTCGATCTCCTCGCTGGACAAGCCGGCCGGGGTGCCTTGCCGGCATCTCGATGCGGAGTTCCGGTGTCGCCTGTTCGGCCATCCGGAACGTCCGGCCTGTTGTTCCGGCCTGCAGCCGGCGCCCGACATGTGCGGCAGCACCCGGGAGGCTGCCCTGCACTGGCTGGCCGAGCTCGAAGCACTGACCCGGCCGGGGTAGTAGAATGCGGCCTCCCCAACCTGGCCACATTCCATGGACCCGCTACTCCTGCTCAAGGCGCTTATTCTCGGCATCGTCGAGGGGCTGACCGAATTCCTGCCCATTTCGTCGACCGGTCACCTGATTCTGGCCGGCGATCTGCTCAATTTCAACGATGATCGTGGCAAGCTGTTCGAGATCGTCATCCAGTCGGGGGCCATCCTGGCCGTCGTCTGGGAATATCGCGCGCGTTTGCTCCATGTGGCGCGTGGCGCGACGAGCGACCCGGCTGCGCGGAAATTCATCCTCAACCTGTTCGTCGCCTTCCTGCCGCTCGCCATGCTCGGCCTGGCTTTCGGCAAGGCGATCAAGGTCCACCTGTTCAACCCGATTGCGGTGGCGACGACTTTTATCGCCGGGGCGCTGGTCATCCTGTGGGCGGAGCGGCGTGAGCACACGATACGTATCCAGACCGTCGACGAAATGACGCTGCTTGATGCGCTGAAACTGGGGGTGGCGCAGGCGTTTGCATTGATCCCGGGGACGTCCCGCTCCGGCGCGACGATCATCGGCGGCCTGCTGTTTGGCCTGTCGCGCAAGGCAGCGACTGAATTCTCTTTTTTCCTCGCCATTCCGACCCTGGGCGTCGCGACGCTCTATCAGCTCTACAAGGAGAGGGCGCTGCTCAGTGTCGATGATATGGGCATGTGGGCGGTTGGCTTCGTCTCGGCTTTCATTTCGGCCTTCCTGTGCGTGCGCTGGCTGCTGCGCTTCATTTCCAGCCATGATTTCGTGCCCTTCGCCTGGTATCGCATCGTTTTCGGCATCGTCGTGCTGACCACTGCGCATTTCGGCTGGGTGCAATGGACCGCCCACTGATCGTTTATCTGCACGGCTTCTGTTCTTCGCCTGCGTCGTGGAAGTCGCGCCTGCTGGCCGGGGAAATGGCGCGGCGCGGCCTGAAAGCGTACTTCGCCTGTCCATCCCTGCCGCCGGTGCCAGATGCGGCGGTGGCCTGTGTTGAGGATCTGATCGGGCAGGCGAGGGGGCCGGTCGTGCTGATCGGCTCGTCGCTCGGCGGGCACTATGCGAACCATCTGGCTGAAAAGCACGATCTGCGGGCGGTCCTGATCAACCCGGCGATCGTCGCGGCGCTCGACCTCGGCCTCTTTGTCGGTGAGCACGTCAATTTCCATACCGGCGAGCCTTTCACCTTTACCGCAGCCCATGCCGCACAGCTCCGGACGCAGGTGTGCCGGCCGACGCCGGACCGCTACTGGCTGCTGCTCGAAGCGGGCGACGAGGTGCTCGATTATCGGCAAGCGCTCGACTTCTATGCCGGCTGCCGGCAAACCGTGCTGCCCGGCGGCGATCACAGCTTCACGCAATTTCCCGAATTCGTGGCGCAACTCATTGAATTTGCCGGGCTATAATCCGCCGATGAACGTATTGTTTGAAGAAGATGGCGGCTTCAAGGCAGGCAGCATCCTGGCCGACAACGACAGCTCGTTGCAGGTCGAAATGCCTTCCGGCAAGCGCAGCAAGATCAAGGCCGCAACGGTATTGTTGCGTTTCGAGAAGCCTTCGGCTGGTGCCCTGCTCGAGCAGGCGACGCCACTGGCCGAGGAGATCGAGGCCGATTTCCTGTGGGAGTGCGTGAGCGATGGCGAATTTTCGTTTCTGGATTTTGCCCGTGATTACTACGGACACGACCCCGCTCCGGTCGAAGCGGCGGCGGTGCTGCTTGCCCTGCATGCCGCGCCCGTCTATTTCCACCGCAAAGGCAAGGGCCGCTTCCGCAAGGCGCCGGCCGACATTCTCGCAGCTGCTCTGGCCAGTCTTGAAAAGAAGCGTCAGCAGGCGCTCGCCATCGAGGGCTGGATAAACGAGCTCCGGGCATTCCGCCTGCCGCCGGAAATCGGCGCACTGACCGATGCCCTGCTCTACGCGCCGGACCGCAACAGGCCGGAAACCAAGGCTTTCGAAACGGCTTGCGCCGAAACCGGTCTGACGGCCGCCCAGTTGCTTTTCAGGTGCGGTGCCATCAAGTCGGCTTATCACCTGCATTACAAGCGTTTCCTGCATGAACAGTTTCCGCGGGGTGTCGGCTTCCCTGCGGTGGAAACGCCCGGTCTGCCGGCGGATCTGCCGATGGCTGAGGTGCGCGCTTTTTCGATCGACGATGCGCACACCACCGAAATTGACGATGCCCTGTCGGTCACCTGGCTGCCTGGCATCGGCAGCCGCATCGGCATCCATATCGCGGCGCCCGGTCTGGCCATCGTCCATGGTTCGCCGCTCGACGGCGTGGCGCGGGCCCGTCTGTCCACGGTGTACATGCCGGGCAACAAGATCACCATGTTGCCCGATGCGGTGGTGCAGAACTACACGCTGGCCGGCGGCGTCGATTGCCCGGCTGTGTCGATCTACCTGACGGTCAACGATGCGTTCGAAATCCTGGGTCACGAGTCGCGGCTGGAGCGGGTGCATATCGCCGCCAACCTGCGGCATCACGAAGTCGAGCCCTGGTTCAACGAGCAGACCGTCGGCGGCGCCCTGCCCGACCGGCCCTTCGCCCGCGAGCTGCTCCACCTCTGGCATTTCGCCAATGCCTGCGAAGGCCGGCGCGGTAAGCCCTCTGCCGTGCAGGGTGTGAACGACTACAACTTCGCCATCAGCGGCGACCTGGCCGACCCGGAAGCGTGCACGGTTGAAATCAGCGAGCGCAAGCGCGGCAGCCCCCTCGACAAGCTGGTGGCCGAATTGATGATCGTGGCCAATTCGACCTGGGGGGGGCTGCTCGCCGAGAAGAACATCGCCTGCCTGTATCGGGCGCAGACGCAGGGCAAGGTGCGCATGACGACCTCGCCGTTACCGCATGAAGGGCTCGGTGTGCCGCAATACGCCTGGATGACTTCGCCGCTGCGCCGTTATTGCGACCTGGTCAACCAATGGCAGCTGATCGCCTGCCTGCGCGGCGAAACGCCGCCCTTTGCGCAGAAGTCGGCCGAACTGTTTGCCGCGATGCGAGATTTCGAGATCACCTACGGCGCCTACGCCGATTTCCAGCGCCTGATGGAGCGCTACTGGTGCCTGCGCTGGCTGCAGCAGCACGCGGTGAGTGAGATCGATGCCACTGTGCGCCGCGAGCAACTGGTCAAGCTCGACCATCTGCCGCTGTTGCTGCGTGTACCGTCCCTGCCGGGCGACCTGCTGCCGGGGCAGCGCGTGCATCTGGCAATCGACAGCATCGACCTGCTGGCCCCCGAGCTGACCTGCCGTTTCGTCCGGCTGCTGGGCGAGGCCAGTCCGCTGGAGGCCGTGGCGGAGGACGAGGCGTGACGCAGGCGGTCAGCCCGCGCCGGTCGCGAGCCGCCGAGCAGGATCGCCGGCTGTGGTTGGCGATCGCCGCCTCCGTACTGTTCCACGGGGTGCTGCTGACATTGCATTTCACCTTTCCGGATGCCTCGCAGGTGATGCGCGAGCGGGCACTCGACATCATCCTGGTCAATGCCAAATCGGCGCGCAAGCCGCACGACGCGCAGGCGCTGGCGCAGGCCAACCTTGATGGCGGGGGCAACGTCGAGGAAAATCGCCGGGCGCGCACCCCCTTGCCGCCGACCCCGCGCCAGACCGAAGGCAATGATGTGCAGCAGATGCAGCGCCGGGTGCAGGAGCTTGAATCGGTCCAGCAGAAATTGCTGACCCAGGCCAAGAGCCTGCGCCACGTCGCCTCCGATGCGACGCAGCACGAGCAGCCGACGCCAGCGCCCAGCGTCAGCGGTCTCGACCTCGCCGAAACGGCCCGCGCGATGGCCCGTCTGGAGGGCGAAATTGCCAAGACCGCCGACGAATACAGCAAGAAGCCCCGCAAGAAGTTTGTCGGGGCGCGTACCGAGGAGTACGCCCTGGCGGCTTATCTCGATGCCTGGAAGCAGAAGATCGAGCGTATCGGTACCCTGAATTATCCGGAAGAGGCGCGCGGCAAGCTGTATGGTGCCGTCGTTCTGTTCGTCGAATTGCGGGCCGAGGATGGCAGCCTGTACAACGCCGAGATTTCGAAGTCCTCCGGCCACAAGGTGCTCGATCAGGCCGCCCTGCGTATCCTGCGCATGTCGGCCCCCTTCGGTCCGGTCCCGGCCGCCGGGCTGGGAGGCGCCACCGTCCTGTCCTTTGCCCGCACCTGGTATTTCACACAGGGCGATGCCCTGAACACCGGCCTCGGCAAATAGATCCCGTCCCTGCCGTTCTGCCCACCTCTCCACGCCGCCCCGCCATGTCCGATCTGTACGCCGTTTTCGGCAACCCGATTGCCCACTCCAAGTCGCCTGCCATTCATGCCGCCTTCGCGGCTGCCACCGGGCAGGATCTGGTCTACGAAGCCCGGCTGGCGCCACTCGATGATTTTGCCGGCGCGCTGGCGGCATTCATCCGGCAGGGGGGAAAGGGGGCGAATGTGACCGTGCCCTTCAAGGAAGCAGCCTGTCGTCTGGCCAACAGCCTGACGGAGCGCGCCGCACGAGCCGGGGCAGTCAATACGTTGAGCTTTGCCGGCGGCGAGATCGTTGGCGACAACACCGATGGCGCCGGATTGGTCAGCGACATCACGCGCAATCTCGCGGTTTCCCTCGCCGGCAAGCGCGTCCTGCTGCTGGGCGCTGGCGGTGCGGCGCGCGGCGTCATCGCGCCGATTCTGGCCGAAGGTCCGGCCTGCCTCGACATCGCCAACCGCACGGCGAAGAGGGCAGCCGAACTGGCGGCTGCCTTCAGCGATCTGGCGCCGCTTTGTGCGGGTAGCTTCGCGGATTTTTCCGGCCTGTCCTACGACGTGGTGGTCAATGCCACCTCGGCCAGCCTCGCGGGCGCTGGCCTGCCCCTGCCGGCCGGCCTGTTTGCTCCGGACAGCCTGGCCTACGACATGATGTACGGCAAGGGCGAAACGCCCTTTTTGCAACTCGCTCGCGCGCAGGGGGCGGCGCGTTGTGCCGACGGGCTCGGCATGCTCGTCGAGCAGGCGGCCGAGGCCTTCTTCGTCTGGCGCGGCGTGCGTCCTGCCACCGGCGCGGTGCTTGCCGGCCTGCACGACCAGCTGGCGGCATGAAGCAACTGGGCCGCTGGCTCAAATGGGTCGTGCTGGCCGTCGCCGGGCTCTTCCTGCTCTGGCAGCTCTGGTTGCTCGGCTGGGTGCTGCTGTGGAGCTGGGTCAATCCCGGGCAAACCCGCTTCATGGCAATCCGTCTGGCCGAGTTGCGCCAAAAGAACCCGCAGGCCGAATTGCAGCAGCAGTGGGTGCCCTATGAGCGTATTTCGATCCACCTGAAACGGGCGATCATTGCAGCCGAAGATGCCAAGTTCGTCGATCATGAAGGCTTCGACTGGGAAGGGATGCAGAAAGCGCTGGAAAAGAACCAGAAGAAGGGGCGTGCCGTCGCCGGCGGCTCGACCATCAGCCAGCAGCTAGCCAAAAATCTCTTCCTGACGCCGACCCGCTCCTACGGGCGCAAGGTGGAGGAGGCGATCATTACGCTGATGCTGGAAAACCTGTGGAGCAAGCGGCGCATTTTCGAGGTTTATCTGAACGTGATCGAGTGGGGGAACGGCGTGTTCGGTGCCGAAGCGGCAGCCCGCCACTATTACAACCTCCCTGCCGCCCAGTTGGGGCCCGAGCAGGCCGCCCGACTGGCCGGCATGGTACCCAATCCGCGCTACTACGACCGGTATCGCAATGCCCCCGGCTTGGGGCGCAAGACGGCGATCATTCTCGGCCGCATGCCGAGTGCCGAGGTGCCGTGAAATTTCCCGCGTCTAGGGGTTTTCCGCAGTGATTTTGTAGGATTCCGGGCGGGGGTGCAGTGCTAAAATGGCGCACCTTTTGCGGCGCTGCACCATGAGCGAAGAAGCCCAGCTGACCGATACCGAAGACCTGCAGGAGCGCCTCGCCGAGGTGCAGACCCTGCTCGCCCGGCACAAGCTGGTCGAGGAGCTGGTCCACCGGCAGGAAGGGCCCCGCCACGACCTCGTCGAGGAGGTCGTGCACAAGCAGCATCTGAACGAGCTACGCGACAAGCTGGACCCGATGCACCCGGCCGATATTGCCTACGTGCTGGAGGCACTGCCGACCGACGAGCGCCTGATTGTCTGGGGCCTGGTCAATCCGGAACTCGAGGGCGAGGTGCTGCTCGAGGTGTCCGATGCCGTCCGCGAGAGCCTCATCGAGTCGATGGAGCGCACCGAGCTGGTCGCTGCCGCCGAAACGCTCGATGCCGACGAGCTGGCCGACCTGGCGCCCGATCTGCCGCAGGGCGTGATCGACGACGTGTTCCGTGGCCTGTCGGTCGATGAGCGCGAACAGTTGCGCGCGGCAATGTCCTACCCCGAGGATTCGGTTGGCTCGATCATGGACTTCGACATGGTCACCGTGCGCGAGGATGTGACGCTCGAAGTCGTGTTGCGCTACCTGCGCCGCTTCGACGAACTGCCCGACCATACCGACCAGTTGTTTGTGGTGGATCGCGACGAGCACCTGAAGGGGGTGTTGCCGCTCAACATCCTGTTGGTCAATGAAGTGGACGTCGAGGTCGGCAGCCTGATGCAAACCGATTTCGTCGAGCTTGAGCCCGACGACCTGGCCGAAGAAGCGGCCAAGGCCTTCGAGCGCTACGATCTGGTGTCGGCGCCGGTGGTCGATCCCGAGGGCAAACTGGTTGGCCGCGTGACGGTAAACGAGGTGGTCGACTACATCCGCGAAGAGGCTGAGCATGAGCAGCTGGCCAATGCCGGTCTGCGCGAAGAGGAAGACATCTTCGCCTCGGTCTGGGATTCGGTGAAGAACCGCTGGTCCTGGCTGGCCATCAACCTGATCACCGCCTTCGTGGCCTCCCGCGTCATCGGCGCCTTCGAGGAGTCCATCGAAAAGCTGGTTGCCCTCGCCGCGCTGATGCCCATCGTCGCCGGAATCGGCGGCAATTCCGGCAATCAGACCATCACGATGATCGTGCGCGCCATCGCCATGGGCCAGGTCCAGCCGGACGCGATGCGCCGCCTGTTGCGCAAGGAACTCGGCGTGGCCAGCATCAATGGCGTGATCTGGGGCGGCCTGCTCGGGATCGCCGCGTGGTGGCTTTACGGCAGTGTCGCACTGGGCCTGGTGATGACGGCGGCGATGACCCTCAATCTCCTGCTCGCCGCCTCGGCCGGCGTCGGCATTCCGCTGCTCCGCCAGAAATTCGGTGCCGACCCGGCCGTTGGCGGCTCGGTCATGATCACCGCGCTGACCGACTCCGGTGGTTTCTTCATTTTCCTCGGTCTGGCGACGCTGTTCCTGATGTAGTCGGCGCGCCCGGACGGCAGGACCTGATCGCTGTCGCCTAGGCCTCCCCGTTCGTCGCCGGCTGCCAGGCGGGTGCGACACGGTTCGCGTCGAGCCGCCGCAACATGCGCTCCACCGACAAGACGATCAGGATGCGGCGTTCATCTTCTCCATCGAGCGGTTTGATCAGGCTCTCGATCAGCGAAGTGCCATCGCTCATCATGTCCGGCAGCGGTTCGATGCGGTTTTCCGGGATTTCGCGCACGGCAGACAGCTGGTCAACGAGCAGGCCGAAACGCTTCCTCTTGTCCGGCCCGTGCAGTACGACGATCTGCCGGCGGCTGCCTTCGACCGGTCGCCGGCGTTCGTTGCCCGGGGCGCCGCGCGGCGCCAGGGCTGCCGTCAGGTCGAGGACGCTGATCGCCTGATCGTCGTGCATCACGCAGCCACAGATCAAGTCGCCAAGGCCGGGCAGCGGGGTCAGGCGATCGCTGTCGATCGCCTCGATCACATGGCTGGAACGGATGCCATACCAGTTGCGGCCGATATGGAAGCAGGCGATATCGACGCACGGCTGGCCGGAGGCGAGGCGCTGGGCGTAGCGGTCCACCGCGGTCTGGCGCAACGAGGGGAGGCATTCGGATGCGATGACGCGGTCCGACAGTGGCGAGAAGACCAGGGCGACAACATCGCTGCGCCGCGTGTCACGGTTCGCGCGGTATTCGCGGTAGCCGGCGCTCATCGTCGAGCCGACCGCATAGTAGCGGCCATTGAAAATCACGATGTTGCTGCAGCTTGCGCCATGCGCCAGATTGAAGAATTCATGGCCGATCATCAGGGGCGTTCCCGGTGCAATCTCCGGATCGCTGCTGGCCACGACGCGGCCGTCGCGCTCGGCGAACACCGCGAAGGCACCGGGTACGGGCGAACCGTCGGCCTGGCGCGGCAGCGCTCCGTCCAGCATAGCCCGGAGCTGCGGGTCGGCGTCGAAGACGATGGCGATGCCGCCGACCGGCTCATGGCTTGCAATATCGCGGATCGCGGCGGCGAAGATATATGTCCGCCGACCATCATAGAGCGGGCTCGGTTCGAAATTCGAGACGGCATAGGCCTGCGTGTCGGGCAAGCCGAGCGTCGGGCGCACCCAGGCAGCGTCCAGCGTCTGGCCGATTTGGTCGTTATAGGCGGGGTTCGAAACAGCGAGCACGCGACCGCTCTGGTCGAACAGGATCAGGTTGGTGTAGACCGTGTAAAGGCTGTTGATGCGGCGCAGTACCTCGGTCAGGCGCTGGCGCTGTGCCGTGTCGTCGGGAGCCGGATGCCGTAGCTCCTCGCGGAACAGGCCGGTCAGCGCCCACCAGCGGCAATCGTTGGCCCGCTCGTACAGGTTGCGGTCCATGATGTCGATGGCCTGCGCAGCCTGCGCGCTGCAATCGAACAGCACCGAGGAGACGACCGTCTTGTACAGGTTGGTGATCGACTCGCTGAAGACATTGCGCGTCCGGACCCCGGTGCTGCCGATCTCGCGCAGCAGCACCTTGGCGAAAGAGGCGTTTTGCGCCGCGGCCGCGTCGCGGCACAGCCACACATAGCCGTTCCAGACAGCGCGGTTCAGCTCATTCTGGATGCGCGCAGCCTCCTGCGGGATGGATTTCAGTTCCGGGCTGAACAAATGGGTGGTTTCGAGCACGCAATTCACGAAGTCCTCGGGCACGTGGTCCAGCTCGTGCGCGCCGGAAAGCTCGAAGGCGTGATGTAGCGGCGCCAGGGCGTGGCCGACCCAGCCCGGCCCCGCATAGCCCTGGTAGGGCTGTGTCGGCCGGGTGGTGGCCAGATATTCCCGCCCGGCGAAGCGGACGATGCGGCATTCGTCACCGGCAACGGTTTCCAGCCGCACACCGAGCGGAAACTGGTAGGGATCGCTGCTGGCGAGAACCCGGCCGGCTGCGTCCAGCAGCGTGATGACCGTCCAGTCATCTTCAGCGACGAGGCTGTCGAAGATCCGGCGGCATTCGTCCTGGAAACGGAAACACAGACACAGCACGCCGACCGGATGCGAGCCATCGGCCGACATCACGCGGTAGGCATACAGCAGCGGACTGGCTTCGCCGGGCAGCAGGTCGGTGGCGCGGAAGATTTCGACATAAGCCGCTTCCGTGGTCAGTGCTTCGCCGATCAACGGATCAGTCGAGGCACGCACCGGGTTGGCAGTGTCGAACTGGGCAAGCACCTTGCCGGAAGGGGAGAGCAGGATGATGTTGTGGTAAACCGAATATTTTTCGACATATTCGCCAAAGCGCGCCTGCAGGCGCTGGCGCCAAGCGGCATCGTCGCCCGCCGCCGGATCGGTGCCGACGGCTTCGGCGAAGGCACGGATGTCGGCATCGGTCGCCAGAAAGCCAATGTCAGCTGTCCGTTCGTACAGGTTGCGGGTCAGCACGTCGATGGCAACACGGGCGTTTGAGCCGAGGTTGAGCACGGCCTTCTTGTAATGCTCCCGCGACAACTGCTCAAGCAGCACGCTGGCCAGCCGGTGGAAGTCCTGGCGCATCGCCGTGATGTCGGTGCCGGCACAGAGCAATTGTCCCAGCAGTGTCAGGTTGTCGTAGGCCGACTGAATTTCAGCCAGACGTTTGCGGTCGTCCTGCAAACCCTGCATGAAGCCCGACAGGTAGGTCAGGCCGGCATTGGGGCGGGAGGCTTGGCGCTTTCTCATGGTGTTCCTCTTTGTGCATGCAGCGGCTGGGATTCAGCCCTTGCCGTGTCGCAGCAAAAAAGATGCCGGCTCGTGACAGCGCAAAACGGTGCCTTCGGGGCGACTGCCCGGTTGCCGGCGCACCGGCCAGGGGGAGCGTGGCACCAATCTGGTGCATCGGTTACTCCGGTGTCGGTGTCACCAATTTGAGGCCGACGATGCCGGCAACGATCAGACCGATGCAGACGAAGCGCAGCACCTCGCGCGATTCGTCGAACAAATAGATCCCCAGAATGGCCGTGCCAACCGCGCCGATGCCGGTCCATACGGCATAGGCGGTACCCAGCGGCAGCGTTTTCAGTGACCAGCCGAGCAGCACGACGCTGGCGACCATGCCAATCACCGTCCATACGCTCGGCCACAGGCGCGAAAAGCCGTCGGTGTATTTCATCCCAACGGCCCAGCCGACCTCGCAGAGGCCGGCGATGAACAACACGAGCCAGGCGAAGCCGCTGCTCACTTGAGCGATGCGAAGTAGGCGTCCGCCGCCGCAATGGTGCCGGCGATATCGGCATCGCTGTGCGCGGCCGAAACGAACCCGGCTTCGAAGGCCGATGGCGCAAAATAGTGGCCGGCGGCGATCATGGCGTGGAAAAAGCGGTTGAAGGCATCCTTGTCGCAGGCCAGCACGGCATCGTAGGTGCCGGGGCAGGCGTCGGCGAAGTAGAGGCCGAACATGCCGCCGATGTTTTGCGCCGAGAAGGCGATGCCGTGCTTTTTCGCGGCGGCGACCAGCCCGTCGCACAGCGCCTTCGTCTTCGCGGTCAGTGATTCGTAGAAGCCCGGCGCCTGAATCAGTTTCAGCGTCGCCAGGCCGGCGGCGGTGGCGATCGGGTTGCCGGACAGCGTGCCGGCCTGATAGACCGGGCCGAGCGGGGCGATCTTTTCCATGATCTCGCGCTTGCCGCCGAAGGCCCCCATCGGCATGCCGCCACCGACGACCTTGCCGAAGGTGGACAGGTCCGGCGTGATGCCGAACAGCCCTTGCGCGCTCTTCAGGCCGACGCGGAAGCCGGTCATTACTTCGTCAAAAATCAGTACGGCGCCGTATTGGGCAGTCAGGTCGCGCATGGCCTTGAGGAATTCGGCGGTCGGCGCGATCAGGTTCATGTTGCCGACCACCGGCTCGACGATCACGGCGGCGATCTTGTCACCGTGCGCCTTGAAGGCGTCGGCCAGCCCCTGTGGGTCGTTGTAGGTCAGCACCATGGTCGTTTCGGCGGTGCCGGCCGGCACGCCGCCCGAGGACGGATTGCCGAAAGTGAGCAGGCCCGAGCCGGCCTTGACCAGCAGGCTGTCGGCATGGCCGTGGTAGCAGCCTTCGAATTTCACCAGGATGTCGCGGCCGGTGTAGCCGCGGGCCAGACGAATGGCGCTCATGGTCGCTTCCGTGCCCGAAGACACCAGGCGCACCATGTCCAGCGAGGGAACCAGTTCGCACAACAGGTCGGCGATTTCCACTTCGCGCTCGGTCGGTGCGCCGAACGACAGGCCATCAACCACCGCCGCCTGCACGGCGGCAATCACTTCCGGGTGGGCGTGGCCCAGGATCATTGGTCCCCAGGAGCCCACATAGTCGGTGTACCACTTGCCATCGGCGTCCTGGACCTTGGAACCGGCGCCTTTCTGGAAGAACAGCGGCGTGCCGCCCACCGAGCGGAAGGCGCGCACCGGTGAATTGACGCCGCCCGGGATGTGTTTCTGGGCACGGACAAACAGTTCTTCGTTGCGTGAGGTCATGGTCAGGCTTTCTCGAAAAGGCGTTGATAGGCAGCGGCGCGGGCAGCGATGTCGGGCGCCGAGAAAAGGTCGGTGATGACGGCGAGCAGGTCGGCGCCGGCGGCAATCAGGGAGGGGGCATTGGCGAGCGTGATGCCGCCAATGGCGCAGGTGGTCGTGCCGAGGTGATGGCGGGCTTCGGCAAACAGGCCGGGTTGGGCGCGGACCGCCTGCGGCTTGGTGGCTGACGGAAAGACCGCTCCAAACGCGACATAGTCGGCGCCTGCCGTGTGGGCGGTGCGGGCGAGCGACAAATCGGCATAGCACGAGGCGCCGAGGATCCGTTCCGGGCCGAGGATGGCGCGGGCAGCGCGCAGATTGCCGTCGTCCCGGCCGAGATGGACGCCGTCGGCATCGACCAGGGCGCATAGCGCGAGGTCGTCGTTGATCAGCAGGCGGGCATCATGTTGCCGCGTCAGGGCGCGCAGGGCGCGGGCGCGGCGCACCTGCTCCGGTTTCGGGCTGATCTTGTCGCGGTATTGCACGATGCGGCACCCGCCGGCCAGCGCGGCGCCGACGTTGGCCAGCAGACGTTCGCCATCGGCGCAATCCGGCGTGATGGCGTAGAGGCCGCGCAGCTTACTCCTGGCCATCGGCGGGCTTGTCCTCACTGCATTCGTCGCCGTTGCGGGCCCAGAAGAAACGGTCGGGGATGAACTGCCCCATGCCGGCCCGGAAGCCATTTTTCAGGGTCTGCCAGGTGTAGTCCTGGGCATCGCGCACGGCGTCATCGATGCTCGCGCCACCCGCGATGCAGCCGGTGATGGCGGAGGCCAGGGTGCAGCCGGAGCCGTGATAGCTGCCCGGCAGGCGTTCCCAAGCGTCCCGGCGCAGCATGCCTTGCGGGCCGTACAGGGTGTTGATGACCTGCGGCGTGCTTTCGTGCGTGCCGGTGATCAGCACGTACTGGGCCCCCATCTCGATCAGGCGCTGGGCACAGACGTCGATTGACGGTTCGTTGTCATCCTCGTCGCTCTCGGCCAGGCGACGGGCCTCGGGGGCATTCGGGACGATCAGCGTGGTTTGCGGCAGCAACATCTCGCGCATGGCGGCGATGATCTCCTCGCCCGACAATTCATCGCCGCGACCGGAAGCGAGCACCGGATCGAGAATCAGCGGAATGTCCGGGTAGTCGGAGACAATCTCGGCCACCGCCAGCACGTTCTCGACGCTGCCCAGCACCCCGATCTTGAAGGCCGCAACCGGCATGTCCTCGAGGATGGCGCGAGCCTGCTGTTCGACCAGTTCGGCGCTGAGCGGCTGCATGCTCTGGACACCGACCGTGTCTTGCACGGTGATGGCGGTGATCGCGGTGAGCGGGTGGCAGCCCAGGCTGGCCAGGGTCAGCAGGTCGGCCTGGACGCCGGCGCCGGATGACGGGTCGCTGGCGGCAAAGACCAGGACCAGGGGCGGGCAGGGCGGGGTGGGAGTGCTGTTCATTGCGTTTCGCATCCTTGGCGGAGGCGAATGGAATTGGGTAAGATGCCTTGGATTTTATCCGAATCTGCTGGTTGCCGAAGCCGTCCGCGGATTGCTACGACCGTGTTGCCGCATTTGATTCCCGGCCTTACTTCCGTAGTATGATGCGGCGATAGTTTGAGTGCCTCCCGAAGAGGCCGAGGGGACAGGTAAATTGACTGATTTGTCGAGACTGCGTGGCGTCAAGGTCATGGTGATTGACGACAGCAACACGATACGGCGCAGCGCCGAGATTTTTCTCGTCCAGGCCGGCTGCCAGGTCGTGTTGGCCGAAGACGGTTTCGATGCGCTGGCCAAGATTGCCGACCATCAGCCGAATGTCATCTTCTGCGACATCATGATGCCGCGCCTCGACGGCTATCAGACCTGTTCCCTGATCAAAAAGAACGCCCGCTTCAAGTCCACGCCGGTCATCATGCTGTCCTCCAAGGACGGACTGTTCGACCGGGCGCGCGGCCGCATGGTCGGTTCCGACCAGTACCTCACCAAACCCTTCACCAAAGACAGTCTGCTGCAAACGGTAGCCGCCTTCGCGCTGCCGGCAGAAACGGCAGCCAATTCGTAGCTCAGGAAACAACCGAAATGCCCGTCAAGAACATTCTCGTAGTCGATGATTCGCCCACCGAACGGTTTTTCACCGTGGACCTGCTGACCAAGGCCGGTTACCTCGTCACCACGGCGGAAAGCGGTGAGGAAGGCATCGCCAAGGCCAAGGCCACCAAGCCCGACCTGATCCTGATGGATGTCGTGATGCCCGGCCTGAACGGCTATCAGGCCACGCGAACCCTGACCCGCGACGAAGAGACCAAGTCCATCCCGATCATCGTTTGCACTTCCAAAGGGCAGGAAACCGACAAGATCTGGGGTCTGCGCCAGGGGGCCATCGATTATCTGGTCAAGCCCCTGAATCCGGAGGAGTTGTTGCAACGCATCGCGGCGCTGCCATAGCACATGGCCCGCAAGACCAGTCTGCGCGATTTCCAGGAATACCTGGCGGCCCGCCTCAGCCAGGCGGCGATGGGCCAGGGGGCGGCTTCCTGGCTGGGTGTCGAGGCGGGGGGTGAGGCTTGGCTGGTCGATCTGTCCGACGGGGGCGAGGTCGTCCAGACGACGCAATTGACGCCGGTGCCCTTGACGCACCCGTGGTTCGTCGGGGTCGCCAATATTCGCGGCAATCTGTATGCCGTTACCGACTTTTCGGTTTTCCGCGGCGGCCCGCCCATCGTCCAGAACGCCAATTCCCGCCTGTTGCTGATTGGTTCCCGTTACGGCACCAACGCAGCCCTGCTGGTCTCGCGCATGCTGGGCCTGAAGCGGCCGGAAGATTTCACGCCGGAAGCGCCCGATGGGGCGATGCCGCCTTGGGGGCAGCAGCGTTTTGCCGATACGCAAGGGAAAATTTGGCGAAAGTTGTCGGTCCGTGAATTGCTGGCCGACCAGGATTTCATGAATATCGGGGTTTGATCGAGGGTGCCAGCCCCGCCCCTCGTGGAGGAGTTTCATGGCTTTTAGCTTCAAGTTTCCGAAAGTGGGCGGCGCCGGCAGCAGCGGCGCCCCGATGACCGTTGCCGCCGACATGGCGTCGGCCAGACAGCCCCTGCCGTCTTTCCTGTCCGGGCAGCCGGTTGTCCAGCAAATGAAAACCTTGGGCGGTATCTTCGTCGTCCTGCTGCTGCTCATCGCAGTCCTGGTCTTCCGCGATAGCCGCGAATCGGCCAACAACACAGCCTATGTCGCTGCCGCTGGCGAGATGCGCATGCTTTCCCAGCGTCTGGCCAAAGCCTCCTCGCTGGCTGTGCAGGGTAATCCGGCAGCCTTCGCGCAGTTGAAGGATTCACGCGAAACGTTTGGCAAATTGTTGAAAACCCTGAGCGAAGGCGGCGATGTCGGTGGTGCCACCGTACCGGCTTCGCCGGACAGTGTGCGCCCGCAACTCGACGAACTGACCAAACTGTGGGAGCCGACCGACAAGAATGCCGAAACGGTGATCGGCCAGGAGAAAAACCTGATCGCGCTGGGCAAGAACGTCGCGACCATCGACAACAACAACGCTGCCATGCTCGAACTGACCGAGCAGGTCGCCACCTTGAAGCTCCAGACCGGCGCCAGTGCCCGCGATATCGCCAACGCCAACCAGCTCGTGATGCTGACGCAGCGAATCGCCAAGAATGCGTCAGCCCTGTTGGTCGGTGACGAAATCAACCCGGAGGTGGCCTTCCTGCTCGGCAAGGACACCAACGCCTTCCGCGACATCCTGTCCGGTCTGAGCAAAACGGGCGGTGATGCCGACATGCGAGGCAAGCTGGAAGAGCTGGAGGGCGCCTTCAAGGAATATCAGGCCGCCATTTCGAGCATTCTGGGCAACATGCAGCCGCTGGTGTTGTCCAAGCAGGCCGGTTCTCGCATCTTCCGCGGCAGCGAGGATTTGCTCAAGGCCACCGACAGCCTGGCACAAGCCTATCAGGCGGGCGGCGCCGGGCGGGGCATCTTCATGGTCCTCCTCGTCGTGCTGATTGCCGCTGCCATCGCGACCCTGGCCCTGCTGGCCAAGATCTACCTGGACGATACCGCACGCCGAGCCCGGGCTGCCGAAGAGCAACGCCAGGCGGCCGACCAGACCAACCGCGACAACCAGGACGCCATTCTGCGCCTGATGAACGAACTGGGTGACCTCGCCGACGGCGACCTGACGGTGACGGCGACCGTGAGCGAAAACATCACCGGCGCCATTGCCGATTCGATCAACTACACCATCGAAGAACTCCGTGTGCTGGTCGGCCGGATCAACGATGCGGCGAACCGGGTGACGACGGCGACCGAAATCGCCCGCCAGAACTCCGCCCAACTGCTCGAGGCAGCCGAACGCCAGTCGGCCGAGATCAAGGAGGCCGGACAGTCTGCGCTCGACATGGCCCGCTCGATGACCGAAGTGTCGAGCAACGCCACGCAGTCCGCCCAGGTTGCCCGCCAGTCGCTGATGGCCGCCGAAAAAGGTGCGCAGGCGGTGGAAGACTCGATCAAGGGCATGAACGAGATTCGCAACCAGATCCAGGAAACCTCGAAGCGAATCAAGCGCCTTGGCGAAAGTTCGCAGGAGATTGGTGAAATCGTGGAATTGATTTCGGACCCTGAACGGCTATCACCATTCAGACCGATACGCAGGATGCGGTGTCCGCCATGGAGCAATCGACCCGCGGGGTGGTCGAGGGAGCCAAGCTCTCCGACGCCGCCGGTCAGGCGCTGTCCGAGATTGGCCAGGTGTCGCGCGATCTGGCCGACCTGATTCAGGAAATTTCCAGCTCGACACAAAGCCAGGCCGATTCCGCCAGTCAGGTCGCGCGCCTGATGCAGGACATCCTGAACGTCACCGAACAAACCACGGCCGGTACGCAGCGCACCGCCGAGGCCGTCGACGAACTGACCGCACTGGCTTCCGAACTGAAGGGTTCCGTCGCCGGCTTCAAGGTGGATTGACGCACAACGCGAGAGATTATGAACGCGGCAACCGAATTCGATTTGGGCCCCCTGACCTGGGTCAAGGGCGAGATTGACCAGGCGCTGGAGCGGGCGGAGGAGGCTTTTGGCCAGTATGTCGCCGAGGCCGATCTCACCCGGCTCAAATTTTGCCGCACCCACGTTCATCAGGTGCATGGGGCGCTGTCCATTGTCAGTCTGGATGGCGTCACCCAGGTCACCGAGTCGCTCGAGGCCCTGCTGGGCGCGCTGGAAGACGGGCGTACGGCAATCGATGAGGCTGTCGCGGCAGCCGTGCGGCACACCCTGGCCGGGATCCGCAGCTACCTCGACGAACTGATGGCGGGCGAGCCCAATCAGCCCTTGCGCCTGATGCCGGTCTATCTTGAACTGGCCCGGGCGCGCGGCATCTCGACGGCCAGGGCGAGCGACCTGTTCTACCCGGATCTCACCTTGCGTCCGCCCAGGCGGACGAATGCCTCCCCCGCGCTGACTCCCGATGCACTGCGTCAGGTGCTGAGAAGCGAACGCGCCCGTTACCAGAAGGGCCTTCTCCTCTGGCTGACCAAACCGGAGCAGGCGGAAGCCGGTTGGCAGATGATGCGCGATGCCCTGACCCGCATCGAAGCCACCCAGGAATCGCCGGCTGCCCGCGCGTTCTGGTGGACGGCGCTGGCTTTCATCGAAGCCTTGAAGGACCCGGCGGTCAACGCTGATGGTTCGGTGCGCCAGGTCAGCGCCCGCATCGATCTGCAGATTCGCCGCCTGCTCGAAGGATCGAGCAGTCTGGCCGAACGCCTGATGCGCGAAGCGCTGTATCACGTCGCCCAGGCCCGTTCCGACATCGGCGGGGCCGTCGCACAAGTCCAATCGACCTTTGGGCTGGCCGCTCAGTTGCCGGCAAGCGAGACCGTTCCCAGCGTGCTGCCGCAGGATGCCGTGTTGCGTCGTCTGCGCGAAGCGCTGGCTGGCATCGAGGATCAATGGAACCGGATCTGCTCGTCCGGCAGCACGGCGGCACTGCCGGTGTTTGCCGAGCAGGCGCGCGCGATTGCCGCCATGACCGAGGAAATTGGCCAGACCGACCTCAAACGATTGGGGCAGGGGCTGGCGGCCATCGTCAATTGGCTGGTCGAGGATGCCTCCCGCTTTGGCGATACGGTCGCGATGGAGGTGGCGACCGCCATCCTGCTGCTGCAGAACGCTCAGGAGAGTTTCAAGCGCCTGGGTACCGATTTTGCGCAGCAGGTGGATCACATGGTTGCCCGCCTGTATGCCTGCATCGCCGGCAAGCCGGCCGTGGATGTGGCCGTTCCGCTACTTGATGAAATGACCCGTCGGGCCCAGGAAAAACTGCTGATCAGCCAGGTGGCCCGGGAGATTCAGAACAATCTGGCCCAGGTCGAGCAGGTGCTGGATGCCTATTTCCGCGAACCAGCCGGCGATCATGATCTGTCCGTCCTCGATGGGCCGCTCAAGCAGACGGCCGGCGCCCTCGCCATGTTGGGCCACCTTGGCGCCGTATCCTGCGTCAACGCCTGCACGGAACGTATCCATCAATTGAACCAACCGGGCTCCACCCATACGCCGGAGGTTTTCGAGGAAATCGCCAATCAGTTGTCCACGCTGGGGTTCTTCGTCGATGCCTTGCCGAGCGGCGAGTCCGATTTCGATGCCTTTGTCGCCCGTCTGCAGGGCCAGGGCCCGGAAACGGCGGGCGAGGAGGAATCGGCCGTCACGGAGCCGGCGCTCAGTGTCGAAAGCGAACTGGCCCGCCAGGCGCGCGATACCCAGGCGCTGGTCGAAGCCCTCAAGGAAGCCCCGCAGGACGAGCGCCTGCAGGAAGAACTCAAGCAGAACCTCAAGGCCTGGAGCAATCGACCCGCGGGGTGGTCGAGGGAGCCAAGCTCTCC
>OFCW01000201.1_pt1 | contig 21435 bp, 20 predicted proteins | sample 1520951 | NCBI WGS metagenome assembly OFCW01 (sample SAMEA4349680, study PRJEB24078) | microbial mat metagenome | biome: Terrestrial Biome; feature: Habitat; material: Microbial Mat | place: India | collected 2012-06-12 | depth 10 m | reverse complement strand
GCCGCTTTTTTGGGGGCCGCCCGGGCTGCCGACACCGCGGAGCGGCAATTTGCCCGGCTGGCCGCGTTGCCGGAGGAAAGTCTGCAGGCCCGGGCCGGTGAGCGCGTCGAGGTCGATGTCGATCTCTCCGGGGGCGGGCTGGATGCCGAGGTCGATGGCGAACAGCTCAGGGTGCTCTACCGCATGGCCTTCAACCAGCTGGCCGAAGGCTGGAGCTGGCAGCCGCTGGCCGATCCGGTGGCCGAGGATTACTACCGTTTCAAGTTCCTGCCCTTGCAGTCGGTGACCGTGGAGCACGGTGAATACGTGCATGAAGACAAGATCGGCACGCCGCAGCGGATGAAGGTGAACTGGCGTTACGACTACTTTCTGGCCTTCGAGAACCTGTACGACTTTTATGTCCGGACGCCTGACGACGATGCCGGCTTTTCGGCCAGCCTGCCCCCCGGCCTGGCCGGGCATGTCGGCATGCGTGCCATCGCTCGCCTGGTCGAGCCGCTGATCCGCGAAAGCACCACCTTCTGGAAGGCGACCCACGGCCGGCCGATCGATTTTACGCTGAAGAAACGCTACCTCGTCGGCCATCTCGACGAGATCGATTTTGTCGATACGACAAGCGGCGCGGTGCTGTGCCGCATCCGCCCGGGGCGGAGCCACTGTGCCGCCCGGCCGGTAGCGGACGGCCGTTCTCAGCGATAGACGAGAACCGGGATCTTGGAGTGCGTCAGCACCTTGTTCGTCTCGCTGCCGAGCAGGAAACCGCTGATGCCTCGACGGCCGTGCGAGGCCATGAAGATCAGGTCGCAGCCCGATTTTTCTGCTGCTTCGATGATCGCTTCGTAAGGCACATCGCTGGTCGCCGAGGTGGTCGTGCATTCGACGCCGGCTTCGGCACACAGCTGCTGTACTTCGCCGAGGTATTCGGCGGCCTGCTGCTCGGCCAGTTCGGCGAATTTTTCCGGCGTGGTCGGGTCGATCAGGGCACCCTCGCCGAAGTAGGCGATCGGGTATTCCGGCTTGGCGAAGAAGGCGGTGACGCGGGCGCCGGCTTCCTTGGCGAAAGACACGGCGCGTCGCACGGTGGCCCGGGAAAGTTCCGAACCGTCGGTCGGAACGAAGATGTGCTTGAACATGCCTAACCTCCTGAAATGACCTGCTGGCGTTGCATTCCGCCTGCTTGAGGTTCATGCTACAACCAAGTCAGGAGGAATACAAACATGCGTCTTGTCTTTCTGGGGGCGGCGGGTGAGGTCACCGGTTCCTGTACCTTGGTCGAAACGGGCGATGTCCGTTTTCTGGTCGATTGCGGCATGTTCCAGGGCGGTTCAGAGGCACGTCAGAAGAACCAGCGGGCGCTCAACTTCGGCTTTGACGTGCGGCAGATCGATTTCGTGCTGCTGACCCATGCCCATATCGACCATTCCGGCCTGCTGCCGCGGCTGGCGATGCTCGGCTATCGCGGCCCGATCTACACGACGCAGGCGAGCATCGACCTGCTCGAGGTGCTGCTGCCCGACAGCGGCCATATCCAGGAAAAGGAAGCGGAGTGGCAGTTGCGCCACCGCCACCGACGCGGCAAGGACGAGCGCGGCATCGCGCCGCCGTTGTACACCGTGGCCCAGGCCCAGGCCTCGCTCAAACTCTTCAAGCCCGTACGCTACGGTGAAACCTTTCAGCCGGCCGAAACGGTCAGCGTCCGTTATCACGATGCCGGGCACATTCTCGGCTCGGCCTGGCTGGAAGTTACCGTCAAGGGCGAAGGCCGGCCGCGCCGGCTGGTTTTTTCCGGCGATCTCGGCATGTCCGACCGGGCGGTGTTGAATGATCCGGAAACTCCTCCGCCGGAAGCCGACGTGTTGCTCGTCGAATCGACCTATGGCGACCGCCTGCATCGCTCGCTGGCCGATACCGAGGACGAGATCGTCGCCGCGTTCGACCGTACCCGGGCCGCCGGCGGCAATCTGATCATTCCGGCCTTTGCCGTCGGCCGGACGCAGGAAATCCTTTACATGCTGGCCAGCCTCGTCCGCCGCAAGCGATTGGCGCCGCTCAAGGTCTATGTCGATTCGCCGATGGCCGATGCGGCCACCCGCATCACGCTGGCCCACCCCAACCTGATCGATGCGGAGACGCGCGACTTGATCGCCTGGCAAAAAAGGCATCCGGACAAGATGCGCATCGAGTTTGTGGCCGATGTCGAGCGTTCCAAGGCCCTCAACCAGATCCGCAGCGGTGCGGTGATCCTGTCGGCGAGCGGCATGTGCGAGGCCGGCCGCATCAAGTACCACCTGCGCGAGAACCTGCCGCGCAGCGAATGTACCGTGCTGATCGCCGGCTTTCAGGCGGCCGGCACGCTCGGCCGGCGGCTGGTCGATGGCGCGCGGCTGGTCACCATCTTCGGCCAGACGGTGCCGGTCCGGGCGCGCATCTGCACGGTTGGCGGCCTTTCCGCCCATGCCGACCAGAAGGCCTTGCTCGCCTGGCTGCGCGGTTTTCACCGGCCGCCCGGGCGAACTTTTGTCGTGCATGGCGAAGCGGGCGCCTCGGCCAATTTTGCCGCGGCCATCGGTATGCAGCTGGGCTGGTCCGCGGTGCATCTGCCACGCCCAGGCGAATCCTTCACACTGTAAGATAAGCAACGATCTGGTCATTAGAGGATAAAGACATGTCCGGCAATTCCAGCAGCAGGCACAACGGGGTCGACATTCGCAGCGAGAGTCCGATCGAGACACTGGGCAACGCGGTCAGCAAAGCCATCGACCCCTATGGCGTGACTACCTCGATGCTCGCTGCCCAGATGGCGTGGCTGATGCATCCCCAGGAGCTGGCCCGGGCAGCGAATGCCTTGTCCGGCGACCTGCTGGCATTGCAGTCGCACGTCATGCGGCGGGCGCTCGGCATGCAATCGGCCGATGTCATCCAGCCCCATGCCGACGATGCCCGCTTTGCCGACCCGGTGTGGAGCGAATCGCCGACCTGGGACATCGTCAAGGAGTGGTATCTCGCCTTCACGCACCGCCTGGAGGACATGTTCTTCGAAACGCCGGGCTTGTCCGAAAAGGAACGCCGGCGTTCCGCCTTCTGGTTGCGCAACTGGCTGAACATGGTGGCGCCGACCAATTTCTTCTGGCTCAATCCGGTCGCCATGCGGCGTTTCGTCGAAACCAACGGCGAAAGCCTGAAGCAGGGGTGGGGCTATTTCCTGCGCGATCTCAAGGCGAAGAACATCCTGATGGTCGATCCGGAGGCCTTCACGGTCGGCCAGAACCTGGCGACGACACCCGGCAAGGTGATCTTCCGCAACCGGATGATGGAGCTGATCCACTACGAGCCGACGACCGACAAGGTACGGGCGATGCCCATCGTCATCGTCACGCCGTGGATCAACAAGTTCTACATCCTCGACCTGACGCCCAAGAAGAGCCTGGTCAAGTATCTGACCGACCAGGGGTTCTCGGTCTTCATCACCAGCTGGAAGAACCCCGATGCCGAGATGGCCGAGGTGCGCTTCGACGATTACCTGCTGGAAGGCGTCAGCGAGGCGGTGCGCGTCGCCAGCGCATTCTGCAAACAGCCCAAGGTGCATCTGGTCGGCTATTGCATCGGTGGCACGCTGGTCAGCACCTACCTGGCCTGGGCCAACCGGCGCTATGGCCGCGACAAGGTGCCGGTGGCGCACTGGACGCTGTTTACCACGCTGACCGATTTTGCCCATCCCGGCGACATCGATGTCTTCATCGACGAAGCCTGTATCGGCGCGCTGGAGGAGTCGATGGCCAAAAAAGGCTATCTTGACGGCAACGAGATGGCGTCGTCCTTCCGCATGCTGCGTTCCAACCCGCTGATCTGGCATTACTGGGAGCACAGCTATCTGCTGGGCGAGCCGCTGCCTCCCTTCGATGTCCTGTTCTGGAACATGGATGCGACGCGCATGCCGCGCGCCATGCATGCCTACTACCTGCGCGAGTTTTACCTCAACAACAACCTGATCAAGCGCGACAAGCTGACCATCGCTGGCGAGGCCATCGACCTGGACGAGATCATCCAGCCGCTTTATGCCGTGACGGCCGAGGATGACCATATTGCCCCGTGGAAGCAGTGCTACCGCATCCGCAAGGTCATCAATGTCGAGGCGCCGGTGCGTTTCGTGTTGTCCACCTCCGGCCACATCCTGGGCATCGTCAATCCGCCGGTCAAACCGCCCAAACGGGCCTACTGGATTGGCGAGCCGGTGCGCAACGAGCATTGGGAGCACTGGTTCGAGCGGGCCGAGAAGCGCGACGGTTCGTGGTGGGAGGACTGGGTGGCCTGGCTGGGCGAGCGGACCGGCGAGTGGGTGGATCCGTACCCGGCGGCCAATCGCCAGTTCCCCGCCCTGGGCAATGCCCCGGGCACCTACGTGCTCGAAAAGTGAAGCGGGACGGGGCGGCCGGCTGGCTCCCGGCTGTCCGAGTTGTTACATTGCCGGCTGAACTCCACGAAGGCGAGACCACCATGACGACAGCCCTGCCCACGTCCGCAGCCCGGGCACCGCAAGCCGGCGCCGATTTGCTGCGCATTGTGCACATCAATGAAGAGATCAAGTCGGTGGTCAATGTCGCCTTCCGGATCAATATCATGGCCCTCAACGCCATCTTTCTGGCCAAGCGGGCCGGTGCCGCGGCACGGGGTTTCGGCGTGTTGTCCAACGAACTGCGCGTTTTTTCGCAGGATCTGCGCGACTGCATGGCGTTGCTGACCAGCCTGGTGCATGGTTGTGTGAACGACGTATCGCGGATGCTGCAGGATATTCGCCACACCCGCCTGCTGCGTCAGGCCGCTGAGCGCGCGAACGGCCGGATGGCCGAGGTGCTGGTGCGACGGGAACACGAGAACGCGCGCCATGCCGCGAGCCTGGCCAGTCAGCGCAAGCAGCTCCAGCGGGCATTGGAGGATGCCTTCCGCCTGGTCGAACTGGGCGGCGTGCTGGCCAAGTCGGCCAAGATCGAGGCGGCCTACGGGCAATCCTTTGCCGTGCCGCTCAGCCAGGTGTCCGGCGAATTCGACGCCATCGTCGGGGAAATCCGCGCCTCGCTCGAGTCGCTGCGCCATTCGGCATTTTTTACCGGCCGCTAGGGGCGGCGGGCAGGACTTCTACCTTCGGGAGCAGATGCGTGAAAACGACCAAGACGATCTTTCAGGACGGTGACCACAAATGGCTCGCCATCGTGCGCGATCCGGAAAAGCCGAATTACCTGATCGACACCAATGAGTATCTGGTGGCGCATGGCGGCCAGGGGCTGCTCCTCGATCCGGGCGGCGCCGAGGTCTTTCCGGCCGTTTTCTCGGCCCTGTCGTCGGAGTTCGATCCGTCGGCGCTGGTCGGCATCTTCGCCTCGCACCAGGATCCGGACATCTGTTCGTCGCTCGCGCTGTGGCTGGAGTTCAATCCCGGCATGCGCTGTTACGTCAGCTGGCTGTGGAGCAGTTTCATCCCGCACTTCGGCGGCCATGCCGATACCTTCGTCAGCCTGCCAGACGCCGGTGCCGACATCTCGCTGAACGGCCTGCCGCTGCAGGCGGTTCCGGCGCATTACCTGCATTCGTCGGGCAATTTCAACCTCTACGACAAGACCGCCAAGGTGCTGTTTTCCGGCGATATTGGCGCGGCCTTGCTGCCGCCGGGCGAGGATGGGCTGTTTGTCGAGAACTTCGACCGCCACATTCGTCATGCCGAGGGCTTCCATCGCCGCTGGATGGGCTCCAACGAAGCCAAGCGCCGCTGGTGCGAGCGCGTCGCGCAGATGGAAATCGACATGCTCTGCCCGCAACACGGTGCCATCTACCAGGGGGCGGACGTCGAGCGCTTCATCAACTGGTTCGATGACTTGCAGGTGGGGGTGGTCAGCGGCTGATCCGCGTTGCCCGCAGAGGGCGTTTGGGAAGCCGGGTTGCGGTTGCTGCGGGCCGGCGATTTTGACGGTGGTCAAGGTACGATCGCCGGCGCGCACCGACAATGCTCCTACTGCCAGCAAACGAGAAAGCGATGACCAGCATCCGAACCTTCATGACCGATGATCACCGTCGCTGCGACGACTTCTTCGCCGAGGCCGAACAGGCGATCGGCCGGAAGAACCTGGCGGCGGCCCAGGCGGCCTTTGGCCATTTCCGCACCGCCGTGCTGGCCCACTTCGACGGCGAGGAAAAAACCCTGTTCCCGACTTTCGAGGCGAAGACCGGCATGACCCTGGGACCGACCCAGGTCATGCGCCTCGAGCACCAGCAGATGCGCGACCTGCTCGACCAGGCGCAAGCCGCGATCCGCGCCGGCGACCTGGAGGAATACCTGGGCCAGGCCGAGACCCTGCTGATCATGATGCAGCAGCACAACATGAAGGAGGAGAACATTCTCTACCCGATGTGCGATCAGCATCTGGCAGCCGAGCTGCCGGCCATTCTCGCGCGCCTGGAAACGGAGATCGCCAGCGAATGAACCACCCCAAGACTCTCCATGTCGTCGATGGCCGCTACATGGAGCCGCCCGGCCCCTTCGAGGCGACCATGGAAATGCTCGACACCCTGAAGGATGGCGAGAAAATGCTGCTCCTCCTCTTCCGCGAGCCGCATCCCTTGTACCGGGTGTTGCGCCAGAACGGCCACCGTTACGACACCGAACTGCTGCCCGACGGCACGTTCGAGATCCTGATTACCCGCTGAGGCGGCGAGCCCCGGGCGCGAGAACTCGCCGAAAGCCGTGCTCTCCTTCGAAAACGCGCCGCCCTTCGCGGCCCCCCTGCGGTTTTTTCTGACCGCCCCGTTGTTCGCCGTCCTGGCCGGCCTGCTGGTCATGATCGAGGGACCAGCGCTCTTTGCCTCGCGCTGGACGCCTGGCGCGCTGGCCGCCACCCATCTGCTCACTGTCGGTTTCATGCTACAGGTCATGCTGGGTGCCCTGATCCAGATTTTGCCGGTGGTCGCCGGGGCCGACCTGCCCCGGCCGCTGGCCTTGGCCCGGGCCGTTCATGTCGGCCTGACCGGCGGCGGGCTGTTGCTGGTCGTCGGCTTCTGGTTCGGGCTGCCCTGGGCGCTGGCGGTTGGGGGGCTGTTGCTCGGTGCAACGACGAGCCTGTTCCTGGTCGCCCTGCTGTTTGCCCTGCGGGGCGTGCCGTCGACCAGCCCGACCATCGGCGGCCTCAAGTGCGCGCTGTTCGGCCTGGCGGTCGTCGTCGGCCTCGGAGTGCTCATGGCGCTGGCCCTGGCCGAAGGCTGGGCCTTGCCCTTGCCGCCCCTGGCCGACCTGCATGCCGGCTGGGGCCTGGGGGGGTGGGCCGGCATCCTGCTTGCCGCGATGGCCTATGTCGTGGTGCCGATGTTCCAGCTGACGCCGGCTTATCCGGTCCGGCCCAGCAGGGGGTTTCCGCTGGTCGTGCTCGCTGCGCTGCTCGGCTGGAGTGGCGGCGTGTTCTTCGAACAGCCCGGCCTGGTCCGGCTCGGCCAGCTGCTGGCTGCGCTGGCCGGCATCGCTTTCGCCGGGCTGACCCTGCGCCTGCAGGCCCAGCGCCGCCGGGCCAAGGCCGATGCCACCTACCGCTATTGGCAACTGGGCTTGTCGGCCAGCATCGCCGCCCTGCTCATGCTGGCTCTCATGGCGCTCTGGCCGGCGGTCGGCGCCTTGCCCGGGTGGACGATGGCCTTCGGCATCCTGATCGTCGTCGGCGGTTTCCTGCCCTTCATCATCGGCATGCTCTACAAGATCGTGCCCTTTCTGGCCTGGATGCACCTGCAGAACTACGGCGCGGCGCGGGTCATGGCACCGCCCATGGCCAAGCTCTTGCCGGACGCCGGGATTGATCGCCAGATGCTGGCGTACGGCATCGCCTTCGTCCTGCTCCTTGCCGCGGTGCTGCTGCCCGATGCGCTGGGACGACTGGCCGGCCTGGCCTTTGCCGTCGCCAATGGCGGCCTGGCCTGGGTGCTCTACCGGGCGGTCGGCCGTTATCGAACGGCTTGGCTGGAGATGACCCTGAACCTGGCGATCAAGAAGCCGTGAGACGATGATGAGCTACCTCGCCCTCAAGCATCTGCACATCACCTGCGTCGTGCTCAGCGGTCTGGGTTTTTGCCTGCGCGGCTGGTGGATGCTGACCGAGTCGGCGATGCGCCAGCATCGCCTGACCCGGATCTGGCCGCATTTCATCGATACCGCCTTGCTTGGCAGCGCGCTGATCATGGCCTGGATGAGCGGGCAATATCCCTTCGTCCTTGGCTGGCTGACCGCCAAGCTGTTCGGCCTGCTCGCCTACATCGGGCTCGGCGCGATGGCCCTGCGCCGGGGGCGGACGCGGGCAATCCGCCGGCGCTACTTCCTGCTCGCCCTGTTTGCCTATGCCTATATCGTCAGCGTCGCCCTGACGCGCAACCCGCTGGTCTTTTTCTAGGACGGGCGCTTCGCCGCGGTGCTCCCGGTTTTGCCGCCGGACTACATCCGTCCCAGCTTGCGATACAGCGTGTTGCGGCTGATGCCGAGCGCGCGGGCAGCGGAGGAGATGTTGCCGCCGGCAGCTTCGAGGGCGCGCAGGGCGGCTTGCCGGCTGATCGCATCGAGGCTGCTGGCGCCTTCCAGCGGGGCTGCGGCCCAGGGGTCGAAGGCCGGTGGCGGGGCGGTACTGCCCGCATTGCCCGGAGGGGGCTCGAACAGCTCTTCCGGCAGATGGGTTTCGGTGATCAGCGTTTCCGTGTCGTCGAGCAGCGCGATGGCGACACGGATGACGTTGAACAGCTGGCGGATGTTGCCGGGCCAGGCATAGCGTTCCATGGCCTGCAGGGCGCCTTCCGAGAAGCGGACCGGGCTGCCGCGCGAGGCGGTTTCAGTGGCGGCCAGTTTGGCGATCAGGGCTCGGATATCGGTTCGTTCGCGCAGGGCGGGCAGGGTGACGCTCATGCCGTTCAGGCGGTAATACAGGTCTTCCCGGAAGGTGCCGCGGGCGACTTCCTCGCGCAGCTTGCGGTGGGTGGCGCAAACCAGCGAAATGTCGACCTGGATGGCGCGGGTGCTGCCGAGCGGCGTGACGCAGCGTTCCTGTAGGACGCGCAGCAGCCGGGCCTGCAGGTTGAGCGGCATGTCGCCGATTTCGTCGAGGAAGAGGGTGCCGCCGTGCGCCTGCTGGATCTTGCCGGGGGCGCCTTCCTTGCGCGCGCCGGTGAAGGCGCCGCCCTGGTAGCCGAACAGCTCGGATTCGATCAAGGTTTCCGGAATCGACGCGCAGTTCAGGGCGACGAAGGGCGAGTCGCGGCGCGGGCCGCTGTTGTGGAAGGCCTTGGCGAACATTTCCTTGCCGGCGCCGGATTCGCCCTGGATCAGGATCGGGATGTCGCGGCCGAGCATGCGGCGGGCGCGGTCGATGGCGGCCTGCAGGCGCTCGTCGCCTGTATTGAGGGTGTCGAGGGTCAGCTTCGGGGCAGCGGCGCTTTCCGGCCGACGGGCGGCCGGGATCTCGTCGAAAACCCGGCCGGCCACTGCCAGCGGCGGCAACTGACCGCGCAACTGGAGGTGGATGGCCTTGCCATTGACGTGGATTTCGTGACTGCCTTGCGGGTTGTGGCGCAAGCGGTCGACGAGGACCGCCAGGTTGCTTTCGAAAACCATCGAGAAATCGCGGCGCACCGCATCGATCTGGCGGATGCCGAGAATTTCGGTGCCGTTGCGGTTGATTGCCAGCACCTGGCCGTCCGGCGTCACGGCGGCCAGGCCTTCCTTCGGGCTGCCCAGGTAATCGGCCCGCGGGTGGAAGCAGACCAGGATGTCACGGGCGTGCACCGCTTCGAACAGGCGCTTTTCGACGATGGCCGACGACAGGCGGACCAGACCGAGGGTGTGGCGCTGGTGGCTGCGGTAGTCGCCGGAAATGTCGAGGACGCCGATCAGCCGGCCATCCGGTCCGAAGATGGGGCTGGCGCAGCAGGTCAGGAAGCCGTTATGTTCCAGGAAGTGTTCGCTGCCCAGTACGGACACTGGAGCTTCTTCGAGCAGGGCGGTGCCGACGGCGTTGGTGCCGACCACGTTCTCGTCCCACGAGGCGCCGGCCGACAGGGCGACGCGGTCGGCCCGGCTGACGAAGTCGGCATCGCCCACCGTTTCGAGCAGCAGGCCGTTGGCGTCGGCCAGGATGACCATGCTGCCCGAATCGCGGATTTGCTCGAAGACGTGTTCCATGATCGGCCGCCCTTGGATGAGCAGGCAGCGGTTGCGTTCCTGCTCCGTCTTCAGCGCGACGCGGTCCATCGGCGACATGACTGGGGTCAGGCCCGTATCGCTCAAGCCGAAGCGCCGGCAGCGCTCCCAGGAACGGATGATCAGCGGATCGACCAGGCCCTCGGGCACCTGTCCGCGGTCGAAAAAGAGCTTGCGCGCCTGTTGCAGGCGTTCGCCATGTGCTTCGGCAACTAATTGCATTTGTCCCATCTCTCCTCCGGGTGTCCCAGACTGTTTTTGTTGTGTTGTTGCAAAACGTAACACCTGCACTTTTTATCAGCAATGCAGCGAGCAGTGTGTCCTGGGTTTAAGCAAATGCTGTGCCAGGTGTTCCGCGCGCTTTTCATTTTCCTGCAAATTGGCCATGGGTGGCGTCAGATCATGGTTTGGACGCGCCGGGCGATGCGCTGGCACAGGGATTGCAGAAGTCTCCCCACAAAGGCAGTAACCCGAACCCAATCAAGGAGACATTGTGAAACACGCAACCCGTACCCTCGGCGCCCTGGTCGCCGCTCTCGCCATCGGTATCGCCGCTCCCCAGGTCTTTGCGCATGGCGACGTCGTGCCGCAGGCGGTCGATATCAGCGGCCTGAAACCGCTTGGCGCGGATTTCCTGTCCGCCAATCCGTATCGCAAGGATGCGACCGCGATCCGCATCGGCGATTCGGCCTTCAATCAGAACTGTGCGCGCTGTCACGGTCTGGGGGCCGTATCCGGTGGGATCGCGCCGGATCTGCGCTATCTGCCGCTTGGCGACGAGGGTGACGAAGTTTTCCTGCAACGCATCCGCAAGGGCGCGGTGCGCGATGGCCGTGTCTATATGCCGCCGTTCGAAGGCATCCTGCCCCAGGAGGCGATGTGGGCGATCCGTGCCTGGCTGGAAACCGTCCATGAAGAATGACCGCCGCCTCTGGCTGAAGGCCCTCGTCAGCCTGCCGCTCGCCACCGCCTTGCCGGCCTCGGCCAATGCCCTGGAAACCATTCGTCAGCGCGGCCGCCTGCGGGTCGCCGTGTATAACGATTTTCCACCCTATTCAATGGCCGGCGGCAAGGGGATCGATGCCGACATCGCCCGCGCCCTGGCCGCCAAACTGGGGGTGACGGCCGAAATCGTCGGTTACAACGCCGACGAGGACATGAACGACGACCTGCGCAACATGGTTTGGAAAGGTCACTACCTCGGCGCCCAGCCGTCGGATGTGATGATGCACGTGCCGGTCGATGAATACCTGGCCAAGGCCAATGACAAGGTCCGTATCTTTGGCCCCTACCACCGGGAGCGCATCGCCCTGGCCCGCCTGCCGGAGCGGGTACCGCAGGCCCCCACCGGCTCTGCCGCCGTGGCCCTGGAGGTATTTACCCGCGAGAAGATCGGTGTCGAAACGGCCTCGCTGGCGGATTCCTTCCTGCTTTCCGTACTCAATGGCCGCTTGCGCGAGAACGTCGTGCATTTCAAGACGGTGGCCGAGGCGACCCGGGCGATGAACGACGGCAAGGTGGCTGCCGTGATGGCCCAGCGCGCCGAACTGGAAGCCGCCCTGCAGGGGAATGGCCGGGCAGTGATCGAGACGCCGCAATTGCCCGAGCTCAAGGTGGATAGCTGGCCGCTGGGCATGGCGGTCAAGGCCGAGGAGATGGAACTGGCCAACGCACTGGCCGCGGCCCTCGGCGAATTGAAGCGGGAGGGCACTATCGCCGCCATCTTCAAACGTTACGGCATTTCCCATCAACCGGCCTGAGAGGTTCGCCATGCCCGCCATTTCCCTGCTCTGCGCCGCCCTGCTGACGCTGATCGCCGCGCCAGCCCTGGCCGGGCCGCTGGCGTATGTGCCGAACGAGAAGTCGGCCAGCGTCAGCGTCATCGATACGGCGACCGACCAGCGGCTGCGCGATCTGCCGCTCGGCGAGCGGCCGCGCGGCATTGCTGCCGGCGGCGGCCTGCTGTATCTGACCGATGGCCAGACCGGCCACTTGTTGGTGGCCGAGGCGGCAAGCGGCCGTTTGCTGCGGCGAATCGCGGTGGGTGACTCGCCCGAGGGCGTGAGCCTGTCGCCGGATGGCCGTTGGCTGGCGGTGGCTGTTGAGGACGACAACAGTGTCGTGCTGCTGAGCGCGCCCGAGGGGGAGGTGGTGGCGCGTATCAAGGTGGCCGGCAAGAATCCCGAACATGCCGTGTTCAGCCCGGATGGCCGCTGGCTGCTGGTTAGCGCCGAAGAGGCGGAACAGGTGGATGTCATCGACGTGGCCGCCCGCCGCCAGGTGGCCAGCCTGCCGGTCGGCAAGCGGCCGCGCGGCATTGGCTTCCTGCCCGATGGCAGCCGGGCCTATGTGGCGAGCGAGGTGGCCGGCAAGGTCTACGTCATCGACGTGGCCGGGCATCGGGTGGTCGCCGAAATCGCCGCCGGCCAGTTCCCGAATGGTATCGCGGTGCAGCCGGATGGCCGGCGGGTCTTTGTCTCGAACGGACGCGATCCGTCGGTGATGGCGATTGACGTGGCCAGCCAGCGGGTGATCGCCACCATCGAGGTTGGCAAGCGCCCGTGGAACATGGCCGTCACGCCGGACGGCCGCAAGTTGTACGTTGCTAACGGCCGCTCCGGTACGGTTTCGGTCATCGACACGGCCAGCCTGCGCAAGACCGGCGACATTCCGGTCGGCGTATTGCCCTGGGGGGTGGCCATCCCATGATCCCGTCACGCTACACGCTGCCTGCCATCCTGCTGCACTGGGCGCAGGCGGTCATCGTGGTCTGGCTGTTCTGGCTGGGCTGGACCATGGTTGATCTGCCCAAGGGGGCCGAGCGCAGCGCCGCTTATGGCCTGCACAAATCGCTTGGCCTGCTCATGCTGCTGGCGGCGGTCGTGCGGCTCGCCTGGCGGGCCGGGCACCCGCCACCGGCACCGCTGGCCGGTGGCGGGCAGGCGCGACTGGCGACGGCGGTGCATCACCTGCTGTATGTTTTCTTGATCATGGCGCCGCTGGCCGGCTATTTTGCCTCGTCCTTCACGCCCTATCCGCTCAAGTTCTTCGGGGTCGAGTTGCCCAGGCTGGGGTGGCCGGACGAAGGGCTGAACGGCGTTTTCAAGCGGCTGCACGGGGCATTCGTCTGGGGCGGGGCCGGCCTGATCGCCCTGCATGTCGCCGGTGCCTTGAAGCATGTCGTGCAGCGCGATGGCACACTCGGCCGGATGTGGCCGGGTTGACTGTTCAAAAAATGAACAACCTGCTCCATTCCGGAGCAGGTTGTTACGCCTAAAGTCATAGTGCAGACTGCGCCGCCTGCGTGTCATGGATCCACGAAAGCCACCTGCGGGTGGCTTTCGTGCTGTCAGGTCGCGATCCGCTGCGGGCCTGAACGATTACGAAGAAAGTTATACTTCGCGTCGCCCGGACTGCCGACGCGTGCGCGATGGCGTGCCGTGGGCTGGTTTGGCCGGGGGTACTCAGGGAGCTTCCTTTTTCGAGATGATCGCGAACCGGGATGGGTGGCCGGCGGCGCCGGATGGCGCGCCGGGCGATGCAGCAGACGGAGCACTGGCGCGCCGCCAGTACCGGCGGATGCTGGCGGCGGTGGGGGGCAATTATCTGGTCGATACCCTGCTGCTCGGCCTCTTTGCCCTGGCCGGGACGGTGCAGGCCAGCGTGCCGGCGGCCTATTTTGCGGCTGGCCTGGGTCATGTTCTGCTGTTTGCGCTGCTCTGGGGCGGCGATGCGCCGGAGCGGCCGGTCTGGCGGCAACGGGTCGAATGGCAGGTTGCGTACGCGGTGGCTGTGCAACTGGTTTTCGTGGCCTGGGTGCCGGCCATCACGACGTATTTCCTGTCCATCATCTTCATCGTTTTTGCGTTTGCCAGTCTGCGCCTGGGTATCCGCAATGCCTTGCTGATGTGGGCACTGGCCATTCTGGCGACCGGCGCGGTACTCGTCGCTTTTCGCGGCAACCGGGTCGGCGTGGCCTCGCCGAGTGCTTTCGAAGCCGTGGTCATCTGGGCCAGTTTCGCGCTGGTCCTGTTGCGCTGCCTGCTGCTCGGTTATTACGCAACCCGGTTGCGCCTGCGCATTTTTCAGGAAAATCGCCATCTCGCCGAAGAAATTGCCGAACGCAAGGCGATGGAGGCGGAACTGGAGCGGCACCACCTGCATCTCGAGGAACTGGTCGAGGAGCGAACGCGGGCCTTGTCGGTGGCCAAGGAGGCGGCAGAGGCGGCGAACCGGGCCAAGAACACCTTTTTGTCGACGATGAGCCACGAACTGCTGACCCCGCTCAGCGGCATGATTGGCTTGACCGAACTGCTCAAGCGGCGGGTCGACGAGGCGCAAAGCCGGGAATTTCTCGACCGCATCGGCGATGCACAGAGCCGCTTGCTGCACGTGATCAACAGCGTGCTCGAATTCAGCAAGCTGGAGGCCGGCCGCTTGAGCATGGCATGCCATGCCTTCACGCTGGATTCGGTCATGCAGCGCGTGCTTGCCCAGTTTGCGGTGCCGGCCGAACAGAAGGGGCTGACGCTGGAAATCGCCGATTTGTCGGCCTGGAACAGCGTACCGCTGTTCGGCGACGCAGAGCGCATCGGCCAGATCCTGATCGAACTGACCGGCAATGCGCTGAAATTCACCGAGCGGGGTACAGTGCGGGTCACTTGCCAGGTCAGCGCATTGCCTGGCGAAGCCGTGTTGTGCCGCTTCGAGGTGGCCGATACCGGGATCGGCATTCCGCCCGACAAGTTGGAGAGCGTCTTCAACGATTTCGAGCAGGTCGATGGCTCGTATGCCCGTTCCTACAGCGGCATCGGCCTGGGGCTGGCGATCTGCCGGCAACTGGCCGAGCTGATGGGGGGGCGGATCGGTGTGTCCAGCCAGCCGGGCGTTGGCAGCACCTTCTGGCTGTCGTTGCGTCTGCTCAAGGACTCTGGCGCGACGGCCTGATCGGTCGCGCCAGGCGGGCTCATTCCAGTGCGAGAATCCAGGCGATGGCTGCCTTCAGATCGTCGTCGCCGATTTTGTCGGCCGGGTGCGGGATCATCGGTACCTGCCCCCAGTTGCCGGCGCCACCGTGGCGAACCTTGTCGAACAGCATGGCCGGCGCCTTGGCATCGCCCCGGTATTTGGCGGCGACTTCCTTGTAAGCCGGGCCGACGCGTTTCTGGTCGGTGGCATGGCAGGCAACACAGCGTGCCTTTTTGACGATCGCTTCGGAGGCTTGCGCCGGCGGCGTGGCGAGCATGACCATGGCGGCGGCCAGGCCGAGGAGGAGGGAGTTTTGCAGAGTCTGGTTCATGGGGGATCCTGGGTCTAAACGAGGCCGGCAGTCTGCAGGGCGGCCCATTCGGCATCGGTGAACAGCCGGGAGCGGGTCAGGAAGGCCTTGCCGGTGCCACCTTCGAGCGAGAAGGTGTCACCGCGCCCATCCATGACGTCGATGATCAGTTGTGTATGCTTCCAGTATTCGTACTGCGTGGCGGTCATGTAGAAAGGCACGCCGCCGATGTCGCCGAGGTGGATTTCGTAGGGGCCGATGGTCACTTCGCCCTGCAGGTAGCAGTTCGGGGAGCTGTTGTCGCAGCAGCCGCCGGATTGCAGGAAAAGCAGGTTCGTTCCGTACTGGGCTTTCAGGGTGTCGATCAGCGCGGCGGCGGCCGGGGTGGCAATGACACGTTCAACCATGCGGTACTCCCGAGGCGAAGGCCAAAAAGAGGGGGCGGTTGCCCGCCCCCGAAAAGTTGCCCGCAAACAGGGCCAGTGGAGGAGATGCCTCTGATGCGCCCGCCCTGCGGCCGGCGCAGAAGGGGACGCTTAGAAGAAGCCGAGCTTGTTTTCCGAGTAGGAAACGAGCAGGTTCTTGGTCTGCTGGTAGTGGTCGAGCATGACCTTGTGGGTCTCGCGGCCGATACCGGATTCCTTGTAGCCGCCGAAGGCTGCGTGCGCCGGGTAGGCGTGGTAGCAGTTGGTCCAGACACGGCCGGCCTGGATGGCGCGGCCCATGCGGTAGGCGACGTTGCCGTTGCGGCTCCACACGCCGGCGCCGAGGCCGTACGGGGTGTCGTTGGCGATGGCCAGGGCTTCGGCTTCGTCCTTGAAGGTCGTCACGGCGAGTACCGGCCCGAAGATTTCCTCCTGGAAGATGCGCATCTTGTTGTGGCCTTTGAACAGGGTCGGCTGGATGTAGTAGCCGCCGTCCAGATCGCCGCCCAGCTTGGCCGGTGCGCCGCCGATCAGGCACTCGGCGCCTTCCTGCTTGCCGAGCTCGAGGTAGGACATGATCTTGGCCATCTGCACGTCGGAAGCCTGGGCTCCCATCATGGTTTCGGTATCCAGCGGCGAACCCTGCTTGATGGCGGCGACGCGCTTCAGCACGCGCTCGATGAACTTGTCGTAGATCGATTCCTGGATCAGGGCGCGCGACGGGCAGGTACAGACTTCGCCCTGGTTGAAGGCGAACAGCACCATGCCTTCGATGGCCTTGTCGAGGAAGGCGTCGTCCTTGTCCATGATGTCGGCGAAGAAGATGTTCGGCGACTTGCCGCCCAGTTCCAGGGTGGCCGGGATCAGGTTGTTGGCGGCGGCCTGGGCGATGACGCGGCCGGTGGCGGTGGAGCCGGTGAAGGCGATCTTGGCGATGCGCTTGCTGGTGGCCAGCGGCATGCCAGCTTCGCGGCCGAGGCCGTTGACGATGTTGAGCACGCCCGGCGGCAGCAGGTCGGCGATCAGCTCGACCAGGATCATGATCGAGATCGGGGTCGACTCGGCGGGCTTGAGCACGACGCAGTTACCGGCGCCCAGCGCCGGGGCCAGCTTCCAGGCGGCCATCAGGATCGGGAAGTTCCACGGAATGATCTGGCCGACGACGCCGATCGGTTCGTGGATGTGGTAGGCCATGGTGTTCTCGTCGATTTCCGAGATCCCGCCTTCCTGGGCGCGCAGGCAGCCGGCAAAGTAGCGGAAGTGGTCGACGGCGAGCGGGATGTCGGCATTCAGGGTTTCGCGGATTGGCTTGCCATTGTCGACCGTTTCGGCGTAGGCCAGCAGTTCCAGATTCTGTTCGAGGCGGTCGGCGATCTTGAGCAGGATGTTGGAGCGGGTCGTGGCATCGGTCTTGCCCCATTTCGGGAAAGCGGCGTGGGCAGCGTCGAGGGCCAGTTCGATGTCCTCGGCGGTGGAGCGGGCGGCCTGGGTGTAGACCTTGCCGTTGATCGGGGTCACGACGTCGAAATACTGTCCCTTGACCGGGGCTGTCCACTTGCCGTTGATGAAGTTGTCGTAGCGGGCCTTGTAAGCGATCTTGGCGCCGGCGGTGCCGGGAGCGGCGTAAATCATGATTGTCTCCTGTCTTGTGAATGACGTTGCGGGTGAAGTTCAAGGCCGGCGGGGCGGAATGCTCCGCCGTGACTCGTGCCTACAGGAGTGCATCCCCCATGCCAGCCCGGCAGATGGCCGCTGGATGGATAGTGGATCCTTATGAATCAATGGCTTGCAATTTGTTGCTGACGGCTGCGTCGGGCCGGGGGTGATGCGTCGTGGAGCAGCTGCTGAATTCTGGAGCAGCCTGTTGTGCGCTGGGCGTGGAAGCCGCGCCTTTCAGGCCTGTCGGCAAAGGCGGTGAACATGCCGGCTGAATTGTGCGATATTTGTCATGCTCATTTCATGACGCCGTTTTTTCGGCTTTTTTCGGAAGCGAATTGCATGGCCCGGCATCGGTTACGGCACCGCCTTCTCATCATCGCCCTGGGCGTATGGACTGCCCTGATCGGCTTTTCCGTCTTCTGGAACCTCAGCAATACCGAAGCGCAGATCATGAAGCTGGCCTACACCGAAGCGCAGGCCAACCTGAACAAGGATATTTCCTTCCGGCGCTGGGGAACGCTGCATGGCGGCGTGTACGTGCCGATCACCGACACCCAGAAATCGGTGCCCTTCCTGGCCCATGTGCCGGGGCGTGATGTCGTGACGACCGACGGCCGGCAACTCACGCTGCTCAATCCCGCCTCCATGCTGCGCCAGATGATGGACCTCTACGCGAATGATTATGGCGTGCGGGGCCGGATCACCGGCCTGCGTTTCCTCAACCCCGGCAACGCGCCGGACGCCTGGGAGCGCGAACAGCTCGAACGTTTTACGCGGGGCGAGGCGCGCGAAGTGTGGGCGGTGAACCAGATCGACGGCAAGCCTCACCTGCGCTATCTGCGGGCGATGTTCATGGAGCCGGGCTGCGACAAGTGCCACGCCATTCTCGGCTACAAGACGGGCGACATGCGTGGCGCCACCGGCCTGAATCTGCCGCTGGCACCCTATCTGGAGCAGGTGGCGACAGCCAAGTTCAACCTCGGCCTGACGCATGCAGTGATCTGGCTGATCGGCCTGGGTGGCATCTTTTGGGGCAACTGGCTGGGCGCCAGCTGGGCTCGTGAGCGCGATCAGGCCCATGCCGCACTGCTGCGGCATCGCGACGACCTGGAAAGGCAGATCGCCGAGCGGACGGCCGAGCTGTCCGAATCGATGCGCGCCGCCGAAGCCGCCAGCCGCGCCAAAAGCACCTTCCTCGCCAACATGAGCCACGAAATCCGCACGCCGCTCAATGCCATCAACGGCGGGCTCCACCAGTTGCGGCGCAGCGGCCTGCCGGCAGCCCAGGTGGCCCTGCTCGACAAGATCGACACGGCCGGCCGCCATCTGCTGGACCTGATCAATGGCGTACTCGATCTGTCAAAAATCGAAGCCGGCAAATTCACGCTGACCCAGGCCCCCCTGTCGGTGCGCCAGGTCGTCGGCAACCTGCTGGCGATGCAGCAGGCACGGGCCGCGGAAAAGGGCCTCGCCCTGCGCGCCGAGATCGATCCGCGCATTCCGGATAGCCTGCTCGGTGACAGCCTGCGCCTGCAACAGGCCTTGCTCAACTACGTCGGCAATGCCCTCAAGTTCACCGATGCCGGCAGTGTGACCTTGCGTGTCCGCCTGCTTGAACAGACGACGGACGAGGTCCGGCTGCGCTTTGAAGTCGAGGATACCGGCATCGGCATCGCAGCGGAGGATTTGCCGACGCTGTTCTCGGAATTCGAGCAGATCGACAATTCATCGACCCGCCGTCATCGCGGCACCGGTCTCGGGCTGGCCATCACCCGCAAGATTGCCCGCCTGATGGGCGGTGAGGCTGGAGCGGAGAGCCAGCTGGGTCAGGGCAGCCGGTTCTGGTTCGAGGGGTGTTTTGCCATCGATCATGCCGGGCCGGCCTGCCTGCCGGCGGTCGATCTCGAAACGCTGATCCGCCGTCTGGCCGAGGTCGGACGTGGCAAGCGCCTGCTCTTGGCCGAGGACGATCCGATCAACCAGGAGATTGCCCGGTCGCTGCTCGAAGACGTCGGGCTGGTTCCTGACATCGCCGGCGACGGCCGCCAGGCGGTCGATGCGGCAGCCCGCCAGACTTACGACCTGATCCTGATGGACATGCAGATGCCCGTCATGGACGGTCTGGCGGCCACCCGCGCCATCCGCGCCTTGCCGGGCGGTGGCCGGGTGCCGATCGTGGCGATGACCGCCAACGCCTTTGCCGAAGATCGTCAGCGGTGCATCGAGGCCGGCATGAACGATTTTCTCGCCAAGCCGGTCGAGCCCGAGCGCCTCTACGCCACCCTGCTGCGCATTCTGGCGGGCGCCGAGGGGGTGGCCTATTCGGCGTAGAAACCGACGCCGATCAGGCTGTCGTTCTCGCGGCGGATGAAGGTGCGCTTCTTTTCCACGGCATTGGTCACCGGGTTGCGCCAGACATAATCGACGGTGCCTTCGCCCTTGGTCTTGGCCAGCTCGAGCATTTCCCGGATCAGCGGCTTGCCCTCGACGTCATGCAGGTCGGTGGCATCGGCGCCCACCCACTTCGGGTTCATGCCGTGGGCCTCGAAGCGGCCGCTTTGCAGGTTGACGGCAAAAACATAGAGATCGTCGCGCACGAAGTTGCCCCGGGTATCGTTGAAGCGGGCGGCCGCCTGGGCGATGCCCTGTTTCCGGACTTCGGCGCAGGCCGCGTCGAGCAGCTTGCGGGCGTCGTCGGCCGTCGAACGGGGCGCGTAGTAGCCGACGCCGAGGATGTAGTCGCCTTCACGGTGCAGCCAGGCCACCTTGGGCTCCACCCGGTTGCTCTTGCGGTTGAGCCAGACGTAGCGGATCTTCGCTTCCGGTTGCTTGTCGGTGACGGCGATCATGTTGCGGAACAGCGGGTTGCCGGACGCATCGACGGTGTCCAGGACATTGAGGCCGACCAGATCAGCCGGTGCGGCACCGTTGGCGAGGTAGGTCCCCTTGGCGTCGATCACGTAAACGTAAAGATCCTTTTTCACGAACGGGCCGCTGCGGTTGTTGAAGGCTTTCCACGACTTGTCCGGGCCATTGGCCTTCAGGTAGCTGACTGCCTGGTCGAACAGGGCGCGGGCTTCGCGCGGCGTGGCATGGTCGGCAGCGCTGACCAGCGAACTGGCGATGACGAGGCTGAGGGCAGCGAGCCCGTGGGGAATGCGGCGTGGCATGAAGATGTCTCCGTTTGGTTTGTGTGAAAGAAGCGGCTTGGTCAGGCGCTGACCGGGTCGCGCATGTCGACCAGGCCATGCCGGGCGGCAAGGTGAAGCAGTTTGAAATCGCTGTCGGCATCGAGCTTTTGCCGGATCAGCGACAGGTAATTGAGGATGGTCTTGGTGCTCAGGTGCATGGCACCGGCGATGTCCGCCGCCGTGTCGCCGTGGGCCAGCATGCGCAGGACCTCGAATTCGCGCGGCGTCAGGTGCTGCAGCGGCGCTTCGCCGTCCCGCGCCTCGTCGGCCAGCACGTCGGCGACATCCGGCGAGAAGGCGCGGCGGCCGGCGGCGATGCGGCGCAGGGCATCGATCACGTCATCGGGTTCGCAATATTTGGTCAGGTAGCCATGGGCGCCGCTTTTCAGGGCTTGGCGCACATGACCGGCACCTTCGTGCATGGAAAGCACCAGGACACGCAGGCGGGGATGGCGGGCGAGCATGCCGCGGATCGCTTCCAGGCCGCTGCTGCCCTTGAGACTGAGGTCGACCAGTGCGACATCGGGCTGGCAGCGCAGGACCAGGGCATTGGCTTCGTCGGCACTGGCAGCTTCGCCCACCACGTCGAAATCCCCCTCGGCCGAGAGCAGCCGGCGGTAGCCGGTACGAACCACGGCATGGTCGTCGATCAACACGATGCGGATCATTGCT